>Ga0255340_1003216_pt1 | contig 17553 bp, 2 predicted proteins | sample wastewater_treat_7_FD_192417 | JGI IMG/M metagenome (GOLD analysis project Ga0255340, IMG submission 192417) | Wastewater microbial communities from Lulu Island WWTP, Vancouver, Canada - plant10 | ecosystem: Engineered > WWTP > Wastewater > Unclassified | place: Canada: Vancouver, British... | reverse complement strand
TGAAACTGCATTCTTTCCACAGGCCGCCGGCATCGGTCACCCGGTAGGTAACCGTCGTGGTGCCAAGGTTGAAGGTGTGGCTGGTAAGAATGTTAATCCCCGTCTGCGGTGAAACATCGGTCGTGGCTCCGGTCATCGTCCAGGTAACCGACACGATGTTGTCATCGGGATCGGAATACGTCGGCGTTGCAATCCCTGAAACAAGGGCCGTGCAAACATCCTCGTCAGTATTATCCAAAATATTCCCAGGACAACTAATCGTCGGGGCCGTATTTACTTCGTTCACCGTGATGGTGATCGTCTCCTCATCGCAGAGCGACGGTGAGCCATCATCGCAAACCTGGACCGTCACCGTATAGCTTCCCGGCCCCTGTGCTTCGGTCGGGATCCAGCTGAAAACACCAGTGGAAGAATTGATCGAGGCACCCTCGGGAGCGCCCGTAAGACTGAAGGTCAACGTGTTGGCAGGAATATCGCCATCTGTGGCACTGGCCGTAAAGGTAAGTTCTGTCAGCTCATCCACCGTTTTGTTCCCGATTTCTTCCAGCACAGGCGCCACATTCACTTCGTTCACCGTGATGGTGATGGTCTCCTCATCGCAGAGCGACGGTGAGCCATCATCGCAAACCTGGACCGTCACCGTATAGCTTCCCGGCCCCTGCACCTCCGTCGGAGTCCAGGTGAATACCCCTGTCACCGGGTCAATGACTGCCCCTTCAGGTTCTCCCACCAGACTGAAAGTCAAAACATCTCCCGAATTTGGATCTGTAGCAGTAGCCGTAAAGGTCAGCGAGGTATGCTCGTTGACAGTTTGATCTCCAATAGAAGCAAGCTCCGGAGCCAGGTTGCCCTGGTTAACGGTTATGGTAAACTGGCAGGCCGCAATGCAGTTAGAAACCTGGGTGGCATTGATCTGAAGATTGTCAATAATATTATTTCCCCCCGCAGCAGAAGCGCCGTCCAGGGTGTACCTGAAATATACCACCGGGGCATTATTTAAGTCTGTAACACCTGAAAATGTCACGGTTCGCAATTCGAAACTTTCGTCGTTAGTAGGGATGATGGTAGTGTAATCGGTAAAATTGGTGCCATCGGTACTGTATGACCACGTTCCTTGATCATAACCCGTGGCATTTCCGCTAAGCGCATAAGTAATGACCGGATCTGCCAGACCTGTCATACTGGTCTGTATTTGAATCCAAGTATCGTTTCCTGACAAGAAACCACTGGCTGATGCACTGGAAAGAGACAATGCCGTACCGGCAACGGCCGGTGAAACCACATTCATATCAGTACCCGTCACGGCAGATGCGCCACCTCCCCAACCGGCAATCGAAAAAGTCCCGGTACCGGAGTCAGGGCTTATCGAAGTTGGGGAACCTCCAATGGCAGGAAAAATCGTCCCCGAAATTCCTGTATCATTAAACGACCAGTACCCCACCAATGATTGGCCGGAAGGACCGTAGTTCACACTGTAGGTGATGGTATGGGTTCCGACGCCTGCTGTTTGCGGATCAAAAACAAAACTCGTCCCCGACTGGGTAACCCCGTCACCGCTGTATACACCTCCGTCAGGAATTCCTCCCGACAATTCAAATGGCTCAGCCGAAACAAGAACCGGATCATAAGTGGGGCAGGTCATGGCTGGTGGATCTAAGGGAGATATTCCCCCATTAATGAAATAGGACCCCTTTGGGTTGTCGTAAAGCGCGGGATAATTAGGAGGCGGTCCTCCATACTGGCAGGTGGTGGTATATGGATGATAGAAGCTCAATGCGGATGTTCCGCCCAGATAGGTAAATTTCAGAGTATACAGAACGGAACCTTCCGGGAGGGTATGCCCTCCTTCCTGGTCGGAAAATGCGGAAATCCTGATCGTCCCCGGGGTGTCGGCATTAAAACCAAAAGGAATAATATTGGAAGTGTTCTCAAACACCGGATTTGCCAATACGGAAGGATCAAATTTTAAGGTAAAGGACCCTGCACCCACGCTACAGAACTGGGTAACGGTCACCGGAAACGTCACCGTCTGACCCGGACAGGCTATCAACTGGGGGATGGTAGTGACCGGGGCGTGAGAATTATCATAAAAAGTCACTGAACCATTGAAGTAATACTCTTCAGTGGGAGTGTCATCAAGTGCCTCCGATGCACTATTATAGAAAAGGCACCCGTATGATTCCTCATCATCGATAAAAACCAGGGGAGAGGTTCCTGGGTTAACCCTGTCAAAGTGGAGATAAAGCAAAACACCGCCGTCAGCGAGGGTAGTCCCTGCATCGAAATAACCTCCGCAGTTGATAATTCCATCTAGCAAATCGAGATGATTAACAGCCCAGCCTGAAAAAACGACTCCGGTGCCGAAAGTGATCTCACTTAAAGAAGCAATGGTCTTGTCAAAACTAATCTTCAAATCCAATGCTCCGATATCCGTAAAGTTTTGCACCCTGATCGGTACAACAGCAGAACTGGCGCAGACCGTAACATCTTCAATCGTACTGATTGGAGCAGGAATTTGTGCCAATACTGCAGCAGTGCCTGCCCAAAATATACAAAACAGCGTAATCAGGTGCCTTTTCATAATATTGAATTTTTTCGGTTAATCAACGGTATTAGTTATTCATAGATAAGATCCTAAAATCATGGATGCCTGAGCATTTTGTAAAAAGGGTCATAATCCATTTTGCCAAATTACTATTTTTTCCCCAAACATGTACAGTTTAGAACCATTATTATAATTGATAACAACAAAATAAACCCCGGGTGGCCAATCTGAAACGTCGGCCGATAATTCCTGTCTGCAGGTGGAGGAATTCAGGACATGGGCTTTAAATAGTTTTCCCATAGGGTCTAAAACCCAGATATTCCCCATTCCCTTCTCCGGAAGGTAAAATTCCATTGTTAAAAAATGGTTTGCCGGGTTTGGATATATCTTATAACTGAAACCAGCGTTTCCGGAAGGCAGCAAAGCAGGCGTTGTCTTTATGTTCAATGGCGAAGCCGCAAGGACGGCCCCATGAATAACGTTCATATTTTCATCAGCCAGTTCGACCAGGGGACTGTCTGCCTGAGTAAACTTAATTTGAGAATCATTTTCCGCTTCATCCCGCACCTTTACCTTAACCGAAAAAAGGTCCCGGTCTTTTTGAAGAATCACAGGGTCTCTGCCAAACCATCCGATGCGCAACTGGTCGTCCACCACATTGAAAGGGATCGTATCATTTGTCCCGGTTCCCAGGAAAACTGCAACAATATCAACCAGTTCATCCGGGAAATCGAGAATGAGGGAGAATGCCCCCACCCTGCCATCCGTTAAAGCAGTGAAATGGAGTACTGCCTCTTCACCCGGGCTTCCAAAGACCGCCTGTCCGTCCTGAAGGCTTAACGATCCTGCAGAAGAATCCTCAGAGGAGTCTCCCGGAATATAACTCATGTTAAAATCGCCAGTGGCCAGCATAACGAAATTCCGGATAACGGACTCATTTTCAACGCTTATTACAGGGAAGGAATTACCGAAAAGGTTATTTTCAGAAACATAGTCGCCTTCGAGCCAGAAACGCCATTTTCCTTCCGGATATGATCTCCAGGGAGGGATTTTCTGAAGGAAAAAGCTGTTAATCAGCGTTGCATCACCGGCCGTAAGGGAATGGTCCTCATCGACATCTCCTGACATAAACCTTACCTTTTCCAAAGGGGAAAAAGGTTCCGATTGCCATCTGTAAACACTTCCGGCATCAACGGAATTGACAGCCCCTGTGTTGTCGGGGCAGAAAGATGCCCGAACCGAATATTCACCGGGCAAGACCGAAGGAAATTCATAATTTCCCGATTGATCAGTTGTTGCCGTGTAAGCCGTATCCCCTTCCGCGGTCAGGAAGAGTTTTACATCCTTTAAAGGAGAACGCTTTTCATCGAGGTATTTCACGCTACCTTTAACCACCACGCTGCAAAGGTCAATCTTCACCGGAAACGCTGATACAACGTCGGGGTTGCATCCATAGACGGGATCAAAATAACTCACCGTGATGAGTCCATCTCCGGGTTTGTCCCAGGTCACCCCGACGGAATGGTCAGCTGCGCCGCCTCCTGCAGTGATTTTCCCTCCGGAAACCGACCATAAATAATTGAACTTCCCTGCCTCAGTAACATATGTATGACCGGAAGAAAAAGCACATACTTCATCCGGACCGGCAAGAGTTGGAACAGGCAAAGGAACGACCATAATATTCCGGGTTTCCGTTATTCCGTCAATAAGACTACCTGAAACAGCATCTTCCAGCCTGAATACAATGGAATAATTTCCGGGAGAATAAAAATCAACACTCCCCTGAAGGGCAAGAAGAAATTCCGGAGAAAGCAAAAATCCTGCGGCAGGTCCCCAATACCCTGAATTAATGAACTCAACAGGAGGTTGACTTCCGGCGTTAAAATGAAAGGTTACATCGGCCGGACCGGTAGCCGTAATTTTAAGCCTTCCGTTGCCAGGAGCACATTGTCCGGATGGTATTTTATTAACCAGGTTGATACTTAATTCAGCAATCCCGCCTGAACAAATTTGAGCGGGAGCAGTTACGTTCAATTCATAACCTGAAATTGGTGCAGGGGTGACGGAACCGTCAGAAAAGAACGCCGTCTTCGGATTGTCACCGATTGGAACAAATCCCGGGAACGGAGTATTGTACTGGCAGTCAGCAGAATTTGTATGGTTAAAACTAACAGCCGATTCTCCTCCGACATAAGTAAATGAGAGGGTAAAAAAGAGTGCGCCGTCCGGCAGTGTCTCCCCTTCCAGATTGGTTGAAATCCCGGTAATCTTGACCTGGCCAGGTGTTGAAAGATCGGATGAGAGGGACAATGTTCCGGAGGTGTTGGTAAATAGCGGATTTTTCAACACATTTTGGTTGTAGCTAATGGACAAGTTCACCATGCCAATGTTCGAAAATCCCCGTACTGTGACGGGGAGGTCCACAGCATCACCCTGGCAGGCCGTCACATCCGGAATGATCGTAACCGGCGCGACCCTTGCGGCGGTAAAGCTAAGCATTCCGTTGACATAATGATCAGCATAGGGAACATCATTCAAGGCATTCAGGCTTCCGTCATAGAAAAGACAGGAGTAAGAATCCTCATCATCGATGAACCTCACAAGGGTAGAGCCCGTGATTTTCTTCTTAAAATGAAGGTTTAAAAAGATACTCCCGTCACTCAAGGTGACGCCCGCGTTGAAATACCCGCCACACCTGATGATTCCTTCATTTAACAACTCCATGTTGACACTGAAGGCAGCAAAACTCACCCCGTTTCCGAAGGTTATCTTTTCAAAAGAAGCAACTGAAGTGTCAAAGCCGAATTTCAGGTCGCAGGCTGCAATGTTCTTAAAATCGCTCACCCTGACCGGGACAATGGCCGTACTATCCGCTGAGGTTGTCATTCCGATGGAACAAACGGGGGCATTCCCCGCCCTGCCACCGGTCACTCCGGTAGTCAGCAGCAAAAAGATGCCCAGCATCCTGTTAAGCATCGTTCCCCGGGGAAAAACCTGGATAAACCACATACAGAAATAAGAGCCATAAACCGGGATGACCAGTTTATCATCCCGGTTTATGGAAAGCAAAATTATCGTTTCACCATCTTCTTCTGCACACTTGTTGCAGTTACATCATTCTTCAAGTCGAGCTTAATAAAATAGACCCCAGGAGACCACAATGTAAGGTCGCTCCTAAGATTATAAGTTCCGGCTGCTTGGTTCTCGTCAATCAGCACCGCCACCTTCCTTCCTGAAAGATCATAAGCCGCCAGGGTCACATTTCCGGAGACCGGAATGGTGTAACTCAGGTTGACAAATTCACCTGCAGGGATAGGATAAGGAGTCAAGGACAAATGATCAGCAGAAATTGCCATCCCTGCGTCGGTAGTCATCATCTCCAGAACACCGGCATAAATTTCAGCATCGGGGATAACTTTCATTTGTGCATCACCAATTTCATTCGTACGATCGGGAATAAGGCTAAAGCCAAATGCCTCACCACTTACCGTAAACGGTTTCACCCTTACCTTCACACTGAACAAAGCCTCTCCCTTTCCTGGATTTGCAGGATCGTTGCTGTACCATCCGATACGGAGTTTGTTGTTCAGAATATTATAGGGCACCGGCATATTTGTATCGTCACCGAGGAAGACTCCAAGAATCTCCACCGCCTCGACACGATACCCCAATGTCAGTGAGAAGGCTCCGACACGCATTTCTGATCCGGCAGTAAAGGGGACCAGGTATTCCGAACCTGCGGAAACCCTCATCGTTTTTCCCTCATGCAGCAGGACGGAGCCACCCTGACGCGCCGACTTGAGACTGTTGATCGCTTCAGTGGCACTGAGGTTAAAGTCACCGGTAATCAAGCCAAAGAAGTCTTGCAGGATGGGACTTGTCCCAACGGTTATCACAGGATTCAGCCCTTCGGTAAACGGATTTTTCGCAATCTGTTCGCCGGCGCGCCAGAAAGTCCACAAGCCAACAGGAGATTTCCATGCTGGGTTTCCATCCCGCAGGTAATAGAAGTTGATTTCTCCGGCATCTCCAGCCGTTAGCCGGTTGTCATAGATTACATCGGCCGCTTTGAAACGGACTTTTTCAATTTCATATTGGGGGCCGACTTGCCAGGAATTCACCATTCCGGCATCGAGGGAGTTAATTGCCCCTTCGGTAGGCTCATCGTAAGAAGAAGTAACGGTATAAGTGCCGGGTTCCACGGTTTCAAACACATATTCACCTGCGGCATTGGTGGTCGTGGAATAGGTGTTACCGATTCCCAGCAGCGTGACTTTCACGCCTTCGAGCGGAACATTAACGTCACCGAAGTAATATCGGTAGGTACCCCAGACATCCCCCTCATCGGATATGGTTACCACCCAAATTCCTGAAGACGCTGAAAAATCAGGATTACAAGTTTCGTCTTTGGCAAAACGTTTGAAGTAAGTAGTCTGATACAGGTTTGACGGGTCGTAGGTTGCACTATTGCTGTTTGCAATATCTTCGTAATTTGTTCCGTCAGTGCTGCTTTGCCATTTATATTCAATAGTCCCGTTACCTCCAGAAGCGTTTTCAATACTGCCAATTTCTATTGGATCACAGCCATAACAAATGGATTCACCAGTAGAAGCAATAACACCTGGGTTAAACTCATCGTAAACAGTAATCGTACCTGTAGCAGTGGCTGTGGCGCACGTCCCGGTCAGGTTAACAGTGTATGTGAATGAGCCGGTCTCTGTTGGAGTCCCTCCGATGATCAATACCCCTGCACTGTAATTGGCCGCTAATCCTGCAGGAAGACCGGAGACAGAGGCATTGTCAACCATCCCTTCAATATCGTACGCAATTTGCTCAATTTCATCGCCGAGGCAAAGTACCTGGACATCTGTACCGGCAACTGAACTCAAAGTAATGGTTGCATACTGATTTACCGTTATGATCACACTTGAAGGCATTGGCAAAATGCAACCTGTAATGGTATTGGTCGCAGTTACCGAATAAGTTCCCGCCTGAGTTTGCAATCCGAAATCAAGAGCAGAACCTGTCCCGGCAAGAGTGGTAACATTTGTTGTGCCGTAAACCAAGGTATAGTTAACCCCGGTTTCTGAACCTGCCAGACCCACTGCAACCCCGTCTCCACCGGAACAGTACGCTCCGCCGCCTGTGACAGCGAACACCGCCGTAGTGCATCCGTTCAGTTGGGTCATCCCCTCATTGGTGTACCAATCGCAGATAAGAACATTATTGTCTGCATAACTATCGTAATTTCCCCCCGTACCAATTCCGTAAATCCTGTTTCCAGCACCGCAGGGATTATCGGCAACTCTGTACGGACCCGATGGATCTCCCCACCAATTCATCTTCGCATCCACTTCCCCTGGATTAGCCTCAGAATCATAAACATTTTGTAGACCATAGAGGGTATTCCCATAGATTTTATTATAATTAATAGTGGCAGGACCATAGCAATTTACACCAATATTGCAAGTAGTAATATCATTATGCAAAATACTATTGCCCGTTTGTGAAACAAATATTCCTTCACCTGAGCAATCAGAGATGAAGTTCCCCTCTATTAAATTGTTTGCGGTGGCTATATTCATCCCTGTACCAAAATCACTCACCACGTTAGAAAGAATCTGGTGGCTACAAGAAGAACCCTGTGTTATCCAGGTTACAGAAATTCCCGTTCCCGAAGTCCCAGAACCTGTCACTGTATTCCCTTCAACAACATGTTGGTCTACTGCAAGCAAATTGATCCCGATTTCAGGACCGGCAGAATTGCTACCACTAATCGTGTTATCACTTATGGTGTTACCCTCCCCTCCGCCATACGAATAAACACCAAATCTTGTGGCACTGATCTCGTTATGAGCAATCATCAGATGATCGCAATCTAATGCTGAAATCGCAATGTTGCAGCTGTACATGGTATTGTTGACCACATCATCTGCAAGAGCCGGGTTGTTAATATAGCTGTAACTGATTCCAATATTTCCGCTTACTCTATTATAGGAGGTGGTTACAACAGGATCAACAAGGTTATCGGTTCCCCATACTGAAACGCCCGTATACGCAGTACTGATATCGTTGCTTCCGATGGTCAGTTGCGCCCCATCCAACACGAATATGCCGAAGGTATTCTGATCGGAGGCGTTGAAGCCTTTAATTCCGGAATTGAACAATCCGGCATCGGCAATCTCCTCTTCTTTTACCTTCCGGAAATAAACTCCGGCAAAAATATCGCAACTCCTGGTTTGTCCATCAGCATCAATGGTAAAGTCTCTAATCTTCACACTGATGGGATCACCTGAAACAGGATCAGCCGGATAAGCAGCAATGACATAATCAACATAATCAGGATCATCAGCAGTCCAGGTTTCAGTCATGTAACCCGGAGCACAAATTCTTCCGCTTGCGGGGGCTTTGATGATGGATTCACCTTCTCCTGCCCCCAGCAAAGTCAGATCCTTTTGTACCAGAACCTGTTCTGTATATGTACCAGCGTCCACATAAATGATGCTTCCTGGTTCAGCCACGGAAACCGCTTTGGAAATGGTGAGCAGCGGAGCATTAGAGGTGCCCGGATTGCTGTCGTTACCTATCGCAGTACACCATTTCTCATCTCCATCCATTGTTCCGTCGTTAACATATAAAAGTTTCCCATAGACTGTTACTGTTATAACATCATTAGCGAGGCAACCAGCATTATCCGTAACGGAATAAGTTAAATGATAGGTTCCTACCGGCGCACCGTTAAAAGTGGGATTTACTACACTCGTTGAAGACAAATATGCGGCACCATCGCCGGTCCATTCATGAGAACTATAAGTGCCACTACCTCCGGAAGGATTTCCGTTCAGGGAAACGGATCCTCCAACTATCATATATGCCGGGTCAGGCAAAATAGAGGCAGAAGGCTTAGCCAGAACGGTAACACTCCTTGTCACCTGAACCGCATCATTTCCACAATTATCTTTAACATTATAATATAATGTATAGGAACCGGGAACATTTGTATCAACAGATCCTGTTGCAACAACAGAAGCAGAGATATCCCCGTCGCAATTATCCGAAGCTGTAGCTCCGGCATCGATATACGTCTCATTTTGGCATATCTCCACGGTAGATGAACCGAGGAGGGTGATGACGGGGATGGTGTTATCGATGCGGGTATTATAGGAATACTCGCTGTACAGACCGCATGCGTCGGTAACCCTGACGGTAACCACGGCTTCGCAGGTACCGGTAGTAGAAGCGGTCACGACCAGCTCTTCCGGAGCGGTACAGTTATCGTTCCGGTTGGTAGTAGCTGCGATGGCAGCAGCCTCGGCCAGGGCAACGGTTGCATAGCAATCGTCAATGGTTCCCTGGGTTGCAGTCGGGGCTTCGTTGTCGATGCGGGTGTTATAGGCATACTCGCTGTACAGACCGCATGCGTCGGTAACCCTGACGGTAACCACGGCGGCGCAGGTACCGGTAGTAGAAACGGTCACGACCAGCTCTTCCGGAGCGGTACAGTTATCATTCAGGTTGGTGGTAGCTGCGATAGCGGAAGCCTCGGCCAAAGCCACGGTGGTATAGCAAGCGTCTATGGTTCCCAGGGTTGCGGTTGGGGCTTCGTTGTCGATGCGGGTGTTATAGGCATACTCACTGTACAGACCGCATGCGTCGGTAACCCTGACGGTCACCACGGCTTCGCAGGTACCGGTAGTAGAAGCGGTCACGACCAGCTCTTCCGGAGTGGTACAGTTATCGTTCCGGTTGGTGGTAGCTGCGATGGCAGCAGCCTCGGCCAACGTCACGGTGGTATAGCAAGCGTCTATGGTTCCCTTGGTTGCGGTCGGGGCTTGGTTGTCGATGCGGGTGTAATAGGTGTATTCGCTGAAGTTGCCGCTTTCGTCAGTCACCCTGACGGTAACCACGGCTTCGCAGGTACCGGTAGTAGAAGCGGTCACGACCAGCTCTTCCGGAGCGGTACAGTTATCGTTCCGGTTGGTGGTGGCTGCGATGGCGGCAGCCTCGGCCAACGCCACAGTGGTATAGCAATTGTCTATGGTTCCCTTGTTGGCGGTCGGAACTTGCTTGTCTTCAACCGTCACCGTATAACTGCACGACGCAGTATTGCCGTTGGCATCCATGGCTGTCCATGTGACGATTGTGGTTCCTACATTGAATTCAATACCATCCAGGGATATTCCGTTGCCAGTTGTTGCACCTGCCAAAACATAGGAGACAGGTAAAGGTACCCCCATCAGCGGGATATTTTCCATAGCCTTGAGGGCACTCCTCTTTTTCTGGTTAAGGGTTACCCAAACGGGATGTGGAGATCCGGAGACAGTATTGACGTCAGCTATACCAGCATTCTTGGCATTAGTTAATGCAGTCCAGTTTTCGGGTGTGTAATGATTAGGATTATAGGTAGCATAAGCTGCTTCAAGTTCTGAAATGGCATCAGTTTTAGCCTCGGCTAAGGTCCTCCCTTGAGCAATTCCACCGCTTACCCTGTAATAGAGACTTGCGTTGTGGACCCCCGATGCTGTACTTTGAATAAACCGGAAATTATAATCCACCTCAAATTTCGTCCTGTCATGCACATTGGGAGCATCGTTTAACATCCCAACCAGCGTGAAAGAAAACACATTCCCTACCAAAGATGAAAAACGGTTGAATGGATTGCCAATCCAGGCCAAGGCCATATTTTGCGCATCAGATTGGATATTTGAATCAGATCGTTTGTTTCCGTCTCCATCATAAATATTGATTGTACTGCTTCCTGATTTTGCCTGATAAACATTGTCCGAAGTTATGACATTCATCATGGCGGTTGGCATACCTGTACCTCTAATACCATAACATCCGTCAATCAAACTATAAAAACGTTCACCAGCCAGTGTTGATGAAATCAAAACATAAACATCCCTTGTAGAGGGCTCAAAATAAGCTCTCATCCGGTTTTCTCCGCAGGATGTCAGCGACTGTTCATTAACCGTCCATTCAAATCCTTTCTTGGACCCCGGTCCAGTGTAAGTTCTGTACCCCCACGCATTGTCAAAAGTTTCAATGATGGCAAGTCGTTCCAGCTCAGCAGCAGTTAAATCCTCGGGACAAATGTCCAGAGCAGTAGCATCCCAATCTATTCCACTATGTTCGTAAGTACATGAATTGAGATCGGTCTCCTCTACTTGATTATCAACACACGAAACTGAAGGTGCATGTGCATCACGGATGGTCACCGTAAAAGAACAAAAGGAAGTATTGTCGGCAACATCAGTCACAGTCCATTGAACATTAGTTACACCTATTTCAAAAACCACCCCGGATAGCGAAGTTGTACCTGAACCTGTGGTTGCACCCGACAATACATAACCAAGAGAAACAACACTACAGTTGTCACTGTATGAAGAGGGATCAAACTCACTTCCTTTGGCTGAATAAGCACAGAAACCATCATCTGTGTTCCGAGTCTGATCGGAAACGCAAGAAACAGAGGGATCCTGATTGTCCAGAACCAACACATCAAACGTACATTCTGCCGTAAGGCCGTTGGCATCGGTAGCCACAGCCTTTACCGTGGTAGTTCCCACAGGGAAGTCATACGGGAATGTGATGGCAGATCCACCTATCGAATATACGATGCTGGAGACGGAGCAGTTGTCCGTTGCCGTTGCCGTGAATGTTCCGGTATAGTTACACTCGCCGGCATCCGTATTGTTGGTCAAACCGGTGGTCGGGCAAGTGATCACCGGGGCCTGGTTATCGATGACGACCACATCAAAGGTGCATTCTGCTGTAAGGCCGTTGGCATCGGTAGCCACAGCCTTTACCGTAGTAGTTCCCACAGGGAAGTCATACGGGAATGTGATGGCAGATCCACCTATCGAATATACGATGCTGGAGACGGAGCAGTTGTCCGTTGCCGTTGCCGTGAATGTTCCGGTATAGTTACACTCGCCGGCATCCGTATTGTTGGTCAAACCGGTGGTCGGGCAAGTGATCACCGGGGCCTGGTTATCGATGACGACCACATCAAAGGTGCATTCTGCTGTAAGGCCGTTGGCATCGGTAGCCACAGCCTTTACCGTAGTAGTTCCCACAGGGAAGTCATACGGGAATGTGATGGCAGATCCACCTATCGAATATACGATGCTGGAGACGGAGCAGTTGTCCGTTGCCGTTGCCGTGAATGTTCCGGTATAGTTACACTCGCCGACATCCGTATTGTTGGTCAGACCGGTGGTCGGGCAAGTGATCACCGGGGCCTGGTTATCGATGACGACCACATCAAAGGTGCATTCTGCCGTAAGGCCGTTGGCATCGGTAGCCACAGCCTTTACCGTGGTAGTTCCCACAGGGAAGTCATACGGGAATGTGATGGCAGATCCACCTATCGAATATACGATGCTGGAGACGGAGCAGTTGTCCGTTGCCGTTGCCGTGAATGTTCCGGTATAGTTACACTCGCCGGCATCCGTATTGTTGGTCAAACCGGTGGTCGGGCAGGTGATCTCCGGTGGCTGGTTGTCCACCACCACCACATCAAACGTACATTCATCCGTGTTCGCCGGAGTTGCTCCGTCAGATGCCACAGCCTTAACCGTTGTCGTCCCTATCGGGAAATCATACGGAAAGGTGATCTCGTTAGTGCCGATATAATACTTGATGGTATAGCTGCAATTGTCGGTTGCGGTGGCTGCAAAGCTCAGGCTTGACGTGCACTTGTCTTCATCCGTATTGTAAAAGGCCTCCACAGTCGGGCAGGTGATCTCCGGATCCTCCGAGTCAACCACAACCACTGAAAATGATTTATTACTTGTTTGCGAGCAATTGTCGGCAGCAACAACTTTCACCGTAGTGGTACCTACCGGGAAATTGTACGGATAAGAGATCGGAGTTTCATTTTCTCCGTCGACAATGAAATAGGTCAAATCCGGTGCTGAATCACAATTGTCGGTTGCAGTGGCTTCCAAAGTCAACGTCCTGTAACACTCCCCATCTGTATTGTCATAGGATGCATCCACAACAGGAAGGGTAATGCCGGGGGCAATGAAATCGCCGACATCAATCGTCTTTGATGCTGTGGTCGAACAATCATTGTCATTATCAGTAACCGTACATTGGATCGTATAGGTCCCGTCGCAGTCAGAAGGAACAGAAATCGTTACTGAACTGGTGTTCCCTACTACCGGTTCATCGTTAAACGTCCAGGAATAGCTAAAATCTCCAACTGATAGTCCCGTCACGCTAAACACGACATTTGATCCACCGCACACAGGCTCATCAGGCGTGAATTCAATGTTAAAAACCGGAACAGGATTAACAACAACGTTTACAGTATAACTTACCGTGCATCCCAGATTGTCAACAACGGTAAGAACATAATCACCTTCATCGGCTTCAGTCATAAGGCTCCTCACAGGATTCCGCTCAGTGGAGGAAAAGCCGTTCGGTCCTGTCCAATTGTAGGTCATCCCCGAGAATTCCGTTGCATCAAGCTGAAGCGTCAAACCGGCGCAAACAGGTCCGTTTGACGATGCCGAAACAAGATAACCATCTGACGGGGAAACTGCCCCATTAATAAAATTGGCATTTCCGGGAAGATCGGGAATAACTGGAAACCATGGAGATGGACCTGCATATTCGCAATTGGTCGAATATTCATGATTGAACGTGATGTTTGTAGTACTTCCATTATTATAAGTAAAAACCAGCGTTAACAGGATACCATTATCAGGAATGGAGGCCCCATCTGAAGTGTAATCATTGGCAGTAATCTTGATTCTTCCCGACGAAGGGTTGCTCTTTGAAAAATTTGCAATACCGGAAGTATTCAATACATTAACATACGTCAATACAGCAGGATCAAAATTGATCACCAGGGATACTGAACCAACCTCATTGAAACCGGTGATTGTTACAGGCACCTGAACCGTTGAGTTAATGCATCCCTTTACATCCTGAATAGTAGTATATACTGGTGGAATCGTAGCAAAAGTAACCGATCCGTTGATATAGTTTGACCCACTTTCAGTGAGTTCAAGATTATTCTTATCATAAAAAACACATCCATAACTATCGTCATCATCGAGAAAGCTGACTGCAGAAGTACCATAATCAACCCTTGTGAAATGGAGGTTAAATAGTACATCATCATCTTCCAGAGAAATATCACCCGGTTCTTCCGCAACGAACCACCCCAGATTTACCACTCCGGAGGATGCTTCAGAATAATTTACTGCCAGGTTGCATGCCAAAGTCACATCATCACCAACTGTTATGTTGGTCAACATGGCAACAGACGGATTAAAAACAAATTTGAGGTCACATGCGCGAATCTCATTGAAATCGGCAACGGTGACGGGCACAATTGCAGTGCTGTTGTATGAGGTCACTTCCCCGATAGTCAATACAGGAGCCTCCTGGGCCATTACTCTTGACAGACCAAGTACCACAAGGCAAGTTAACATTAAGGTAAACCGTTTCATAAAGAGTTATTTTAGTTTTCTTCAATCCTGCTTTATAAAATTATTCAAAGGAAAATCCGGGGTGGTACTAAAACCACCCCGGATATGTATTCCATTACTGGATGACCAGCTTCTTAATTAAGCTTACACTTGAAGAGCCTGTTCCCAGGTTAAGCTTTACAAAGTAAATCCCGGGGGTCCACATCGCAACATCCACCTTAAGGTCATGTTTCCCCTCATTGCGGACTTCATCGAGCAGAACTCCCATCTTCTTCCCAAGCATATCAAAAGCTTCAATGGTCACTTCAACCTGTTGTGGTACAGAGTAACTCAGATGGACCGTTTCGGAAGCAGGATTCGGATACATCAGCAGATCAACACCGCCGTTCAGATCTGTGAACACACTATTGGTGGCGATTACTTCCAATACGGCAGCAATGAGTTGGACATCAGGAATAACTTCCATCTTATCGTCCCCCAATTCGTTGAGAGAACTGTGAGCCAACGAGAACCGCAATTTCTCTCCCTGGGTAGCTCCGGACTTCACCTTTACCTTCAGGTTAATCAATGTCTCGTTAGAAGCCAGCTTCAAAGCTTCCTGACTGTACCAACCTATACGCAGCTGATTATTCACCAGGTTCCATGGAACCGGTACGGTTTGGTCATTTCCGAGGAAGACTCCGAGGACTTCCACCCGGTCGACCGGATATTCCATGATAAGGGAAATTGCCCCCACAGTCATGGCCGATTGTGCAGTCAAAGGCACACTAAACACTCCATCGGGAGTTACCCCCATGGTTGAACCATCAAGAAGGGTGACTGAGCCTGAATTTCCGGACTTCAGGGCATTGATCTGATCCGTGGCACTCAGGTTAAAATCACCCGTAATCAATCCATAAAAATCCTGTAAAACAGCTGTAGTTCCCACAGTAATAACCGGATACGAAGGATCAGAGATTACCTTATTAATTGTAGTCTCACCAGCTTTCCAGAAAGACCAGAGTTCAACAGGAGCATTCCAGGCAGGATTCCCATCGTTAAGGAAATATTGATTGATCCTTCCCGGATCCCCTGATGTAATCCTGTTAATCGGGGCTAAAACATCTCCTGCTTTAAATCTGACCTTTTCGATGGCATACTGCGGTCCAACCTGCCAGGCATTCAGCATTCCGGCATCAATCGCGTTGATTGCTCCTCCGGTTGGATAGTCATAGGATGAAACCACCGTATAATCTCCCGGTAACACAGCTGAGAAAGCATAATTGCCGTCAGCATCGGTAACTGTTTCGTGAACCGTAATCCCTGATTGCTGGAGTTTCACAGTCACTCCGGCCAGTGGCGTGAGTTTACTGTGGAGATATTTGTAAGTACCTGAGACAGACCCTCCGCCCAACACGTTGACGGTCCGCACTTTCGTGGCTGTGTTGCCGGCATTGTCGGTGACACTGTATGTGATGAAATAGACACCCTCGACACTGGTATCCACCGATCCGCTGACAATAATTTCAGCAGTGAGGTCTCCATCCACGTTGTCCCAGGCGGTAGCTCCGGCATCCGTATAGGTAGCTCCTACATTCACCGTTGCAGGATTATCGCCCAGGATAGTGATTACGGGTGGTTCGATATCCTTCACCTCCACCAGGAAGGTGCAGGTTCTGAGATTGCCAGCAGCATCCGAAGCCCAGTAGTTGACAGTGGTTGTGCCCACGGGGAAGAAGTTTTCTCCAGGCAGGTCATTCCCAGAAGTCATTGGGGTGGAGCAGTTCTCGCCAAAAACCGGCGGGATGAAATCCACTCCCGGAACGAGTACCGCACCGTCCAGACCGGGATCATTGTCAACTGACAGGTTATCCGGACAGGCCGTCACATAATAGGGTGCTGTCATATCTTCAACAGTGATCGTCAGATCCTGGAAAGTAGTCTGTTCACCGTCTGTCACGGTATAACGAATCACATGGGTGCCGATTTCGAAGAATCCGCTGTGGTTAGATCCTGTCAGGTAAAGAGAGGAATAAGGACTTTCCGGATCAACACCCGGAGCAGGTACGTAACTATAGTGCTGTCCGGTGATCACCGGGTTGGTGACACAGTTATCCGTAGCTGTTGGAGCATTCCACAGAGCATAGTACTGGCATGACGTACCGGCGGCATCATTAATATTCGCCGGGAAGGTGGCAAATACAGGATCTTCAGTGTCGGTCACAGTTACCGTAAATGTACAGCTGACCGTCATACATTCATTCTCAGCCACAACTTCAACTGTTGTTTTTCCAACGGGGAAGAGATGGCCAGAAGTAATTGGAGTTGTTCCTATCCAATATGTAATTTCGGGAGTAGGTGTTCCGGAAGCAATCGCTTCAAACTCTACGGAAGCGCCACAAACACCAGGATCATTTTCAACTGCGATATCTGTGCATTCCAAGGTAAGTTCGGATTCTACCGTCAGCACCGCCTGAACTTCGCTGAACAGGGTCTTGGTATCCCAATCGCCGTAGTATACCGTTCCCGTGAATGTGAGCGTCTGCGTAAGTCCGGTGTGGTTCTCAGGAGTGATCGTCTGAG
>Ga0255340_1003215_pt1:0-15000 | contig 17554 bp, 14 predicted proteins | sample wastewater_treat_7_FD_192417 | JGI IMG/M metagenome (GOLD analysis project Ga0255340, IMG submission 192417) | Wastewater microbial communities from Lulu Island WWTP, Vancouver, Canada - plant10 | ecosystem: Engineered > WWTP > Wastewater > Unclassified | place: Canada: Vancouver... | reverse complement strand
AGGAGGTGTTAACATAGAGGAAAAAACAAGTTTAAATACTTCTGAACCTGCAAAAATAAAAGAATTCTTTAAAAACCATGAAACAGCCTTCAATTCTTATTCTAAAAGGGCTGTATTTTTAGAAGGTGTTTTAGCTAAATATCTTATGGATATTCAATATGCTCAAAGGAAATCCGCACCTTTCAGGTCTAAATTGTATGGATTAAAACTTGATGAAAGAAAAATGAGAAAGTTACTACCCCAAATTATTGAAAAATTAAGAGAATATAAAAAAGCATATTCAAATTTGGAACAATTAACTTCAGAATATTTATTAAAAACAGAGGAAAATGGGTGGGACATATCAAAAGATGAAATTAGTTATTATTTTACATTAGGACTTAATTTAGGTGGAATCTTTAAAGGTAAAGGTGATGAAAATGAGTGAAGTTGTTAAAAACAGATCTGAAATAATTTTTTTATACGACATCGAGAATGCTAATCCAAATGGAGATCCAATGGACGAAAATAGGCCTAGAATCGATGAAGAAACCGAAATAAATATAGTTACAGATGTAAGGCTTAAAAGAACTATTAGAGATTATTTATATAAATTTTTAAATGAAGAAATTTTTATAATAGAAGAAATTAATGCAGATGGAACACAAAAAACTCGAGAAGATCGTCTTAAAGATCTTAAAATAAAATCAAAAGAAGATGGAATTAAATTACTCGAAAAATATATTGATTTGAGGCTTTTTGGAGCTACAATTGCTGTTAAAAACCTGACTTCGACTTGGATAGGGCCCGTTCAGTTCAAATTTGGAAAATCTCTGCATAAAGTAGAACCAAAAACTATCAAAGGAACTAGTGTGATGCCCTCTAAAGAAAATGTTACAAGAGGAACTTTCATTGAAACTCAAATTCTCCCCTATTCCTTGATTTCATTTTATGGTATAATAAACGAAAATGCCGCTAAAAGTACAGGTCTATCTGAAGTTGATGTTGATTTACTTATGGATGGACTTTGGAATGGAACTAAAAACATAATTACAAGATCTAAAATTGGGCAAATGCCCAGATTGTTGTTAAGAGTAATTTATAAAGAAAATAATTTCCATATCGGAGATCTCGATAAAAAAATTAAACTTGTTCTGGCTGAAGATATTGGAGAAAAAAGTTTAAGAAGCATCTCCGAAGGTGAATTAAATATTTCTGAATTAGTAGAAACAATTAACTCAAATAAAGATAAAATTGAGCGAGTTGAATTTGAAGTTAATGGTTTGAAACTTAATTCAGACTTAAAAACTTCATTTGAAGTAGAAATAAAGGAATTAAATTTATAAGTGTGGTCTTTATGGCATTGAATAAAGCACTTGTATTTGATATTTGGGGAGACTATGGGCATTTTCGTAAAATGGAGACAACAACATCTCCCCTTACTTATTCTATTCCCACGGGTACAGCAATTAGTGGCTTGGTCGCAGCCATATTAGGATTGCAGAGAGACTTTTACTATGACACTCTCTCAAGAGAAAATTTTGAATTTTCGATTAGAATAATGAAACCAATAAAAAAAATTCGATTAAACATTAACATCATAAAAACGGATGCCGGATTTTATTTGTGGGATATAAAAGGCACTCCACGTTCTCCAACTCCCTATGAATTTCTAAAAACACCTCATTACAGAGTTTACCTCCGATTTAGAGAGACGAAAATGCATGAAAAACTTAAATATTATCTTGAAAGCCATAAAACAATATATACCCCGTATTTAGGCATCAGTGAACTGATTGCTAATTTTAATTATGTTGGAGAATTTGATATAATTGCTAAAGAAGCAAAAAATAGCCAAATAGATAGTGTAATAAGTAAAAATGATGTCAAAGTTAAAATTGATGATTTAAAAGAGGGAATGAGGTGGAGTAATGAAAATATACCATTATACATGAATTCAGAAAGATGTGTCAAAGAATATTCAAATGTCTTGTTGGAACAAACTGGAAGACCTATTACAATTGAAAATGGTTCTTTTTGGAGGATTGGAGAAGAAAATGTCATTTTCTTATAAATTGAAATCTCACCCTGAAAAGAGATTAGTAGACCATCTTTGTAATGTTGCCAAATTATCTAAAAATATTGTAAATTCAAAAATTATTGAAAATAAAGATTTAATATCCAAAATAGCTTACTTAAATGGCATTTCACATGATTTTGGAAAGTCTACTACTTTTTTTCAGATATATATCCATAACCATGAAAAAAATAGCAAATTTACATATCATAGTTTCGTTTCATCATTTTTTGGATATTATTTAGTAAAAGATTATTTAAAAAAAAACGGAGTATATGATGAATTTTGGTATTTACCTGCAATTTCGTGGATTGTTATAAACAAACATCATGGGAATATTAAAAACTTAAAGCATAATGAAATTCCTAAACTTAATGAGAATAATAAAATTGATGTGGTTGTTGAACAAATAAAAGATATAAATAAAAATCATTTAGACGAAATAAACCATATTTACGAAGATATATTGTCTTATTCTGAAATACAAGACTTCTTTCATGTATTAATAACTAAAAACCCAAAATTTACAGAAGATATACGTAGCAATGTTAAAAAGCTATTTAGAGAGAAAAAGTTAGAATATTACTTTTGGATTCTCTTTTTTTATTCTATTTTACTCGATGCAGATAAACTAGATGCTTCCGAAACTCCAATTCCTAAAAGAGTTGAAATACTAGAAAAAGATTTAGTAGATCAGTATAAAGCTGTTAAATTTAAAGATCACGAGAAAATCAATCAGATAAGAGAAATGGCTTATCAAGAAGTAAATTCGCAGCTTCCAGAAATAGATTTAAGAAAAGACAGAATATTTTCAATAAATCTTCCCACGGGGGTTGGGAAAACATTAACTAGTTTTTCATTTGCTTTAGGTCTTCAGGATAAAGTTCAGGACGAAAAAGGTTTTAATCCAAAAATAATATATTCATTGCCATTTTTAAGTATTATCGATCAAAACAGTTCAGTTATTTCTGAAATTTTAGCTGGAAGAGATGGTAAAGGGTGGGAACAATTATTTGAAATGGATAAAGAGGAAAAAGAGAAATATGTTGAAGAGAATACACCTTCAAATTTACTTTTAAAGCATCATCATTTAATTGATATCAAATATAAAGAAGAAAAAAATAATGAACTCAATGTTATTGAAAATATAAATAAATCATTGCTTCTAACTGAAGGTTGGCATTCTGAAGTAGTTATTACAACTTTTATCCAGTTTTTTCACAGTTTAATTACCAATAAGAATAGAGCGGCTAGAAAATTTCATAATATGATTAACTCTATAATTATTTTAGATGAGATACAGGCAATTCCAAATGAATACTGGCTTTTGTTAAATAACATGTTGAAATATCTTGCATCAAAATTTAATTGTTGGATCATATTAATAACAGCCACCAAAACACTTATTTTTGACAAAAAAGAAATCAAAGAACTTGTAAAAAATAGAGATATGTACTTTGAAGCCTTTGATAGAGTTAATTTTAATTTTGATTTAAATGAAAAAGATTTTGATGATTTTAAAGAAGAAATTTTCGACGAAATTATTGAAAAAAAAGACAATGACATTATGGTAGTGTTAAACACGATTAATTCTGCTAAAGAGTTATATAATCATTTAAAAGAAAGACTTTCTGAAGAATATAAACTAACTGATAAGGAAAGACTTTTAGATAACGATGGAATTTGTAAGTTCAATGGGTTTGAACTTATAAATATGACTACTCATGTTCTGCCGAGATATCGTCTAAAAAGGATTGATCGCATTAAACATGATAAAAAAAGGAAAATTATTATAACAACACAATTAGTAGAAGCAGGCGTAGATGTCAGCGTAGACATTATTTATCGTGATTTAGCACCTTTAGATTCAATAATCCAGACAGCAGGACGATGCAATAGAAATGATGAAGGGAAAAAAGGTGCAGTTAATACGATTGTATTGAAAGATGAAAACAAAAGATTTCATGAATATGTCTATGATTCTGTCCTCATTGATGCTACCAAAGAAATCATGACTAGAACGGGTGGAAGTATATCCGAAAAAGATTTCACTATGAATGCAGCTGATGAATACTACCGTTTAATTAAAGAAAGAGGTAGTTATGATGATTCTAGGCAGATTATGGAACATTTAATACGATTAGAATTTTCCGACGCTTCTAAATTCCAATTAATTAAAAACGACATACCAAAAACATCCGTTTTTATAGAAATTAATGAAGAATCTAAAAAAATCAGGGAATACATGGAAGAAATACAAACAGAATTGAAAAGATTCGAAAGAAAAAATAAGCTTTTAGAAATAAAAAAGGACATTAATTTATTTACACTATCAATTAGTTGTAATAAAAAAATGGAAGATGAAATAGGGCATTTACCTTACATTGGAAGAATTGAAGATTATAAATATGTTCCTAAAAAGGATTTAGAAGAATGGTACAGATTAGATGTGGGGTTTTGTCCACCCACAAATGATATTGACATGAGAATGATTTAAAAGTAGGATTGAACCATTTTTTTTCTTTAATAAATAGAAAAACGGCTTTTAGGCTGTTCCTATAATAATTAAAGAAAATTATGATATTTGGTTGAATTTTACTAACAAAGTTGAATAACTCTCTATAAAGACTTAATCAAAAAGTTGAGTGAAAAATCAGAAACCTTAAAAAGATTATCATTTGAAAAGTAGTTTCACTTTAAAAAAATAAATCCTTTGAAAACCAATATTTCAAATGGTGATAATATGACTTCAGAAACCAAAATCTCAAAGGGCTTTCAAACTGTAGTTCCTTCAGATATAAGAAAAATGTTTGATGTGGGGGCCTGGAGACATTTTAGAATGGAGACCTACTGAAAACGGAGTAGAAATCAAATTCCGTAAGAAAGTAACCTTTCAGGATATTGCCGGAATGGTCAAGGGCGAACCAACCGATGCTGTTGAACTTAAGAAGAAGTTCCAGAGGGGAGAAAAGATTTGATATTCGTTGATTCTTCTTTTTTTATTGCCCTTATCTTGGAAAATGACCAATGGCATGATAAAGCTCTGAAATTAATTCCTAAACTTGAAAAATCTCAAAAATGGTATCTGACCTTATAATCTCGGAGACTGTTACTATAATAGGGAGTAGAGCTGGTGGAAAAGCGGGTAAGATGATTTATGATAATATTAAGGATAATTGCAAGATATTCCATCAGGAACAATCTCTTTACGACCATGCCCATTTACACTTATCATCAGTATGATGGAACTCTTTCTTTGACTGATTCATTAACAATCGAAATTATGAAAAATGCAATATCCGAAAGATAGTTTCTTTTGATTCTGATTTTGATAAAGTTAAAGGAATTCAAAGGATACATTAAATGTTCTCAAACTCAGAAAAACAACTCAGAATAATTGGAACCCAAATCAATTACTATTTTATTTGTAAGACTAAATTATGGCTTTTTTCTCATCATATTCAGATGGAACAGGAGTCTGAACTTGTTTCACTGGGAAAGACACTCCACCAGGATTCCTATAAACGGGATAAAAGGGACCAAACCATTGATAATCTGATCAGTTTTGACTTCATACGTAAAGGAGATGTCCTGGAGATCCACGAGGTTAAAAAGAGTAAAAAGATGAGTAAAGCCCATCACTACCAGCTTCTCTATTACTTGTATTATCTAAAAAACAAGAAGGGAATTGAAAATGCAATAGGAATCATTGATTACCCTAAAATGAGACGAAGAGAAACCCTGAAACTTGATGATAGAAACCAACAGGAGATACAGAATATTACCAAAAGAATAGGGAATATACTTAAAGAGGAAATGCCTGCACCCAGTAGGAGACCGGCATGTCGCAGTTGTGCTTACTTTGAGCTTTGTTTTGTGTAAAATTCAATAGGGGAGTGTAATATTGAAAAAAAATTACTACCTGATGTCGGATGGAATCTTAAAAGAAAAGAGAATACCCTTTATTTTCATAACAAGGATGGTAAAAAACCCATACCCATTAGCAAGATATATTCGATCTACTCCTACGGTTCTCTGAGCTTCTCCTCCCAGGCAGTTCACCTTTTAGCCAAGGAAGGAGTGCCCATACACTTTTTTAACTATTACGGATTCTATGATGGTAGCTTTTACCCTCGAGAAACACTCTTATCTGGTGATCTACTCATTAAACAGGCTGAAAATTACCTGGATCATGAAAAACGAATTGTAATTGCTGGTAAATTTGTGGAAGGTGCAGCCCATAACATGCAGAAAGTTCTTTCCTACTATAAGATTGAGAATGGTATAGGTGAGATCTTAAATGATCTGGACTCCTGTAGGGAGATAACTGAATTCATGAATGTGGAGGGGAGGATACGCGCTCATTACTATGAAAAGATGGATTTAATATTGCCGGATGGTTATAAAATGGAGGGTCGCAGCAGAAGGCCTCCCGAGAATATGATCAATGCCCTAATGAGTTTCGGTAACTCCCTGATCTACTCCACCGTACTCAGTGAGATCTACAATACCCAACTGAATCCCACGATATCTTACCTTCACGAGCCATCCGAAAGAAGATATTCCCTGGCACTGGATTTAAGTGAAATATTCAAACCCATACTGGTGGATAGGCTGATATTTTATCTAATAAATAAGAAAATGCTGCAGAAGAAAGATTTTGAGCATGACCTCAATTACTGCCTTTTAAATGATCAGGGAAGGAAAAAATTCATCAAAGAATATGATGAACGCCTGAAGAAAACCATTAAACATCGTAAACTTAATAGAAAAGTTTCATACCGCCGATTAATACGATTAGAGGCTTATAAACTAATTAAACATTTGATAGGTAGTGAAGAGTACAAACCCTTTGTGATGTGGTGGTAATTATGTATGCCATTATTGTTTACGATATTAAGGTGGAAAGAGTCAATAAAGTCAAAGGATACCTCAGGAAACACCTTAACTGGATACAAAACTCGGTATTTGAGGGAGATATTACATTAAGTGAACTTGAAATAATCAAGAAGGGCTTAAAGGATATCATAAATAAGAATGAAGATTCTGTAATAATTTTTACAGTTAGAAGTGAGAAAGCATTTAAAAGACAGGTATTGGGGATTGAAAAAGCACCTATAAGTGGAATATTATAATTTCTACCTATTAAATTCCATTTTAATTATTTAAATACCTCTTTTTCTCCTAAAAATTACTCGTTCACAGTCGTTTTTTTGAACATATTTTTGGATTATAATAAACTTATTTTAAATTACTTTAATAGAATAAAGAAATAAGGAGCATTCTATGAATCTCTGAGCATCTACTTCTTATTAAAACATCCCTATTTTAAATATTCTAAAAGGGTTTTCATTATAAAACTATAAAAATTCATTAGAGAATGTCGTCTTACCATATAAAGGAAACCCTTAATTAAAGACCGACAATTTAAGTACCATGAAAGAGTAAAGAATAGGATGAATTGGGCCAAATAGACGAAATTTCCGGCCTGCCAAAATCAGACTATTTTAGGATTGAAATTGCGCTAAGACTTAAAAGCCCGGTTACAATCCAGTTAGCCAAAATCAGACTATTTTAGGATTGAAATTAGCGTTTAAGTATGAATAGAATGGGTATTTTTTCACCAGCCAAAATCAGACTATTTTAGGATTGAAATTTGATGACATATTAAACCAGGAGAATGAACCAGAAAGCCAAAATCAGACTATTTTAGGATTGAAATTTGTTTATTAATGATTTTTCCACGTTGTTATCCTCCGCCAAAATCAGACTATTTTAGGATTGAAATCCTATTTCCTCAGATTTAAACTCATCCTCTGATGGAAGCCAAAATCAGACTATTTTAGGATTGAAATTATCTTATCCTTCCTTTTCTCAAGCTCTTCTATAGTGGCCAAAATCAGACTATTTTAGGATTGAAATACCATCATTCTGCATTGATAAAAGTTCTGCAAGCGGCCAAAATCAGACTATTTTAGGATTGAAATTTCAGTATCCTCACCTTGAAGTAGTAAACCTAATTTAGCCAAAATCAGACTATTTTAGGATTGAAATATCCCATTCACATTGATCTCTTAATTCAGTTTCTGTGCCAAAATCAGACTATTTTAGGATTGAAATGCGGCCGCAACTCCAGTTTCAACTAGTATCTTAACAGCCAAAATCAGACTATTTTAGGATTGAAATTTTCACACCTGCAACCAAAATGAGGATCACTCGGCCAGCCAAAATCAGACTATTTTAGGATTGAAATGAGCAACAGGAAAAGGTAGAAGACGCTCTTAAACAGGCCAAAATCAGACTATTTTAGGATTGAAATACAGCACCATAATAGATAATAAGACTAAGTACCTGGCCAAAATCAGACTATTTTAGGATTGAAATTAAAGGGAATGCTATTGTTATCGTTGAACTTTTAGCCAAAATCAGACTATTTTAGGATTGAAATGAAAAATGGAAAGAAACTCGGTTCTTATATTACCTGGGCCAAAATCAGACTATTTTAGGATTGAAATATCCTCATCTGGAGCATAAAAGCATTCAATAACTCTGCCAAAATCAGACTATTTTAGGATTGAAATCAAACCCATGAATCTAAAACCAGTAAAACTAGTAAAACCAGCCAAAATCAGACTATTTTAGGATTGAAATGAGAGCCAGATAAAAGATTATGAGGTGATAGAATGAAAGCCAAAATCAGACTATTTTAGGATTGAAATGGACCAAGAACAAAAACTTATGAAAATACTCTTTTTGCCAAAATCAGACTATTTTAGGATTGAAATCATCAATTACCAACCCTTTGATGGCGGTTAGGTTGTGCCAAAATCAGACTATTTTAGGATTGAAATCTATTAACGTGGAAGGTTTACCTTTCGTTTTTGGCCGCCAAAATCAGACTATTTTAGGATTGAAATGTTCACCTGCATATTCATCTTTCCCATACTCAGGGGTGGCCAAAATCAGACTATTTTAGGATTGAAATAAAAATGATACACGGGAGATTATAGGATGAGAAATATTGCCAAAATCAGACTATTTTAGGATTGAAATTTTCAATAATGATGGAATTATCAGTCCAGGAATACGCCAAAATCAGACTATTTTAGGATTGAAATCTATTACATTTCTATATTGTTTCAGGTAATACTCTTTGCCAAAATCAGACTATTTTAGGATTGAAATTCTGCCCTACCGCTAAACTAAGTTTATACTGGGAAGAGCCAAAATCAGACTATTTTAGGATTGAAATTACATATCAACTAACTATATAATCCGCTTACGTTTCTGCCAAAATCAGACTATTTTAGGATTGAAATATTACTTCCATTTCCATAATAAACATCAGTACAATTGCCAAAATCAGACTATTTTAGGATTGAAATATACCTAACGAGTGTGGAAGACCTATTCAAAGTTGAAGCCAAAATCAGACTATTTTAGGATTGAAATGGATAAGGGGATTTTACTTTCCCTTTTCATTCCCCTGCCAAAATCAGACTATTTTAGGATTGAAATCTCCGTTGCCCTCATAATTGCTTCCATTAACATTTGCCAAAATCAGACTATTTTAGGATTGAAATACCAGTAGACCCAATAACAGGGGATGTGCTAGTATAGCCAAAATCAGACTATTTTAGGATTGAAATAGATTCTCCGGTAAGTTGGTAAGCCACTCAATAAAACGCCAAAATCAGACTATTTTAGGATTGAAATTCGTATTTGTGTATGTGGTTCTCTGTGCTGATAATGCCAAAATCAGACTATTTTAGGATTGAAATTTGGCGTGACTGGTACAACTCCTGATTTTGATGCATTGCCAAAATCAGACTATTTTAGGATTGAAATACAAATCAGCAATATCCAAACTTAACTGTTCTGCTCCGCCAAAATCAGACTATTTTAGGATTGAAATATGAACAATGCCTGGAAAGAAGCTGTTAAACTATTGCCAAAATCAGACTATTTTAGGATTGAAATTTATTCCAGGACATTCTCCACATCCATATGTTTTATGCCAAAATCAGACTATTTTAGGATTGAAATCAAACACAGAAACAGATAAAGAAAATAATACAAAAGGGCCAAAATCAGACTATTTTAGGATTGAAATCCACGCAGCATTAATGCCCTCTGCGAACTGGCCTGGGCCAAAATCAGACTATTTTAGGATTGAAATAACCGTTACAGGTGATGATATTGATTTCAGAGGATACGCCAAAATCAGACTATTTTAGGATTGAAATACCCTAAACCGTTAATAATAAATGTTGCTGATGGTTTGCCAAAATCAGACTATTTTAGGATTGAAATGCACATGGTTCGTAACTAGCAAGGTAACCGACCCTGGCCAAAATCAGACTATTTTAGGATTGAAATTTCAGTTTACCCTGTACTGAAACACTAGGAGAACAGGCCAAAATCAGACTATTTTAGGATTGAAATCATGGATTTACATGCTTGTGAAATTGATAAAGTATGCGCCAAAATCAGACTATTTTAGGATTGAAATATATGAAATGGAACGAAAAACGCAACTGTTTTTGCGCCAAAATCAGACTATTTTAGGATTGAAATTCCTTTGACTGCGACTTTATTATTTAAGACCATAGTTGCCAAAATCAGACTATTTTAGGATTGAAATAAGCACCATCACTATCTACTACTGCCTGGTTTGTTCCAGCCAAAATCAGACTATTTTAGGATTGAAATGATGGGATTGTAGTGTTAGACCCCCGTATATCACGGGGGCCAAAATCAGACTATTTTAGGATTGAAATAAGAATGATACACGGGAGATTATAGGATGAGAAATAGCCAAAATCAGACTATTTTAGGATTGAAATGAATCAGTAACTTTAACAGTTAATGAAATAGTTGCTTTGCCAAAATCAGACTATTTTAGGATTGAAATGAGCTAAGCTTTGGAATGCGTATCGGAGACAGACTATTGCCAAAATCAGACTATTTTAGGATTGAAATCCCATAATCAGCCCCAGGGCTGACATCTATGATGTCGCCAAAATCAGACTATTTTAGGATTGAAATATTTGAGAAGGAGGCTAGGGAGAAGCAGGATGAAACGCCAAAATCAGACTATTTTAGGATTGAAATTTAACTGGGTTTCCATCATCATCTTTCGTGACAAATAGCCAAAATCAGACTATTTTAGGATTGAAATGTTACATATTGCCATTCCCCTGTTCCCGTAAACCAAAGCCAAAATCAGACTATTTTAGGATTGAAATCAGATATAACACTAATACTACGGGATGATTACTTCCGGGCCAAAATCAGACTATTTTAGGATTGAAATCTAAGGAATCTCTTAAAGAGAAGTATGGCTGGGAATTTGAGGCCAAAATCAGACTATTTTAGGATTGAAATTTTAGTTTAAATATAAATCTGGGGATGGTCAGCTATTTGCCAAAATCAGACTATTTTAGGATTGAAATAAATAAATTCTATAAATACATCCAACATTGATAATGCCAAAATCAGACTATTTTAGGATTGAAATGGGGTATTCCATCTGCTCAGTCCGTGCTTCCCGGATTGCCAAAATCAGACTATTTTAGGATTGAAATTATAATACTTAGTTGCTGTCTACTTCATGCGCCCATCCGGCCAAAATCAGACTATTTTAGGATTGAAATGCCTACAGTGAAATCGGATGGAAACAATGGCTCTATGGCCAAAATCAGACTATTTTAGGATTGAAATCCACCAATGCGGATAGTAATGTTAATATGATCTTGTTCTGCCAAAATCAGACTATTTTAGGATTGAAATAGACGACCCCCGTGTAATCTCATTCAAAGTTAAAAAGGCCAAAATCAGACTATTTTAGGATTGAAATTCAAATCCCGTATTACTAACCGATTAATCACATTATCCGCCAAAATCAGACTATTTTAGGATTGAAATTGATTGAATCCTGTTTAAGTCCTTTAAGCTCCTGTAATTGCCAAAATCAGACTATTTTAGGATTGAAATCTTACTACTCCTGCAAGGGCGTTAAATATAGGCATTAGGGCCAAAATCAGACTATTTTAGGATTGAAATACTACTCACCGCAGCATACGGACTGTCTAATGATAAGGCCAAAATCAGACTATTTTAGGATTGAAATACTTCGCACCGGAGCCAGATATGGGGGAGGGAGAACCAAGCCAAAATCAGACTATTTTAGGATTGAAATGTACCCCTTGTTGGAGAAGTTGAACCCGAATGGAGCCAAAATCAGACTATTTTAGGATTGAAATGCTGGTGCTGTTATTTGTTCGGTTTCCTGGGCGTCGCCAAAATCAGACTATTTTAGGATTGAAATATGGAAAATGAGAAATATACTTCAATAGTAGAGCGTAAGGGCCAAAATCAGACTATTTTAGGATTGAAATATATCTATCTTTTACTGGGTTGGCAACAGACATACCAGCCAAAATCAGACTATTTTAGGATTGAAATTTAAAGACGGTGTGATAGCTGGATTTATGGCAATTCCCGGCCAAAATCAGACTATTTTAGGATTGAAATAAAACAAACATTCACAACGCCTATAAGCCCATAAGTTATATCTTCATATTTGATAAGCTCATTAATTTCAGTTAATAATCCTTTTCCATAAACTAGAATATTCGCCATCAATATGGCATATATTACAATTCCATCTGATAAATCATTTCGTTGTTTTTAAAATCATCATTTAGGATTTTTCTGATTTAAATTCTTTCTTAACCTTTCAATAAATGATAAAATGAATTCACTGCTTACAGTAACTGTATTAGTAGGTTTTGGCTTAATTGGCGGAATTATGGGATTGGCATCTGATAGTAGGGATTATGCTGCTATTAAAAATAAAACATCAAGGAGTTTAATAATTAAAGAGTACGAAAAGAAGATGCTATTAATTTATACAATCCATTAAAGATAAAATGCAGAATAATAAGATTAAAGATAAAAATACAGCATCTTCAGTTGAAGAAATTAAAATGACTTTATTTGATGATATGGTGCAATAACGGAAGAAGAATTCCAAATAATTAAAGATGATATTATGAATATGATATAAAGAAAAAATTAAAAAGAAAAGTAGATTAAATTTGTTTAATCTAGTTCTTTGATTGCAAGTTCTATGTCGGATGCGTTAACTGTTTTTCTTCCGGCATGTTTTGCAAGTTTAACTGCTCGTGTAGCGATATCTTCACCACATTCTTCTATTGCTTTTGCTAATGCTTCTTTTGCATCATCACTGATTCTTTGCGCACCGGCATTTTTTATTATTCTCCCCACTGGGGCTATTGGTAGTTCACTCATATTTATCACCTAAACATAAATTAATATTAACTGCTATTTAAATATACCGAATTTTAAGCTAGTTTTCAGTGCCATTATCTTATATTTGAACTTTAAAATTTAATATAAGCAATAATTTGTTGAGTTGAAAATTTTATTACAGGATGTAATATTACTCCAGAAAAATAAGGTTTCAAATAGTTATAAATGAGTATTAGGTTATTAGTTTTGCTAAAATAACAAGTCAGAGGATGGGCCTAGACAAATATTAATTATTATTTTTTGGGGTCCCATTCGATTCTTTTGTAATGTAATATTGTGATTGTAAAAAAAAAATTGGAATTTTGTAAGAAGTCAAATATTACTTATTTATCCATTATACTCCTTTAGGTTTATTTTTTTATGATTCTAGTTTTTTTTATAGTTCCCCCCTGTGTTCGTGAATTATTAGTCACATATAAATATCAGACTAATATAGACAAAATATTGATAAGGAATTTTTTTTTCATTGGGCATGAAGGGGGTGAAAAAGATTAGAAAACAAAATAACCTTAATCCTGAATTCATTGAGGCAAATAAATTATCATCAAAAAAGGTTTTAAAGTAGTTTTTGAATTCCATTGTAAATGATTCGATACATATGTGCCCTACAAACTAATGTGCTGGCATAATAAAGGAGCCTGAAGAAAAAGACTTTGTTGCAGAGACTTTTCCAATAAAACAAGGATTGAAACCAGTCTTACATTTACTACAACGGTTGTTTCGTAGTTGTTGCAGAGACTTTTCCAATTAAACAAGGATTGAAACTCCTTTAGGACCAAAGCTGTTCTGCGCTGGACGAATAGGTTGCAGAGACTTTTCCAATAAAACAAGGATTGAAACATCTGTACTGTTAGGTTTTCTAAGGAGTATATTAACAATAATCTGATTATCAATGATATTACGAAAAAATTATTTCTTTGGTTCGCAACAAAAATTTAGATATTATATTCGACTAGTTGTGAACCGGTTGATGAGCAAGAAGAATTTATGACTTTTTTAAAAAAATATATTTAATGGTCTTCTGTATTCAGTTTAAGGAATGGAAGACCATCTTATTTCTAAAAATCATCTAGAGAATCAGCTGTTTCTCCATATCTGGTTATATGGATACAATTATAACTTTCACAGATATGACAATAAGCAGAATCACTTGACTGACTTTCACTGGTGCTGGTGTCGTCAGTATCGGTATTTACTGTGTCTGTTGTGCTGGTGTCAGTTTCACCGAATAAAATTCCACCTGGGAATTTTATGTTGCCCAAACCGTTTCTACCGGTTATAACCTCTAAGGTCTGGCCATTGGGTAATCTTATACTGATGGTAATTGTGCCGTCAGCATTTCTAGTACCCCTCACTGGTACCATTATATATCCATTTTGGGTGGGTATAACCGCGATGATCTTAGCATTGTTACCTCTATATATCACGGGCACTTTCCACTGGTCCCTTCCATTAACTTTAACTTTTTGTGGCTTGCCTACTTGAAAATTATTCGCTTCGTTGGGAAATTGTTTTTTAACATCATCGATGTACATATTAACAATGTTTGTTGCTCCTTCTTCACTTATATCATCACTTGCAAACACATCTGCACCTAATATAAGATA
>Ga0255340_1003213_pt1 | contig 17555 bp, 19 predicted proteins | sample wastewater_treat_7_FD_192417 | JGI IMG/M metagenome (GOLD analysis project Ga0255340, IMG submission 192417) | Wastewater microbial communities from Lulu Island WWTP, Vancouver, Canada - plant10 | ecosystem: Engineered > WWTP > Wastewater > Unclassified | place: Canada: Vancouver, British... | reverse complement strand
GATCTGTGGTCTGGACTTCATTATATGCTATACTATATGGAAAATCACTATATTTTGCCAATTGTAATTAGATTGTAACATTAGAAGACATCGGCAGGATGCGGACTGCCGATGTCTTTTGTAGTATGTCACTTTAGAGGATATATGGATAATTGAAAGATTGTGGTCAGTGATATATGTCAAAAGGCTAAATCCGCATCATGCCTTTTTGATGTAATTAGCGGAGACATAGCCTCTGCCATCCGCCAGCTTATACCAGCCATTCATATTGACTCCGATGATCTGTGTCTTCGAGCCTTTGGCAAGCTGTCCGACAACAGGATGATTTGTTCCTGCTCCGCTTCTGATATTGAGCGGAAGCTTGTTTGTCACAACAATACCTGTCCATGTGGCAGGAGCTGGCTTCTCCGCTGGCTTGGAAGATGCCATAGGCTTCTTGATGATCTGTCCGACCTGTATCAGATTGGCATTTTTGATGCCGTTATAATCAGCGATCGCCTTGACTGTGGTGTTCCACATCTTGGCAATCTTCGACAGTGTATCGCCCTTCTTAACAATATACTCGCTGGAATCGTCAGCAGGAGCTGGCTTCTCGATCACTGGCTCTGGCTTCGGCTTCTCGGCTTCACCATAGTCAACGAATGAGAGCTTACCCCATTTTGTCCATTTTGTATCGGATAGCTTGCTCTCGACTACACCATAATCGAAGCCTTTTGCCTCGATCACTTTACCGCCTCCGATATAAATGCCGATGTGATTATTCTTCCAGACAGTCAATCCAGCAATCTCTGGAATCGTCTCTATCGCCCCAGATTCGCTCGCCTTCTTGATCATGGTATTCGCATCCATATCTTCGCTGGCGATGTATTTGGCAGGCATATTCGGCTTCTGTGGATATGTCCACAGAGCTCCCTTGATCAATCCAGAGCAATCATGCCCTTTCTTGCCGTAATCGCCTCGCTCCTTCGCCTTTGCCTTTCTCGCATCCGAATAATACTTCGGATATCTCTTGGCATTATCTCGCCAAATGGCAGAATTAAGAATCTGACCATATGTGCCATACCAATAAGGATTGCCGATCTGTGCTCTGGCATACTCCAAGAGATAGCTTACAGGAATCTTGCTCATTTCAATTGCCCTCCATTTTCTCAACGTGCTTTCGCAATTCATCTATTCTCATAAAAGCAGTCTCCAAATCTCTCTTGATAACAGCGATTGACTCGCCATGCTCATTGAGAATCTGTGTCATGCCCTTAATATCTGCTCTGGTCTCGTTTGTCGTAGCACAAAGCTGGTCGAGCTTCATATTCGCCTTAAAGATTCCTTCTTTAAGCGATGCCTGCGCCTTGACCTGCTCCGCTGTGTCCTTCTTCCCAGCTCTGACATTCGTTATAATGAATGTAGTCACTCCGATGATCATCATTACCCCAGAGAAGCAGAGGCTGATTATACTTACTGTGTTCATCTCATTCCTCCGTTTCTGGCAATCCTGTGGCAATAGATGTCAGAAGCGACAGAATGCCAGCGAGAAGAGATGCTGATATGACCATCTTCCAATCTACATCGGAGATGATCACAGCAGAGCCTATTGTTGCGATAGCTGCCTGTGCCACTGTCCTAATGGCTCGGATGCCTGCTGCCTTCCAGAAATTCTTGTTCATCATTACTGCACCTCCACTAATTCATAGATTATCGACATCGTCTGCGACAGAGTCTTCTCGACTTCCGATTCCAGATTGTTGATTGTTGCCAGATATGGAGCATGAATGCCTGTCGTAAGATATCCAAGATGTGTTGCATCGTTTGTAGCGGAATACTTAGATGGAATCAGCAAACTTGGTGTATCGTCAAAGGCGAGGATATTATAGTAATATGTATTTCCTGTTGTGCCTGCTCCCTCTGGAATTGCGATAGCATATACCTCATCATTATTGATCATATAATTGTAGCCACAAAGAATCTTGCCTGCCCAATATGCTGGCTGAATGCTATTGATCAGATATCCAGACGGAATATGCGTAGGACAGAGAGTTATATCCTGCAAGTTATTGAGATCGACCTTATAGAATGATGTTTGGTCATCTGTGGGGAAATATGCCCACTTATGATCGCCTTCTGTTCTAACAGGAATAAATCCATATCGGCTTGTTTTTCTTTTTACATCCGCTATAATTGTGACCTTATAAGGCACCATTCCGAAAGAACTATTTCCGAAGTTTGGCATTGTACTTACAACAAGATCATTACCACTATGAGTTATTTTGTCACCTCTTATATATGTTGAGCCTCCAGATGTATATCTCTCGAATACCCAATAATCTGTACCATCGGTAACAACAACATGAGCATCTCCGAATGTTACTGACATTGAAACGGATTTTCTCGATATTTCTCGCCATGCATATCTGTTCTTGACTACACCGGAGACAGTGACCTCATCCTCCGAATGGCGCATTGGAGCTGTGTTCAATCCAAACTTAGTGAGTCGCATTTCCGATATGATCTCTGTAAATGTGCTACCATCCACAAATACAGATGTTGCCCGATTATTTACCCTGTCAAACTTGATTGGATTAAAAATCATAGAGTCAACTGTATCATAGCCAGAATTGATTCCTGTCGGTATAGTCTTGATAGACGGAACAATAACAGAAGGGAATACAACTCCTGCTGTCTCGTTCGCGATAGGAGTAAGACCGACATTGCCTCCTGCGGCTGATGTCAGGCAACAGCAATTAATTCTTCCTACACCTTGCGACAAATTGAAGAACCACTGCCAGCGATAGCCATTCGTGATCTCGCCACTATTGACTGCATCCAATGTGCCGAGCTTCGGATTGACTGATGTGGTAGATGCATAATCACCAGCATGAGCAATCAGAGGATTTGTGCCTTGGTCTGGTGGGAAGATATTCCCAGCAGATTCATTGATGGTCTGCTTAAAGCACATTACTCCGCCAAACATATTCTTGATCGGCAGAAGCCTCTTATCCCTCACATCCAGAGTATTGGCGAAGTTATTCTGCCAGATTTTCGCCACCGCATTAGTGACCATATTCTCCGAGACAATTCGCTTCTGTTCCTTGCCGTTCTTATCTCTCAAGATAATGGTCGTTCTTCCCTTGAGCTTCGGAAGCTTAACCCCTCCGACCTGTATTCTATCGACTGCTTCTTTCATGATCTCGCCTCCTTATTTCAGCTTTATTCTCTGCACTCTTGCAGTTACACTTAGCGAACTTCCGCTGTTTTGTTTTGCTTCAACATAATAAGTCGTAGTAGATGTTGGTGTTAGAATAGCCGTCACTTGCACTCTGGTAACATCTCCGTTTACGGGTGGTACAAGAATAGTCGCTCTGTAATCTGCTCCAGAAGCTTCAGAACTCGATGATATCAAGGCACTTCTGTAACCACTTGTGTTAGACTGAAAATTGACTGTTGCTATTACAAGCCATGTTCCTGCTGTCAGCGAAAAGCTGGCAATATCAGTGAATGGAGATGTCTGGCTCGGCACGCTGGCGGAGGCTTGGGCATCATACGAAAAGTTTGAATTGATATCATCGAGCTCATTCTGAACATAGGCTGTCGTAGCTATCCTTGTCGAATCATTACCTTTGCTCTGTGTAGGAGCTGTCGGATTACCAGTGAATGCAGGAGATGCCAAATCCGCCTTCTCCGATGCCAGCTCATCAATCGCCGCCTGTGCATCTGTGGCTGTTAATCCGCTATTCGTATTATCGTACTGGACATCCTCGGCATCTGGTGTAGACTGGCTTGCTGATAATTCATCAATAGCACTATTGACATCTGTTGCCGACAATCCACTGGTCGTATTGTCGTAGATAATCTCTTCGGCATCATATTTGGTCTTAACCAGAGCTGTCATCTTATTATTATTGACATCAATATCAACTGCCAGCCTTATATGCTGATAATAGTTTGACATCTCAAAAGAAAGCCAATCGTCATTTCCAACCTTGCATATTCCGTCATATGGATAAATGATCGTCTGATTACTGTATGCAACTACCAAATAAGCCTCATACCCAGAGCGGACAAGCGAAGCCACCTGTGAAACAGCGATCGATGTTCCGTTATGATCTACTGTTCCGACATATGACATCCGTGCTGTATCTGATGGAGCTGGCTCTGTTGATGAGAATGATATTTTGACATATCGTGCTCCTGTTCCTCCGCCACCGCCGCCTCCGCCTGCGGCGACTTCGTTGATGGCATCAACAAGTGAACTCTTATCTGTTGTGTCAAGATCATTGAGATCGCCTATCTTCTGATTGACCAATGAGAATTCATTAGCAATTCTGCCTTCCATGTTATTCATGGTATTGGCATCGAATGTATCGCCCTCGGTCGTTATTGTGCCTTCCGCTCTTGTGACATCGACAGTCTGCGATGTTCCGCTTGTTGTATCTGTCAATGTTCTCCGATACGGATACTCGACATTTCGATTTGTCCACGTTTTCCGATTGTAGCTCATCTTCTACCTCCTCATAGTAAGCCTGTGGTCAACCCACCGCCTGCATACAACCCTTCGCCTGCCCTCGGTACATAGTCTGGATCAACGAACTCTATGAATATTGTATCACCAATGCCCACAACTTCGATACCATTCGCAGGAATAGCTCCAATCTGCTCGGATGCTCCAGCCATCTCATTCTCATACATCTCATGTCTGGTCTCTGCCGTGATCGTCTGCGAGCTCATGGCATTGATGGTGTAAGCAGGAATAAAGATTGCCTTGTCGCCAGTGAATTCAATATTGCCATCCCATTCTGTCCATTCGACAAGACCTTGTCCTTGAATCAATGCTCTGGCATCTCCGATATCGACTGTGGCTGTCGCTCCAGACATTCTAAGCTTGACTTCCCAATTGTAAGAGCCTGCTCCTGCCAGAGTCGTTAAGAAATACATCAGCGACAGAATATGCTTTCCGCTATTGTTCCATGTAGCTACTGGCTGATAACTGATCAGATTCGAATCCAAATAATACTCGACATAGCAAGTCGCTACATCGCTACCTTCCGCCAATTCGACATCCAGATTGATTTCATGGAACATCGCCACAGTCTTAGGCTTAACGGAAGCAAACTTGATATCTATGACTCTGGTAGATATATTCTCTCCAAGTGTGAAATCCGTTATATTCACATATGTCAATGTCGAATATTCATTCTCGGATGTTCTGCTGATCAAGCCAGAAATATTCTTATCGGTCTTTGACTTTGCTCCAAAGACTGCTGGATTCTTTCCATAGCCTTGCATCGTGCATCCCTTGGAGTAATTGAAGTCGATTCTCATAACACAGGAATCGGAATAATCCTCGCCTGCAAGACCGCCTGTGAAGCGAATAACATCGCCAAGATCAAGAGCTGCATCGAAGAGCGATGAGCACTTGAATGGCGTATAATTGAACTTCTGGAGAGCTGTGAGCACTGCTCTTCTCTGCTGTGCCTTGAGCTCGTCTGTGCCGTACTGCAAGAGAGGATTCGAGCCAAGATTCATTGTGAGACCTGTGTCTCCGATCGGCACTCCATAATAGCTTGTTGTCTCTTTCTCAATATTAACAATAGAGACTCCAGTGTAATAGGTTACGAAATCCGACCATGTGCCACCAGCGAATCGATCATTCCTATCCAGAGTAAGAACTGGCTCATCGCTCCAGACTCTCAATTCGAGAGCTCCGCTCCTGTTAATCGTAGCAAAGCCTCCGACAGTGACCGCACACCAAGATATCAAATCTCTCCATGTGTCTATGTCATTTGTCGGATATAAGCCAAGAATCTGATTTCCATTCGGAAGAGCATCGACTTCTTCTTCTGTCATGCCTAACTGCACACCACACCGACCGCAGGCGAAAGTTAGATAATCATAAATCTTTCCGCTGGTCGTATCGATGCTCATCGATTTATCGAATTTGGTCATGACATCATAAGCTTTGACATCAACACCAGAGGCAGAATGATTGGCTTCCTCGATGAAATATGACTTAATCGGCACATATTCCCAAGTATTCTCATCCAGTTTGAGACCGATATTCACTCTGATCTCTTTGCCCTTCCAAGAACCTCTGGGAATCCGATCAGCGAAGCTCTTCAAGAATGTGAGCGAAAGCTGACCGATGAAAACTCCTCCGAGCTTGATATCGGAAGAAGCAACAGCCTGCTCTGCGTAATTGAAAGAACCCATCAAGATATCATCTTCTGTAAAGCCAACATCTCCGACCATTCCAGTGATTCTTCGAGTCTTTACCGAGAGAGATTTAAGCTTCTCAATGTATTCTTGACTTACGGCATACATAGTTTAGAATTCCTCCAGTGTGAATGATACTTCCCATATGCCCTTCACGGATGCCAGCTTCTGCGACTTCCTTCTTGTGCCATCCGTGAAGCCTTCCATTCGGCAAGTCATATCTCGATACCCATTGAGCCTCGGAGAATATTCTCTGACAACAAAGGAATCAAGCTCATTGAGCTGCTCAAAGAACTGTACCCATACATAGTCAGCAATTGCATAACTGACAGATATACTCATCTTGTCCGATCTTATCTTCTGGATGATGTCTCTTCCGCCCTCACTCTGATTCAGATTCTGAATCTTGTTTGGTGTTCTCTCCCATGTTGATGGAGAAAATGGAATCTTTTTTCCATTCATGATTGTGGGAAATTCATCATTGATACTATTCGGCATGATCATCTACCTCCGGATATGTAATCGCTGTTCTGCATTGAGTTTACCACAAGCTCATCTATCTTTTCATTTCCGATATAAACAGGAATGACAATCTGCTGATTCGGCATCGCTCCAGCAACAGCCTTCCCGATATCTGCCATGAGAGCATTCCTTCCATAAATGACCTCATCGCCAGAACCTTCACCGCCTCCGAGAAGATCGCCATTGTTGTCCATGCCAAAGATGGTCGGACTTCTCAAAATCATTGGCTCTGTGTAAGCCTTGGCATACCATTCGACCGATACTTCTGGCAAGTGACCATGACCACCAAAACCCCATGGAGCTTTACCACCACTTACAGAGAAGTGAGGCAGATTGATGTGAGGGAATGACCAATCGAAATCGAACTTATCCAGAATCCAATCAATGCCATCCGTAACAACATCCTTGATATTGCTGAATATATTGCTGAATGAGCCAAATATACCATCCAGACCAGAACTGACTCCACCGCTAATATCGCCAAGACCGCCATCGAATAAGCCTGTAATATCACTCCAGAGGCTTGTGACAGCTCCTGTGATATTGCTTCCGAGATCAGCGAAGAATCCAAAGATGGAATCAAATGCCGAGCTTATCGCATCGCCAATAACAGAGAGACCTTCTGCGACATCTTCGAGGCTTGTTCCCATGAGGGAAGCCAGCGATTCCAGAACAAGAGCACCAAGAGCTCCTATCAATTCTCCGATGGTCTCAAGAATCTGTGGGAAGTCGAGAATAATCTGACCAATCAGAGCTCCGATGATCTGTGGAATAACAGCAATGAGCTGTGGAATTGCCTGCACAAGACCGCCAGCAATCGCCAGAATGAGCTCCAATGATGTGTCAATGAGCATTGCCATATTCGCTGGAGATGAGAGATTATTCGCCAACTGGACTATGACTGCTGTCGCAGCTTGAATCAGTCTCGGCAGAGCTTCTATCAATCCATTAACGATGCTCATCATGATCTGCAAAGCGGAATCACTCTGTAAGAATTCGCTTAAAGCATCGATGATGGTCAAAGCTACCTCTATGACAACAGGAAGCAGAGTCTGGATAAGCGATGGTAATACTTCCATTACTGTGTTGACCAGACCTGTGACCGCAGACAGAAGCTCCGGAGCAATCTCTTCAATGATCGCAGGAAGCTCTGTCGCAATGATAGGAGCGAGCTCTGTTACCAATTCAGATATGCCATTGATTGCCTGTGTCGCCACTGGTCTGATATTCTTGACCACATTTGTGGCGGACTTGACAACATTATCAATGAGCTTGCCAAGATCGGCAGAACTATCTCCCAGACCAGTGATCAAGTTTGTCCAAGATGCCTGCAAAGAACCGAGCGAGCCTTGGATTGTTCCTGCTGCCTCATTCGCTGTTGTGCCAGCGATATTCATATTCTCCTGCACTGCATGAATCGCCAAGAGCATCTGATCGAAGCTGACATTATCCAGCGAATCAATCTGCTCCTCGAAGATTCCGGATGCATTGATCAAGTCGATCATGCCTTCCTGTGTACCAGCGAAGCCAAGATTCAATGAATCCAGAGTCTGGAATGAGCCTCTTGCCAGAGCGGAATATATATTCGCCAGCTCTTCTGTTGTCTGCACACCAAATGTATTGGCATTGTCAGACAAATCTCGCATCGCCATATCAGCGATCTCTGCTGCCCTCTGACTATCTCCACCAACACTATTGAGCAATGCTGCCGAGAAGCCTGTGACCGACTGCATATAAGCATTGGCTGACATTCCTGCTGTCTCGTAAGCCTGCCCAGCATACTCAATCAAAGTATTGGCAGACTCGCCATAGAGCTTTTCAATACCTCCTGCGAGCTGTTCATAACTTCCATAGGCATTGACGGATGCTGTGGTCAATGCCGTAATGCCAGTGACTGCTGCACCTGTCGCAGCGACCGAAGCAGCTCCAATGATCTTCGCTCCATTGCCCAGACCGTTCATGAGCTTATCGCCAAAGCCATTTGCCTGCTTCTCGGCATCGTTCAATCCTTTATCGTAGTCTGATTTGTCGATGCCTAAAATGGCTTGTAAATTAAATAAAGTCGATGCTAATCCCATCATTATCCTCCATTGATACCATCTTTAATGCTGGAGATGATCTCTTCCTTTGATCGAGTCTCTTTGACTGGTATCGGATGAGCAATGTCTGCCCATCTGGACATATCAATCTCTCCACCACAAAATCTCGCAAAACTTGTCGATAAAAATTTCAGCGAGTCAGTGACATATATCTTGTATGTCTCCGCTCGCTGAAATTCTTTACACTTTGCTTTGTAATAATGAAGAAAAGGCTTTAGCTCTCTCTTGCCTCTGTATTCTCCATAGCAGAGCCAGAATAAGGCTTTGTTATCGTCTGGCTCTGCGAAGTAAAAAGGCTTGTGAGCTCCTCATCATTCAGAATCTCAAGAACTCGCATCGGAATCTCCAGAGCAGATATCTCAAAATGTGCAATATCCTTTCCCTCCAGAGCTGCCAATATCTCAAGGACATCATCGCTGTGGGAATTGAGAACCCACTTGACAATGTCGATCTTGCGGACTTCCTGCTTCTTCGCCTTTGCCTTGAAGACCTCGATTTCCTTATCAGCCAAGATTCGACTGATTGGCTCGATTGTGTTGGCGATCAGCTCCAATGCATCCTCATTCTTTACTTCTGAAAGCTTCCTCATAAATTAGTCCTCTCCTCCTGTTACTGCGACTGTGCATGAAGCTTCTGCCTCTGCTCCGTCATAAGATGCTTTAGCGACAATCACAGCCAGACCAGCGGAAACGCCTGTGACTGTTCCATTAGATACTCTGGCAACATCCTCATCAGAAGAACTCCATGCGACTGTTGCACCAGCAGGATTCGTTGTGGCTGTGATTGCCACTGTACTTCCGACTGCGACCGATGCCGAGCTCTTATCAAGTGAAATGCTTATGCTGTCTTCGCTCCCTGTCGAATAGAATTCGATAGGCATCTTTGTCTGCTCATTGATAGAGACATGACCTGTCAATGTTACAGACAGATTGCCCTTGCCGTTCTTGGTAGTCTTGAGAGACAGACCATCTGTTGAAAGAGCATTGATGAGCTTAACAGCGACATAGCCGCCATCAGCCTTATCGCCTACCCACCAAATGTCAGAGAAATCGCTCTGCGACAAATCCTTCCTCGGAGCGACCTTGGCGGAATTGCCACTGTCGATGTCGGCACAGCCAAGAGCCAGCTTCAATACGGAAGCTGATGTGTCAAGAGCTGTGAATCCGACTGTGACTTCCCAAGAGTCAAGATGCTTGAGCTCCTTGGTGTTCTCTGGACAGTTATCGACATCAGAACCAAGATCGGAAAATGTCGGCTTAGCTGATACAGTGAAGCCACCTGTCGTAGCAGTGATGATGTCTGCATCTGTAACATTCGGATTGTCTGGATTAAAGTTATTGAGCAGTATTCCAGCATCCATCTGGAGCTCATCAAATGTGCTCTGCGGAATGATCGTAAATCTTCCCATATATATTTCCTCCTCAATATTCTGTTAGGAATTCAACACCGATCGTAAGAATCACTCTCTTGATGGTGTTGTCGCTCTCATCTCCCATATGAGAAGAGAATGGAGAGCCTTTGTAAATGAACATCCTGCCATGATCAAGTTTGATTGTCGGCATCTTGGAGATATATTCCGAGATGGTATTCGAGAGCTCATCTACTCTCTGCCAGCTCGTATTCCTATCCCAGATAGAAGCTGATGGAATGATAGGAGAATCCAGATCATCTGTGCTGACCTCATATGTGATATAAGGGAATTTGCTCTTGGCATATCCATCTCTAATCATCTGATTGATGGTCTCATCATCTGGCACAGCATTCTCTTCAAAAGCCAAGACTCCGAATCTGCTCCAGAAATCATTGAATGCCTGCTGCTTATTCATTCGGAATCTCCCATTCTTCTGCTTCGACCTGCCTCATGTTCAATGAAGATGTCGCTGGTGTGAGATTATCATCACCATCGGATGTGACTCGAAACATCTTCCCATCTCTGGCTCGCTTGATAACATCGCGATACTGGAGATTAACATTCTTCCTTGTAGTGAGAGTATATCTATTCGATACCCCCTCCTGCATTGCGATTCTTGCCGAAGTCGAATCATCAAAGGAATAAGCGACTTTGATCTCCGCTCCAAGAACATAGACAGTCTTTACTCCGCCATATCCGTCTGGAGCTGTTGTCTTATCCATGATGTTGGATGTCTCCATCGCATTATCGACTAAGCTCATCTGCAACCTCTCAATCTACGATACTTGTTAAGCCTTCCTCCGAAGATGTCCTGCCAGCTTGTGCCTGCACCATTTCCAGAGCTTGAGCCTCCCTTGGAATAAGAATAATTACCGAATGACTCCGAATTATATGGAGATAAGGCTGCGGAATCCGCTCCGCCATACTCTTCCAGCCAAGTCTTCACTTCGGAGGCTATGGCAATGACTGTCTGTGGAACAGCCATTGTCCATACCTCTCCAGTGAATTCCTCATCCTTCAAATCATTCGCAGGATATTTGTGGACTCCATCATTGAATGTACTGCCGAGAACTCGGAAATACTGATCTTCCTTTAATCCGATCACTTCCATCGAGCCATTCTCAATTGAGAATGTTCCAGCAATCTTCTTCTCCCAGAAGTAATTATTGAGATATTCGCAAATCTCGGTCAATACTAATTCCATGACATTATCCCTCGCCTGCTTCCTCCAGCTCCAAGCCAGACAGATCGAAGACCTGTGTAAGCTTCGGCTTGCCAGCCTTGGATGCGATAATCTTGAACTTCTGGCTTGCATCGTTACCAATCTTGAAGACAGAATCCAGATCATCAAGATGTCCGATGAGCTCTACCAGACCAGAACCCCGTGAAGGCTCAAGACCAACCTTAACAGAATCATATGCATTCCAGTTATCTGCTGTGAATGTGATAGCAAGGAAATTGCCCTCGCCCCATGCACCTGTGATCGCATTAGAACCTGTCAGATACTTGAGCTTACCAGCGAACTTGTTGCCAGTGAGTGATACATTGCTCTGTATATCGCTTACGTCAACACCGTAAACTTTACTTGTACCGCCCATCACAGAGACTCCAATGGGCTTAAGTATTTCCGAGCCTATGCTTCCTACGATAACACCAGCATCTCTCTCTGCGAAGAAGGTAACACCAGCGATAGCCACTGTCTCTTCCTGCATTCTCTGGTAATTGCCATCCTCATGAACACCGATCATGCCTGTCTCTGCATCCGTCGTAAAATCAAATGCATCGCCCAGACCATTAGCCTCGTTGACATTGATGTAATAGCAAACAATGTTCTCTGCGGCTGTTGCGTAGAATGTTCCCTGCTCGATCGCTCCAGTCATGATAACTGTACCAAGACCAAGGAAATTCTCGACATAAGACATACCGAAAGCTGTCTGGACAGTGATCGAAGCAGAACCGAGATAAGCAGATACATCCATAGGATTAAGGAAGTAAACTGCCTGCACATCATCATCCTCGAAGAGAACCTGCAACTTGCCCCATGCATTGGCGAGAGCTGCCTGCAAGCCTGTGCCTGTTGCTGTGCCAGAACCTGTTGCGAGACTATTTACGAAAGCTGTTCTGATACCCTTCTGGATGTCAAGAATGAGCTTCTTGTTGGTCTCGTTTACAGACTGATCATAGCCGCCCTTGATGATGGCTTCTGCTGTCGTAGCCTTCCTCCACTTGAGGAGAGAAGCCTCACCGACTGTCTCGTATGTTGTTGCATACTGGGAAAGAGGAATGATATCGCCTTCTGCGACAATACCGCTACCCAGTGTGCCTGTTACTGTCAGCTTCTTGAGAGCTGTGCCTGCTGTTACAGGAATCTTCCTTGTAACACCGAGCATCTTGATGAGATTCTGGACATTCTCGCCAAACAGTGTAGCGAAATCCAGCTCTCTTACCTTAGCAACCTGTGCCTTCTTGATTACATTTGCTTCTGCTGCCATTGTAGTAATCTCCTTTACTTATTCTGATTCTGGCAAGCCAAACAATGATGGATTTTCGAGCATAGCCTTCTGCCTTGCTGTGGCATCTGGAATAGCTCTGATCTGTTCCTTGGTCATTGTATTCTTGCCTGTGTTTGTCGGAGGATTTGCTGATGGTGCTCCCTCTGTCTTTGTGGTAGGAATGAAATCCGCCCACTCGGTCTTGAGAGATTCTTTCAGACTATCTCCATCCTTGATTGCTCCATTGTCGTCAAGCTCGATTCCATTGATATCGGAGACCTTGATCACAGAATCTATCCGCTTATCAGATATCCCTATCTCATGGAGCAATGCCTTGAAAGCTGATTCCTTCTTGGCTGTCGTAGCCTTCGCCTCGACATCTGCCTTGAATTCATCATACTCCGCCTGCAATGCTTCAAGCTGTTCCTTCAATGGATTGTCGCCAGAAGCCTGTTCCTTGAGCTCTTCGAGCTCCTGCTTGACTGCTGGTAACGATTCGGCATCCGCCTTGTACTTGTCTCTCTCTTCCTTGAGAGCATCGGTTACTTCGGTATGAGCCGCAATGATTTCGTCTACCTTGTCTGCTTCAATTCCCAGAGCGGACAAGAACTTCCTTGTGAATGCCATATTAGAATCCTCCTGTACTTCGGTATATGGTGCTTTATATATTTGAATTCTATTTTCACTTATACCACAATTGAAAATCATTTGCAAACACAGCAAAAAGCCAGCTCCGAAGAGCTGACTCCTGCCAGAAATTTGATTGACTCGCTAAATATTTTATCCCTCTTTGAGCCTGTCTTCAAGCATCTTCTTATATTTGCTCTTATGAGCTGTCGCTCCGAACTTGATAAAATGCTTCGCTGGCACTCCCTTGGTATAATGCCACTTCCCATTCCTGTCCTTGAATGCCCATGGCTTTTTCCTGCCATTACCGCCCTCGGCAAATACTCCTGTGCCGAATTCATGCCATACTGCATAAGGCACATTTGTGCCGATCGCCACAGCATCATCGCCTCTGATAACCGCATGAGAGATAGAATTCTTGAGCTCGCCTGTGTCGACTGGAGCTTTCTTGGCTGCTGTGTCGGCAGCATCTTCTCCGATCGCATCAAGCCAATCATAGACTGCCTCGCCCAGAGCCTCCAGAATCTCATCCTTATTATTCTCGATCTTTATCTTGACTACTTCCATAATCCAACTCCCTGTAAAAATCCTTGTAGCTCTTCACAGCCTTGGCTGGAGCTTCCTTAGTAAGCCTGTATCTCCATTCCTTCTCATCAAAATAATACCACTTCTCATTGGTCATGAAATATGGCTCATCTGTAATGATATCATGTCTCATATCCTTGCCTCCTCAACCATTCCAGCATTGCCTCGCCCAATTCATTCGGTTTTCCACAGTGAGCATTGGCAAAGCACTCTGCGAAGAACTCTTCGCTGTCCGACATACCATATCTGCTTATATTCTCCGATAGATCAAAATATGGATTCCTCTCTACCGCAATCTCGATGATCTCTATTCTCTGCTGATTTGAAATCTCATTGACTCTGTCATAATAATGCTTCTGTACATTCTTGCTTGCATCCGTTAACCCAGAGGCAATCATCGAATTATATTCCGCCCTGTAATCATCCGAGAATATATATGTTCCTTGCAAGATATGTCCGTATTCATGAGTTATCGTATATACATCCAGATTATCCTCGTTTGTTGGCATAAGGAATGGCTTCCTTTCCTGCCCACCATTGAGCCAATCAATAGATGGCTGGTGACTGCCTTTTACTCTTGCTACAAAAGTCTCATCGGTCACGCCAGTGTAAGTCTTTCCATTAAGATTTAAGGCTGTCATATTGCCATCCCATTGATACCTAACATAAGCATTGGCTGATCTTGTTTTTGCCTCCATTGTTAATGCCATTCCCTCTGGAATAGACTCATACTTAGATGAAAGCTCCGCCAATCTGTTGGCATTATTGACTAACAAAGTCTCATCCATACTGCCTGCTCTGCTTGAGACATCATTGAATCCGATATCATTCAAGAGCTTGAGAGCTTCCTCTCTGTTTGTCGCCTTTTCAAATGTCGGCTTAACTGGCTTTGCCACTTCTGGTCTCGGTAATGGCTTGGAAGTATGCTGATTGAAGTAATCCCTATCCAGCAGAGCCTCATAATCATTCGGATAATTCTCTCGGAGGAATTGCTCATAGAGCTCATCATCATTGCTGTGGTCAATGATATCATCTGGGAAGACAACACCCTCTCTGCATCGGCAATTGTATATTTCTTCCGCATCGCCTGTCTTGTCTGCTGGGCATTTCAGAGGATGAGCCAAGATGCCGACTCCGAATAAGCCTGTCTCCTCATCAGCGAATGTGCCATTTAAGAGCCTGTGAGTCTGTCTTGTTCTGTTATCCATAACAGCATTCCATCTCTTCTTGACTGGAATACCCTTACTCTTTAGATTCTCGAAAGATTCATCTCTGCCAAGATTCTCGGCATAAGTGAATGATGTTCTGGCATTCCTCATGGCAGCATTCTCATCCATTCCGACTACTCTTCTCAAGCGATCGGCAATCTGTGGCATCGTATTGCCTTGCATGATGCCCTGTGTTATCTCCCTTGTGATGTGGCTCATGTTCCAAGCCTCATCTATCGGATTATCGACCGAGGGAAGCAAATCTGGTACATCTCTGATCAGAGCCTGTACTGCATTGGCATTGTAGACAGTAAATGTTCCCACCGAATAGCCAGCTTGATTGGCTGCATCCCATCCGAGAGCCTGTACGAAATTATAAGACTGTGCGATTACGAATGGCAATTCACCAGAGACAATCGCCATGGCTGAATTATCTGTGTCTACCATCATATTGGTCAAGCTCTGGATGAGAGCCTTATATCTGGTAGATTGCAGAATATGATTATTCCTCCAGATTCGGAAATCATCATCATCTATCTTGCCGACTGCCAGAAGCTCCAGCATCCGAGCCTCCTGTGAAGCGAATTCTTCTGTAAATTTGGCAAATTCCTCTGTTACTTCTCGACTGGCTTGTGAATAGAGAGCTGAAATCCGCTTCTCCAGCTCTTTCAACTCTCCATCTTGTCTTCTGCTCATCCAATCGGAATTATAATCCGCCATCTCCTGTTCCGCCTGTCATTCTGTTGATATCGCTTGCCGCCTTCTTTGCCAAAGTCTCCTCGACCATATCCTTATCGCCAAAGAGAGTCATGATCTTCTCTGTCACATACTCATCATCGAGATAGAGAGCGGAATTGACCACTGTATTGATCTCCTCTGTTCTGTTGACGATGATAGAGCGAGTATATGTTGGCTCATCCTCGACTCCAGCGACCGCCAGCAGGCGAGCAATGAAATCCGATACTTCCGCCTCAAAAGCATCAAGCTTCTCATTCAATGGCTCATAAGCAGCCTCTATCTGTGTCGCTGTGATCGCTCCATTGGCGATGTCGTAAGTATTCAAAGCCATCGAATCTCTATATAACTGCTTCTCCAGCCTGTCGAGCAATGCCTCTCTGCCCTCATACGGCACATCGATAGTCGTAGGCTGGACAACTTGGTCTGCATCAGTCTGTGCTGCATGGAGCTTCCTCATCTTATCGAGGAATTGAACAAGATCGACATCATCCATTCCTCCGCTGTTGGTAATTGTCCAATAAATCAACTCGGAATCCGAGATGTCATTGGCATACTTGGCATTGATAAGATCGTAACAATCCAATGTGGCTCTGATCGGAAGAAGCTCGCTCTGCTTGAGCTCATTTGCCCATACAGGCACAACAGGGAATGTCGGATAGTTACGATATTCGAATATCTCATCTCCGAATGCCTCTGTGCTCTGCTTTACAATCACATATGGTCTCTTCTGCTGTCGGACTAATCCAGATGCATTGTCTTTATCCCACTGATATTCGGAATAGCCATCCAGCTCGAAGAATGTGACTCTCAATGGCTTGGTGGAATCGACCTGCCAGAATCGAGCTCCTGCCTTCAATGCTCCATCTTCCTCATCATACAGAGGAGCAAATTCTGTGATCTTGTATATTTCGACCTTGCCATTGTTATAGAATCCGAAAGCGGTACCTCCGACCATGGCATTTCTTCCTGCTTTGATTATCTTCCTATCAAAATCAGAGCCAAGAGCCTCGCCTCCGATGCCATCCTTCCATGTAATACCATTGCCCAGCAGTGTGGAATTCGCCTGCATAACAGCTCGATAGAAGAATCTGGAAGCCACCTTATGATTGGCGGAGAAATAGTCTGGCACTGCCTGCCCTCTACTGTTAAATAAGACCTTCTCATATCTCTTGATGGTCGTATTCTGACCAGTGAAGTAATTCTCGGCATCGATAGCCTGTCTATAAGGAATGGATGCCTTATGCTCATTTACGAGCTGTCTGATGAAAGCCATTCGCTCTCTCTCGCTGTTGTTGGCTACCTTGAGCCAGTCTTGATATGTCTTCATAAGCAACCTCCTGTCGCTCTTCTATCCTCTCTATGCACATTCTAACATAATTGTCAATAAATCAATATCCGAAGCCAGATATCCGCTTATCATCGTCTTTTCTCGGATGCAAGAGCCTCATCATACAAGCCAGCGAATCTGGAGCATCATCGTGCTCGGCATATTCGTTATAATCCAGCACTTGATCAATATATTCTTGGTCTGTGCCTTTGACAAAGACCACATTCTGCCAATCTCCCTTGAGATGAGTCACTATCTTGATGTATTTATTCGTAGTCTCGGCATAAGTGATCACTCGCTCTCCCTTCTCTCGAAGAGCCTTCGCCAGATATCCTTTATCGG
>Ga0255340_1003169_pt1 | contig 17761 bp, 9 predicted proteins | sample wastewater_treat_7_FD_192417 | JGI IMG/M metagenome (GOLD analysis project Ga0255340, IMG submission 192417) | Wastewater microbial communities from Lulu Island WWTP, Vancouver, Canada - plant10 | ecosystem: Engineered > WWTP > Wastewater > Unclassified | place: Canada: Vancouver, British... | reverse complement strand
AAAAATTATACCATCAAACGATCGATATATAGTAAAAAAGTCATTGTTTTGTTCCGAAGCAGTTTGCCACGCTATTGATATTGTGCCGTTGCTACATGTAGCATGAAGCATGGTAAGTTCTATGGGGAGAAGTTCCATACCTAAAGGAGTTCCATTATAAAATGCTGCACGGCACGCCTCTGAATTTTCGTACGCAGCGGTTTGTGTTCCCGAAACAGTAAAGTCACTTTGTGTTCCCGGAGTTTGAGTAGTATAATATTCTAATGCATAATTTAATAATCCACCTGCTTTTATTACTCCTAAATTATCGGCTCCTGATGTTTTATTTCCACAATAATTGAGTGTTCCTCCTGAATAAACGGTAAGAGTATTATTGTTGAACCCGAACCCGGTATATAATCCAATATTTCCAATAAACATTTCACCACCATTAGGTATTGTAATACTTGTACCTCCGCCATTTGCTACCGTTAAACCTTCAACGTATGCTATTCCGGTTACATTAAACCCAATTCCACCATCGCTAAAGTCTACTATTCCGTCACCGCTATTATTGGTGTCATATACATATAAACCTCCGGTAGATGTAACATTTATTGTTGAACCACCTGCATTGAATTTTAAATTACCATTTTCAACAATAAAATCTCCGGCAACATCAAAAACACTTCCTCCGGTGAAATTTACATTTGAATTTACAACTTTTAAGGTGCTTCCTTCAAGTATATCAAATCCTTCGCTAAAATTTAAATTTGTGAATGTTACCGATTTGTTTGGAGCATTTGTATTGTCTATTAAAACATATCCTCCGCTTTGATTTTCAAATACATTTTGAAAATTATTATTAGTGGTAAAATTACCGTTGGTTACATTGAGTAATCCTGCGTTATAAAACCACGTGTATTGGTCTTTGTGAAAATCGCCTAATAGATTGATAACCCCTGTAGCATAATTATTTATTGTTGCAAATGAACCTTGTTGCATAATTAAATTTCCAGCAATATTAATTGTTCCGCTATTATGTATTGTTTGACCATTAGCATAAGGAGTTGCAAATACAATATTTGCATTAGTGGTTACAGTTCCGCCATTGTTTACTGTAAGTGTACCATATCGTTGAAACGAAATGTTTCCTGTGTTTGAAAGTGTATACCCATTTGGTACTGTAAGGGTAGTGGTAGAAGAACCGTTACCAATTTGTAATACTGAATTTGCCCCTGAAATTGCAAAATTTGCAGTAAGTGAAACTGATGATGTGTTTGTTACAATATATGTAACATCATCACTTGTAAAATTTGTAGGACTGGTACCGCCAACACCGTTTGAACTTGTTGTCCAATTTGCAACATTGTGAATATCACCTGAGCCTCTGTAATAGTATGTTGTAGGTGTAGTTGAACGTGTGCCTAACACAAAAAAGCTAAATGTTGTTACATTAGAATTGAAAATAGTAGTAGTTCCTTGTACCGAACCTTTAATTGAAGTATATGCTCCGGCAGAACCACCTGCAGTTGAACGATGTCCAATAGCGTTGTAGCTGCCTAATCTCGATGTTTTTGTGAGTGAAATAACTCCCGACGTGAAATTACCTGTATAGGTAATTGCCCAGTATTCCGAAGTGCTTACAGCAGTTAATCCGGTACCTGCTGTTGCTGCATTTGAACCAACTACTGCTTGTGCTGTTACAGTTGGAGCTGTAGAACCGGTAGTCACATTTTTTACGGTAAATGGTAAATAATTATGTACAGTTGTATAATGCCCAATTGGGAAAAAATATTCATTGGTTTGAGAAGAAAGATTTGCTGCAAAACTGCGAGTAAGTTTACCATTAACATACGATGATGAGGTTCCTATAGAAACTGCCTTGTAGTTAGTGTTAGTTACATGTACCGAATATGAACCGGTTGTTGTAAGTAATCCGCTACGTAAGGTAAGCATGTTTTGTACCGTAATATTTCCTGCAAGGGTAACGCCTCCATTAGCAGTTGTATTTGCTATTTCTAAATTATAAAATGTAAACTCAGGACATGTTTGTGCTGCTGAACCATTGAAACAAAAACTACTGTTTGTTACCGTTTTTGCTCCGGTTCCAGGGATGAAATCTCTTGATACACTTATGATATTAGTCTCTTGAAATGTACGAGGGCCTGTTCCTAAATCTAAATTTCTGTAGTTCATAGCAGCCACTGTAGCATTACTAGCAGAAGTGTAATATACTGTTGATTCTCCATTGGTATTGGAAGTTCCCGGTATAAATGAACCAACTAATGTTACAATAGAGCCACTGCCTTGAAGTGTTATATTATAAATTCCTTGTGATAGTTTTGAAATCGCTCCTATTCGTAATTTATCTTTTATTGTAATATTACCTGTTAAAGTTTTTGTACCTCCCAATTCAGTGTGGAGATTATTGTATGTAAATGCCGGAATATTTTGGTCGCCGATACCATCAAATATAAATGTATTATTAGTAGTTACAAAGTTTACGGCACCGGTATAGTTTAAGGTAAAGGTGTTCGAACAGCTAATAATTCCGGGTGCTAATGTAATTGTAGGAGTGCCTGTTCTGCTACCGCCAATAGTAAGATTTGAATAATTATTTGCAGGAATAGTTTGAGAGCCCGAACTATTGAAAACAACAGTGCTTCCACTTGAAAGAATACTTAAGGTTGGTACTGTGTTATGAGAAATAGTAAGCGTAGCATTGTTGCGAACATCGATGATTCCGGTATAAGAAAAATTTGATGGTATTGTGAAATTACAAGCATTGGTTCCGTTTCCTACTATTACTTTGCTACCGGTTCCTGAAACTACCCAATTTGCTCCAATTGTTGGTGTTGCATTATTTTGAATTACAAAAGTTTGTCCCGAAGCTGTAAAGTTTGCCGGTGCAGTACCTGTTCCATCAGCATTTGTCCCCCATGTAGTTAAAACATTTAAATTTCCGGTTGCTTTGGAATAATACGTAGTAGCTGTATTTACCGTTACAGTGGCTGCATGTGTTACATGAGCAATACAGATAAGTAAAAAAATATATAAAAAATAATGTTGGTAGGTTTTCATGTTCTATTTTTTTACAAAAATAATAAAATTCATACATACAAATACACAATTTTATAAAAGTTTTTAACTTTTTGTGTTTTTTTTGTAACCTATATATTTTTTATACGTAAGTCGCTTATTTTTGTCGGCGAAACACATTATTTCTTACACTTAAAAGAAAAGAAATTTTGATAAAATTGATTGATTTTCTGTAGGTTATTCAATAATAGTAACTTCGTAGCCTCCGTGACTGCGGATGTTTATTACTTCGCCGTTTTCGAATAAAAGATATTGTCCTTTTATGGCTAGTAATATGCCCGAAATAGTAGGTTTTGTATCGAGTTTTACCGATTGAATTTTAGCAGAAGATATACTGCCAGGGTATGTAATGTGTTGTATTTCAGATTTTATGAGAAATTCTTGATAATTGTGCAAATATTTTTGTATGATAGATATTTCGTGGCGTAAATCATATTCCGGCAAAGTTTTTACAAGCATTTTTCGCCAATTGGTTTTGTCGGCAACATATTGTTTTAATGCTACTTCTATAACTCCTGCTGTGTAGCGATTGGGTGTTTGTGCTATGATGCATGCTTGTATCGCTCCTTGATCTATCCAGCGAGTTGGTATTTGAGTGTTACGTGTTACGCCAATTTTTAAATCACTTGTTTCGGCAACGTACACATAGTGGGGTATGAGGCAATGATTTTGTGCGTATTCCATGTCTCGAGCTATTCCAATGTGTGCTTGGCATAATTCGGGGTGTAATACACATTCTTCGGTATGTGGCGATGTGGTAAAGCAACGATAACAATAGCCTTGTGCAAACGATTTGTTTGTTTTACATCCACATTCTATACAGTATATATTACCTGTATGAGTTATTGTTATATGTTTCTGTACAAGGGAGTTTAAACTAATATTTTTTTCTCCAAGGTCTAATGAGTATTGTACACATGTATCGCCAAGTTGTGTATGCATTTTATGTAAAATACCTTTACTCATGTATTGTGTGTATTGTGTGTGTTGACTCTGCTTCTGAAGTTTGTTCATGATTTTGCATGAATTCTGTTTTGGCATGTTGTGCCAAAAAGTGTAATCGGTTGAATACATTTACCTCGCTTGTGCCTCCGTCAAAATCAAGGAATAATAAGTTGGTTTGAGGATAGAGAGTTTTTATGCGTTTTTCTACCCCTTTGGCAACTATGTGGTTTGCAATGCAACCAAATGGCTGTAAGCTTACCACGTTATGAACGCCTTCTTGTGCAAACGAAATTATTTCGGCAGGAATTAACCACCCTTCACCAAATTGATTTGCTAAATCAAGAATTTGTGAGGCGTTTTTCGATTCTTGATATATAGAATGTTTAGGACGATAATAGATAAAATTTGAGGCGATTTTTTCTACTTTTTTACAATATTTTTCAAATTTATTTTCTAAAAAGCCAATGTATAATTTTGTGCCCCACGTGGTTTTTGTTAGATTTTTTTCGTGATTAATTTTCATGTTCACAAATTCTTGTATAAAGAAATCTAATAAATCGGGGAACCGAACTTCAATACCTTGTTTTATAAGCCAATCGGTTACAAACATGTTGGCATAGGGATTATATTTGAGATAAATTTCACCTACGATACCTATTTGAGGACGAGGACATTGAGGTATAGCTAACTCGTTGTAATCATCAACCGCTTTTTTCAAAAGCTCTAATATTCCTTTACTGTCGTTTTTGCGAGCCAATTCTACTGCATTTGCCAAATAGGTATTGGTCAATTCTTCGGTTTTGCCCGGAATTTTTTCGCGAATGATTGTAGCATAATGCATTCGTGAAAGTATATCGCCAAACAATACACCTGCCAAAACTATATGTATAATTTTTTTCCATTCTATCTCAAATCCGGGTTGTTCGTTTACCCCATTGCCTGCTGTTGCCAATGAAATTACCGGCACGGTGTCTATACCCGCATGGAGTATAGATTTGCGTATCAATGCTAAATAGTTCGAGGCACGGCATTGCCCTCCTGTTTGCGACATTACTACTGCGGTATTGTTGAGGTCGTATTTGCCCGATTGCAGTGCTTTTACTATATCACCAACAATAAGGGTAGCAGGATAGCATATTTCATTATTTGCATATCGTAATCCTACTTCTACCGATTCTTTGTTTGACACAGGTAATGTTTCCATGCTATAGCCCATAAGTTCAAACGCAGGTGCTATAAATGGTGAGTGAAAACGAGTGAAAAATGGACCAATAATATGTTTTTTCTTATCGTGTTCGGTAAATGGGGGAGTTCTCGTAATTTTTGCCGAATCGGACGATGCAATTTTTGAATCAAGTTCAATAGTAGAAAGTAACGAACGCAACCGTAACCGCATACTGCCGGTACTATTAATTTCGTCAACTCGAATGAATGTAAATGATTTTCCCGATTTTTCGAACAATTCCTTCAATTCATCGGTTATAAAGCTGTCGGGACCACAACCAAATGAATTTATTTGCACAAAGTGTACATCGTATTCGGTGTTGTGAATTACCCATTGTGCTGCTTTTAAAATTCTGTTTGGATAATTCCATTGAGCTACATGCAAATAGTCGGTAAGCGATGTGCCTTCTATATGAAGCATAATTTCTTCGCTAATTACCGAAGCTCCCAATTCGCAGAGTATATCCGCAGTTTTTTGTTGTACCAAGGGGTCGGTATGGTAGGGCCTTCCGGCAAGCATTATGATTGGTTTTTTGTCCAATTTTGCTCGTTCCAATATGCGAAATCCTTTGAGACGGTATTGCTCTTTGTAATTCTTTTGTTCAAGTAGAGCGTCTTTAAATGCCCGTTCAAATGTAAAACGCGATACTCCTAATTTTTTGAGATACTGCCAGCAATTTTTCTTAAGCAGATGTTCGTCTCTAAACGAAATTACCGGCTTGTCTATAGGTATATTGTTGCGTTTGTTTTTAGGGATAGAACTTTTGAGTACTTCCGAATAGCTTGAAACTATTGGACAATTATAGCTGTTTTTAGCCTCGGGGTGTTCGTTTTCTTCATAAATTACAAGAGGGTAAAAAATTCGGTCAACTTGTTTTTCAACTAAATTCAATACATGTCCGTGTGCTAATTTCGCGGGGAAACAAATATTGTCGGCCATTATAGTGCCTTGTCCTTTTTCAAATATTTTAGTAGTAGATTCGTCTGACAATTGTACCGAAATGCCCGATTTGGTGAACAATGTATTCCAAAACGGATAATTGGAGTACATACCCAATATTCTTGGTATACCAATAGTAAGAGGTAGTTTGTTATATAGAGCTTGTTGTTCGCGGTTAAATAATATGTCATATTTGTATTCATAAATATTTTCGCCACGTTCTTTGTATTGCCCTTTGGAACTAAATACTTTTTCGCATTTATTTCCCGAATAGTGAATGTTGTCTTTGTTAAATGTAAATTTTGTTACAATACAATTGTTATTACAACCTTTGCAGGTAATTTGTCGGCTATCGTATTCTAATGCATTGTAACGGTTTTCGTACGAAATGCAGCATGAGTCTGTTGGGTTTTTAGTCCATATTTCGTAACTGTAATACGCAGCACCCAAAGCACCCATAAGTTCAGGAAAATTGGTAGTATATATAGGTTTTTGTGTGATAACCTCCATTGCTCGAAAAACCGATGGATTTTTGAATGTGCCGCCTTGAACCATAATCGCATTGCCCAACACGTTCATGTCTTTGATTTGCAACACTTTGTTTAATGCATTTTTTATAACAGAATATGCCAATCCTGCGGCAATTTCAGATATTTCTGCCCCTTCTTTGAGCGATTGTTTTACTTGTGAATTCATAAAAACAGTGCATCGCGACCCTAAATCACAAGGGTTTTGTGCAGAGCAGGCAAGTGTACCGAAATCTTGTGCCGAATAGGAGAGGGTTTGCGCAAAATTTTGAATAAACGATCCACAGCCCGAAGAACATGCTTCGTTGATTTCGATAGATTGAATAGCACCATTTTTTATAAAAATTGCTTTCATATCTTGTCCGCCAATATCGAGTATAAACGATACGTCGGGATTAATTTTTTGTGCTGCAGTAGTGTGTGCGATAGTTTCTACTATGCCATCGTCTATATTAAATGCTGCGTGAAGTAAATCTTCGCCATAGCCTGTAACTGCCGAGCGGAGTATTGTTATTTGTTCGGTTCCTATATGTTTTGCACAAGCCTCTATACCTTGAATAGCAGCTTGTATGGGGTTGCCATTGTTGGTGCCGTAGTGTTGAGCTATGAGCTCGGCTTGTTCGTTCAAAAATACAACTTTGGTAGTGGTAGAACCACTGTCGATGCCCAAAAATATTGAAATAGGTGTTTTTGTGTCTTCAATGTTTTTTTGTGGTATCGAGAGTATTTTTTGCTGTTGTTTCCAGTCTGCAAATACCGTTTCGGAAGAAAATAGTGGTTCTAAACGGTTTTTTGTAATATTTTGTGTTTTATGAGTTATGGCAGAAATGATTGATGAAAATGATTGTTTTTGTAAAGTGTGTGCGTGTAAACTTGCTCCCCATGCCGGAAAAAACTGTCCGTATTCAGGTACTGTAGCGGAAGTTGCATTGTGTTGTAATAACGAATTAAAGGCATTCTGTAATGATTCAATAAACGTAAGTGGGCCACCGGTAAATAGTATGTGCGGGTGAATATCGACACCGCGAGCCAATGAATTTACTACTTGTAAGCTCACCGCATGAAATACCGATGCTGCTATGTCTGCCAATGGAACTTTTCTGCTTATTAAATTTTGCACATCGGTTTTGGCAAATACTCCACACCGCGATGCAATAGGGTATATGGTAGTATGTTGTTTTGCCAAGGCATCGAGTTCGCTTGTGTCTACATTAAGTAACGATGCAATTTGGTCAATAAATGCCCCTGTACCACCGGCACAACTACCATTCATGCGAATATCGGGAGCTTTATTTTTTTCGAAAAATATAATTTTAGCATCTTCGCCGCCAATATCAATAAGCGTTTTGGTATGAGGATATTGTTTGTGAATTACGGTAGAAGAAGCAATTACTTCTTGCACAAACGGTAATGCGTGTTGTTCGGCTACGCCCATACCTGCACTGCCCGTAAAGCAAATAGATATATCAGAATCATTGGGGAATTGCAATTGTATATCCTGTAAAATTTCGAGAATATGTTCGAGAATACGTGCTTTGTGCCGTTGGTAGCGGGAATATATAATTACACCGGAATCGTTTGTTACTATTGCTTTGGCTGTAGTGGAACCAATATCAAATCCTATATTCAACATATAATAATCATTTAGATATGCAAATCTATATTGTTTTTTGTTGTGAGCAATACTTCGTGTTTAAATTTTTTGCGCTTGTTTATATTTTGTGGTATAGATTTTAGGATGAGTCATATATTAATCCTTTAACAAATCCGGTCGCAATAAACGTGTTCGTTCTAAAGATTGGTCGAGTTGCCATTTTTCAATTTCTTTGGTGTTGCCCGATAAAAGTATTTCGGGAACCTTCCACTCGTTAAATACTTCGGGACGAGTATATACGGGTGGAGCAAGTAAATTGTCTTGAAACGAATCGTTAAGAGCAGAACTTATATCAGACATAGCATCTGGCAAAAGTCGTACAATACTGTCTACAATTACAGCAGCAGCAAGTTCGCCACCGGTAATTACATAATCGCCAATCGATAGTTCTTTGGTTACAATATGTTCGCGAATACGATGGTCTATGCCTTTGTAATGTCCACAAATAATTATTATATTTTGCAAAAGAGACAATGAGTTTGCAGTTTTTTGATTAAACTGAGCACCATCGGGTGTTACATATATAATTTCGTCGTATTTCCGTTGCGATTGTAATTCTTGTATACATCGATAAATTGGTTCTATTTGTAACACCATGCCTGCACCTCCGCCAAATTGATAGTCGTCTACACGCTTGTGTTTGTCGGTACTGTAATCGCGTATGTCGTGCACCACAATTGAAGCAATTCCTTTTTGCTGAGCTCGTTTGAGAATAGAGGTCTCAAATGGGCTCGTTAATAGTTGAGGTAGCACTGTGAGAATATCTATACGCATATTTGTTACTGTTAAAAAAAAAAAATCAAAACTTACTGTTTCACAAGCAAAATTATATATTTTTGTGAGATAAAAAGTAAAGTTGGCATAAACGTTTTTTTAATACTATATTTGTAATTATTATAAAATATTGTATTTCGTAAGAATTATATATGAATGTAGAACAAGAACATAGTAATCCTATTGAGCAAATAAACGATAGTGAAACATCTATTGTAGAGAATATTTCTCATTCTCAAGATGTTGGAGAATTGAAAAATGAACAAGAATTGCAAGAGGAGGCAGAAACTCATACATATATATATGATTTGAATTTGCAACAATTAGTTGATGAAATTAACAAATATAATGCTAAGGATGCAGTTTTGAAGCATAGAACACGTATAGAGCTTATACGTGCTGAATTTTATAAAAAATTAAAACAAGATTCAGAAAATGCCAAAAATCTTTTTATACAAAATGGTGGAGAACCAAAGAATTTTGTGTATTCAAATCCAATTGAACAAGATTTTAAACATGTGTATTCTTCAATAAAAGAATTTAAAGCAGAATTATTACAAGAAGCTGAACGTGAAAAACAATTAAATCTACAAAAACGTCTTGCGATAATTGAAGAATTAAAAGAATTAGTTACCAAACAAGAATCGTCAGGAAAAACATTTAATGAATTTAAAAGTATTCAAGAACGTTGGCGAGCTATAGGAGCTATTCCACAATCCGAAATAAAGTCGATTTGGGAACAATATCATCATCATGTAGGAGTGTTTTATGATTATATTAAAATTAATAAGGCACTGAGGGATTTAGATTTAAAGAAAAATTTAGAAGCAAAAATGCAATTGTGCGAAAAGGCAGAGGCATTGTTGCTTGAACCACAAATAGTAAAGGCGTTTGCTCAATTACAAAAATTACATGATTTGTGGAGAGAAGTTGGCCCGGTAGCCGATGAAAAAAAAGATGAAATTTGGAATAGATTTAAAGAAGCAACAAATAAATTAAATAAAGCTCATCAAGAATATTTTGCTCAACTTAAAGAACAAGAAAAAACTAATTACGAATTAAAATCAGGATTGTGTGAAAGAGTTGAACACATGCTTGAGCAAGAATTTACAACATTAAAACAATGGAATGAAGCTTCTGAGGAAATTTCTGCAATTCAAAAAACGTGGAAAACAATAGGATTTGCTCCTCAAAAATATAATACTGCCGTATATGAACGATTTTGTAAAGCATGCGATGATTTTTTTGCTAAAAAACGAGAGTTTTTTCTTACGGTAAAAGAAGAAGAAGATGTAAACAAGCAAAAACGTATTGATATATGTGTGCAGGCAGAACAAATGAAAACAAGAACCGATTGGAAACAAGCAACACAAGATTTTTTGGATTTACAACAAGCTTGGAAAGAAATTGGTCCTGTTTCGCATAAAGAATCTACAAAATTGTGGAATAGATTTAGAGCTGCATGTGATGAGTTTTTTAATGCAAGGCAACAATTTTATAAAGATAAGGAAAGCGAGCAACAGACAAATTATCAATTGAAGCTTGCTGTAATTGAAAAAATTAAAAATATACAAACAGATTTAAAGCCTCAAGATAAATTGCTTGCATTACAAGCATTGCAAAAAGAATGGACGGAAATAGGATTTGTGCCTGCAAAAAAGAAAGATGCATTGCAAAAACAATATAAAGAAGCCGTGCAAAAACAATTTGATGCCATTCAATTACCTACCGAACAAAAACAGAAAGCATTGCTTGAAGTAAAAGTGCATACTATGCTTACCGATTCAAAAGGTGATGATATGATTCATGCAGAAATCGCCAAATTACAAAATAGAATTCGTGTTATAGAAGGTGAAATTAGTGTGCTTGAAAATAATATAGGTTTCTTTTCGAAAAGTAAAAATTCAGAGAAAATTATTGAAGATTTTAATAAAAAGGTAGCAAAAGGTAAAGAAGAAATTGAAAGTATAAAACAACAAATACGTGTAATTAAATCAATCAAGCAACAAGACGAAAAATAAAAGCAATGAAAAATATTTTACTTTATATTGTATCTGTTATCGTTTTACTTTCGTGCGAAGCAAAACAATCCGATTCTTCTCAATCTTTTTCCAATAAAACAAAAGATGCGTCTGTTGCCGAAGAGTTAAAAAGACTTGGATTGCCCGAAAAATTAGATTTTTTGATAGATAATTTGGTGCTTTCCGATAATATGATTATGACACTGTCGTCAGATACTACTATTTATAACGCAACTTTGTTAAACAACAATGAAAATGCAAAATTATATACAACCAGTCGTTCTAAAGCAGTAAATTTAGGTGTATATGGCGCCGATTTGAATTATTTAATTCATTTTGGTCAATCACAATTTTCTATTAAATATATGGTGGTTTCTAAACAATTGGCAGACCAAATTGGTGTAGCAATGGCTTTTGATCAGGAAACAATGGATGAATATCAGTCAAATGTTGAGAATAAAGACTCTTTAATAAATATCATTTTTTTAGCATATGACAATGTGAAAAAAATGCTCAAAAGTGAAGATCAATTTTTGCTTTCTACGCTTGTAATAGTAGGTAGTTGGATAGAAAATATGTATATAACAACCGAATTATTACCATATTTCAAATCACGTCAGGCCAAAGCAAAGCTTGCAACCAAAATAGTTCAACAACATGATTATTTACAAAAAATGATAGAATTGTTGAGCAATTTGAATGAAGGTGATAATATGTATGTGAATGAAATTTTACAAGATTTAAAGAAAATAGATGCGATATATGTGAGTTTTGGCGATAAACTATTAGTTGAAGATGATATAAAATTGCTCAATACTCAAATAGAAGAAATGCGGTTAAAAATTATTAAAGTTCAATAATTATTTTTTTATAAATTTATTAAAGCGGTGAGTAAGACAAAGTTTATATTTGTAACAGGTGGGGTTGCGTCGTCATTAGGTAAAGGTATTATTTCAGCTTCTATTGGAAAATTATTACAAGCACGAGGATATAAAGTAACGATTCAAAAATTAGATCCATATTTAAATATTGACCCGGGAACATTGAATCCGTATGAACACGGCGAATGCTATGTTACTATAGATGGCGCCGAAACAGATTTAGATTTAGGGCATTATGAACGCTTTTTGAATACTCCTACAACACAGGCCAATAACGTTACCACCGGTAGAATATATAAAAATGTAATTGAAAAAGAACGACGAGGCGATTTTCTTGGTAAAACAGTTCAAATTATTCCTCATATAACAGATGAAATTAAACGGAATATAAAATTAGTAAGTATTAAAGGTGAATTTGATTTTGTAATAACTGAAATTGGAGGAACTGTTGGTGATATAGAATCGTTACCGTTTATAGAAGCTGTTCGTCAAATGAAATGGGAGCACGAGGGTAGATGCCTGTTTGTGCATTTGACATTTGTCCCATTTTTGGCTGCAAGTGGTGAACTTAAAACAAAACCAACTCAACACTCGGTAAAACATTTACTCGAAGCCGGAATACAACCCGATGTGCTTGTGTTACGTACAGAAAAACCTCTTTCAAAAGATTTAAAGAAAAAAGTAGGGTTGTTTTGTAATGTTGATATTGATTCTGTAATAGAAGCACGCGATATGGCAACTATTTATGAAGTGCCGCTTGCAATGCTTGATGAAAAACTTGATGTTACTATACTCAAAAAGTTTAAAATGAAGGTTGGAGAACAACCAGAATTACTGCCATGGAGAACATTTATTGAAAAGCATAAAAATCCTAAACAAACATTACAAATAGCATTAGTTGGAAAATATGTAGAATTGGCTGATGCATATAAATCTATAATTGAGTCGTTTGTACATGCAGGAGCAAGTTTAGAATGTAAAGTAAAAATTAAATTAGTACATTCCGAAGAATTAACCGATGACAATGTTGCTCATTATTTACAAGATTGTATGGGGGTGCTTGTTGCTCCCGGATTTGGGCATCGTGGTATAGAAGGAAAATTCACTGCAATAAAATATGCTCGAGAACAGTTGGTGCCTTTTTTTGGTATTTGTTTAGGAATGCAATGTGCTGTTATTGAATTTGCACGTAATGTTTTAGGGTACAAACAAGCAAATTCTACAGAAATGAGTAGAACAACACCTTTCCCTGTAATAGATATAATGCAAGAGCAGAAAAATGTGTCAGATATGGGAGGTACAATGCGTTTGGGAGGATATCCGTGCACGCTAAAAAAACGTTCAAATGCGCATAAAATATATCAAGCCGATACTATCATAGAGCGTCATAGACACAGATATGAATTTAATAATAAATTTCTTGATGAATTTGAAAAAGCAGGTATGATTGCAACCGGTATAAATCCTGATACAAATTTAGTTGAAATAGTTGAGATACCTCAACATCCTTGGTTTATCGGTGTTCAATTTCATCCGGAATATCGTAGTACGGTAATAGCGCCACATCCGTTATTTCAATCGTTTGTAAAAGCTGCTATTGTCTATTCAAAACATAAAAAATAATTCAAATAAAATAAGTGTGATACCTATTATGCATTAGTAAGTTTTTTTTACTTTTGCCTTTCAATTTTTAATAATATAACAATGGATAGAAATACAATTATTGGTACTATACTTATAGCATTATTTATAATAGCTTATTTTTTTATAACAAAACCCAGTCCCGAGGAAATAGCTAAACAACAACGATATATTGATTCTGTTCAGCAAGTAGAATACAAAAAGCGTGAAATTGCTCGTCAAACCGAAGATTCTCTTGCAAAGTTGCAACAACAAGTTCAGGTTACAGAACTAAATATGCCCGATTCTTTGAAGCAAGTAGCTGCTCAAAAGGAATTCGGACGATATGCTGCAGCAGCTGTTGGTACCGAACAGTTTGATGTTTTGAGAAATAATAAAATAGAGGTTACTTTTTCTAATAAAGGAGGTAAACCCTATAGAGTTCATGTGAATGAATATAAAACATATTATCAAAAACCATTATATCTGCTTTCGGGTGATAGTACAAAATTTGGGTTGCGTTTGAGTGAAATAGGAAAATCAACAAATAGTTTATTTTTTACAAAAGTATCGCAAACAACTTCTTCCGATTCGGTTCAAACTTTAACGTATCGTTTGTATGCCGGTCAATATGCATACATAGATTATATATACAAACTTGAGCCAGATTCTTATGCAGTTCAGATGCTTATTCAAACAGTAGGAATGGACCAATATATTAAAGAATCACGATTGAGTTTGTATTGGGAAACGTATATGAATAGTTTTGAAAAGTCGAGAAAAATTGAGGGACAAAATACTAATTTGGTTTGGAAATATTATGAAGATGATGTTGAAAGTTTAAATGCTCATGCAAGTGAACCCAAAAAAGAAGATATTACCGGAAAAGTTAAGTGGGTTGGTTTTAAATATCAATATTTTTCTGCAATTATTATAGCTAAAGAAAATTTTGAGCGTGGCGGACAAGTTGTTTCTAAACCATTATCAGAAAATGATAGCTCTTTAAAAATATTATCTGCCGAATTATTTATACCTAATCAAAAGTCTAATGAGTTAACATTTTATTTTGGACCAAATCATTATCCAACGCTAAAAAAACAAGGTGCCGAAATAGAAGGAATTTTAGATTTAGGTTGGTTTGGATTTATAACAAAATTTGCAATTATTCCAATATTTAATTGGTTGAACAGTTTTTTAACCAATTTTGGATTAATAATTCTACTATTAACAATAATTCTTAAAATATCATTATTTCCGCTTACATTTAAGTCATATATTTCAACAGCTCGTATGCGTGTTTTGAAACCGCAAACAGATGAAATCGCGGCTAAATATCCAAATCCGGCTGATGCTATGAAACGTCAACAGGCAACTATGGAAATGTATCGTAAAGCCGGTGTAAATCCTATGGGCGGTTGTTTGCCTATGTTGATTCAATTTCCTATTTTAATTGCAATGTTCCGTTTCTTTCCTGCATCTATTGAACTTCGTCAAGAAAGTTTCTTGTGGGCAGAAGATTTATCAAGTTATGATTCAATTTTGAGTTTACCGTTTTCTATTCCATTTTATGGCGACCATGTAAGTTTATTTACCTTACTTATGGCTGTTTCAATGATTTTTGTTAATCAACTCAATATGTCGAATACCACTACTACTCCGGGAATGCCAAATATGAAAGTAATGATGTGGATTATGTCAATAATGATGGTATTTTGGTTTAATAGTTACTCTTCGGGTTTAAGTTATTATTATTTCCTTGCAAATGTTATTACATTGCTCCAAACGTTTATCATACGACAAATGATTGATGATAAGAAAATTTTGGCAAAAATTGAAGCAAATAAAAAGAATCCTAAAAAGAAATCAAGTTTTCAAGAACGACTTGAAAAAATGGCACGTGAGCAACAACGATTACGAAAATAAAAATATAAGCCTTACCTTTTTGTGTAAGGCTTTTTTTTGATATGAGAGTATTTGTACAAATAATGGTAATTATTCTGACTTTTGTGTCATGTAGTAATTCTTTTAATTCATACGAGGGGTATACTAAGCATGAAAAGGGATATTGGTATAAACTTCATTCGTTTGAAGAAGGCTATATTAAGGCAAAAAATACAGATTTTGTTTCGGCTGAATTACAATTTTCTATTCCTAATAATGATTCATTGGTATTTACCGATTCATATATAATTCAAGTAAGCAATACAGATTCAGTATGTTTGCCGCTTATGTTGCATGATGTAAAACAAGGTGACAGTATTTCGTTTATTGCACCAAATACACGTTGTATAAGGAACGTATTGCCTGCCGAATTTTTTGATTTGTTTTCTGATGGTAAAGAATTACAAATTACCGCAAAAATTTTGTGGGTTAATGATGCAATAACGTATGAAAAAAAAGTAAAAGAGTATGCAATATGGCTTGCCAGTAAACTTGAATTTGAAAAGAATTATATACAAACGTTTATATCAAAACATTCATTGACGTTTACTCTACAGAATGGAATATACAAATCAATAGTAAAACCAGGTACAGGAAAGATTCCTCAAAATGGTGATATTGTTAGTATTCGTTATCAGGGGAGTGTGTTGAGTGGCGAAATCATCAATCATTTTACATCACTTGAGTTTGTATATGGTTCACAATGGCAAGTAATAGAAGGAATAGAGAAAGCATTAGCAACAATGAAACAAGGAGAAAGAGCAGTAATTATTGTGCCAAGCGAATTTGCATGGGGTGAAAAAGGTACAAGTGATGGTTCTATACCTCCCTTTACTACAGTGCAATTTGATTTAGAATTAGTTTCGGTTACTCAAAAATAATACTTATGAATATTGATGCAACAATTTTTTCACGTATTAGTTCTTTGGTTGAGCAATATACTGTAATAACTATTGTAACACATATTAATCCCGATGGTGACGCAATAGGTTCAACCTTAGCATTAGCAGGAGTTCTGGTTCAATTAGATAAATGTGTAACTGTAGTTACACCAAATGATTGTCCCGAAAATTTGCAATGGATTCAGGGATATTCTTCTATTTTAAAATATGATAAACAAAAACAAGAAGTATTACAATGTATTACACAAACAGAATTATTCTTTTGTTTAGATTTCAATAATATTTCACGATTAGAAGAATTAGGAGAAAATATTGCCAAAAGTTCAGCTCCTCATATACTTATAGATCATCATCCTCAACCAGAATGTTTTGCATCTGTTATGTTGTCTGTTACCGAAGCTAGTTCTACATCAGAATTGGTATATCACACAATAATGGGCTGTGGTTACGAAAAGTATTTAAACACACAAGTTGCAGAATCGTTATATACTGGTATTATTACAGATACCGGTGGGCTTTCACATAATTCAGGTCGTCCGGAATTATATCGTATTATAGCTCATTTATTAGAAAAAGGAATTGATAAAACAGCAATTCACGATATTATTTTTAATGTATTTTCATACGATAGAATGAAATTGTTGGGAACTATTCTTAAAGATAATTTTGTGTATTTGCCCGAATATAAAACGGCTTATATGTATATAACCATTGAAAATCAAAAAAAACATAATTTTCAATTGGGTGATTCTGAAGGATTTGTGAATTATCCGCTTGCAATAAAAGATGTGGTATTTTGTGCCATGTTTACCGAATATGAAAATAATACAACAAAGGTTTCTTTTCGGTCAAAACGACAATTCCCTGCAAATGAGTTTTCGGCAAAATATTTTAATGGCGGCGGACATTTGAATGCAGCAGGGGGTAGGCGAGCTTGTTCGCTACAAGAAGCAATTGAAGTTTTTATTTCAGGACTTGCTTCGTTTAAAGAACAATTATTAAAAGTCTAAATTAATTTGTTGTTTTTTTTGGGGTAATTGAGCTATAACTAAGTTATACGAATCATACATTAGTTGCTTTAGTAATTGTGAATCAATGTGTTCAAAATATATAGTATTCCAATGTTTTTTGTTCATATGATATCCGGGAATTATACTAGTATAGTGTTCTCGTAATTCTATGGCATATTCAGGATTACACTTTAGATTTATTGTGTTTCCGGTATTTAAATTGAGCAAAGCAAACATTTTT
>Ga0255340_1003165_pt1 | contig 17766 bp, 13 predicted proteins | sample wastewater_treat_7_FD_192417 | JGI IMG/M metagenome (GOLD analysis project Ga0255340, IMG submission 192417) | Wastewater microbial communities from Lulu Island WWTP, Vancouver, Canada - plant10 | ecosystem: Engineered > WWTP > Wastewater > Unclassified | place: Canada: Vancouver, British... | reverse complement strand
TGTCAATGCAAAGTAGAAATGTCCTAATGGGTGCAAAATAGAAATGTCCTAAAGGTCATCGATCAGGATGGGATAGCCATTGATTTTTCTTCCATAAGTACGCCAGGGGTGGTTCACCGGCGGTACATAAACGGGATGATCCAAGGATTTAGAGGAGACCACCTGGATCTGCTTAGGTTGTTTGTGAATGATCTTTAGGGTCAGTTTCTGGTGATTGAGGTAGGCAGAAATAGCACCAGACTCATCTTGAGTTACCAGGACCTCTCGTTTGATAAGGTTTTGCGGGGGGCGATTAGTGATAATTTGATACGTGACATGATCAAACTGGATGAGAAGGTCTTTAGAGATCGTGCGAATATCCTGAATAGAGAAAAGGAAGTCCAAATCGATGGCAGGGTCAAGAGGAAGGTGATCGTCACCTGTTGAACGAGGAAGAACTGCGAATTTGCGGTTATAGAAAAGGATGAATTCAGGCAGGTAGGCATTGGCCGCCTGATAATCATTAATTCTCCGCAAACGCATTTCTTTGACCAGACGATCCTGAAAGATTTGATTGGCTCGTTCTACACGTCCTTTGGCCTGAGGAGAGTTTGCACAGATTAGATCAATTCCCAATGCCTCTAAAGCGCGTCGAAATTGGGTCACCGCCTCGATGGAGGAATTGGCCCGAAAAACACTGAATTTATCGCTATAGAAAGCCACAGGCAGGCCTGTGGATCGAAAATAGGTCTTGCACAGCTTGCCATAGGCAAAGAAGCTTTCTTGATTGACAAATTCAGCCGCCAATACTGCGCTGGTGGCGTCATCCACAAATAGGAGCAGACAGGCTTTGGGCCCACGTCCTTCCAACCAGGCATGGTAAGAGCCATCGATTTGTACTAATTCCCCCCGGCGTTCACGCCGCTCTCGCTGGAGATGCACTCGCTTCTTCTTGACCCTGGGATGGTGCCTTCCCTCTTCAATCATGAGCTGACGCACAGTCTCCCGGCTGACCACAATCCCCTGATACTCTTCCAACTTCTCACTCATCAAGGTCGGCCCAAAACCTGAATATTTGGGGTCTGCTATCATTTCTACGATCGTCTCCCTTTTGTCATCCTCCAAACGATGATTGCTGGGTTTCCCTCGATGTTTTGAGACCAACCCTATATCACCATTTTGCCTGTACCGAAACAGGATCCGCCTGAAATTGCGTTCGCTTGTATGCAACCGCGCTGCTCCTTCCTTCTGTGTGATCCTTTTCGCTATGGCTTGCTCTACGATGGTCTTGCGATGTAGTTCTTCTTCGGTCATTGTGATTGTCCATTTCATCAGCTTCTATCCCTTATTAGGACATTTTAACTTTGCTGATTTAGGACTTTACTACTTTGCTGCTACACCGGTGTTCCAAAGGGAAATCAAAAACCGAAAACCCTTCTGCCAGGTTCTCTTCCAGCTATGCCGATAACCATGGTGCAGAAACAGCATACTTCTGGATAGCTGTTTGTAGTAACTCTTCAGCAGTCTTGCGGTCTGAAGCATTGAACATTGAACGAATGTCTGCGGCCACCTCCAATCTCATATGCTGTTTGGGCAGATATGCACCCGCGTTTTGCTGCAGGTGGAATTGACACCTTTGCCACGGCACACTGCCCAACACGGCTCTCCTGGCTGCTCCAAGACCTTCATGATCGTCACTGATAACCAGCTTTATCCCACTTAGACCACGATCTTTCAGGCTCTTTAGAAAGGTTTTCCAATGGGTTTCGTGTTCACTGAGGAAAACAGAAACACCCAGAATCTGCCTTTCACCCTCTGGAGTGATCCCAGATGCCACCAGAACAGCCGTATCTCGCACTTGTCCTGCTTCACGAACCTTCTCGTAACGAGCATCCACGTAGAGATAGCTGATCTCCCCCAAAGGTCTTTCGCGCCATTCTTGTAGCACTCCGTCCAGCTGTGCAATTGCCCGGCTAACCTGTTCGCAAGAAATCTCAACCCCGCATAGCTGTTCAGTGATGGCTTTCACCTTACGGGTAGACACTCCCTGAACGTACATCTCAGCCAGGGTGATCGTGAGCGCTCTTTCACTCCTCAGTCCTTTCTCCAATGCTGATGGATAAAAACCACCTTCTCTGACTTGTGGGACTGCGCTACATCGACACGTATCGTATATATCTATTTTTTACGCGCGTTTAACAATACAAATAAAAGGATCACTCCACTGATTATAATCAAGCCAATACCGCCAAAGCTTAAAATAAGTATCTTTGAATTTGAGCTATTTATTGACACATTAGTTATTGATTCCGTTCTAAAAATCTCAGGGTTTGAAGCTGAAGTTATTGTTTGAGTGGGCGTGATTTCCGTTGATGCTGCCTGAGGGATGTCGATAGTGCTGGTCCAATCTAACTCACCAACGCCAAAATCGGGTAAACCGATTAACTCCTGCGTGTCGATTTGATAAAGCTTCCAAACCGGATGTTCCTGAACGTTTGTTTTGAAGATTATTTGTTCACCAGTAGGCGACCAAATTACTGAACCGAAATCCGATTCAGGATAAATCTCCTGCAGCTGGCTGCCATCCGGTTTAACCAGTACCAACCGACGTTCCATTTCTGAAGGGGCAAAGTAAGGGCCTGAATCTATCGGAGTGCCTAACACAATCGCTATCCATTTCTTGCTGGGCGACCAAAATGAAGCGTAAGCTGTCATCTGTTTATCCTGATAAATTAATTGGTAGTCTTTATCATCAGGCGAGCGCAAAATAACGCCCGCAATCCCACCACCGCTATATGAAGTATCTTCCGACCATAACAGTAAATTTTTATCAGGTGCCCACTCCAGGTCGCCAATGCCAAGGTTAATATCCTCATGACTTACAATAGACCATACATGAGTTACAAACCCTGAGCTAAAACATGGATACTCCTGGTAAGAAAGCCACTGACCATCAAAAGAAAAAGCTGGAGAATCCTTAGGAGTATTAGCTGAAGCCGGGATTATTTCCTCCAATTGCCCGGTCACCAATGATACTTTCCAGATACCATGCGCAGTATTTCTATCATAAGATTGACAATTAATACGCATATCGTATCCGAAAGCTATCGATTCTCCATCCGGAGCAAAGTCATAATTTTCAACATCTTCCGCAAGCATCCTAGTCGTCTTATCTAAGAGGTTCAACACATACAGATCGAATCGAGATTCACCTTTTTGGCTGTCTGATTTTAGAAAAGCCAGGAGTTGGTTATCAGGAGAAAACTGTAAATTTCGATACTGATGTTGATCGCTATCGTAGGTTAGCTGAATGCGCTGACCTGTTTCGCCAAACAGTATATATATATCGCCATCCAATCCGACATACGCAATTACCCCTTCGAAACTGGTTTTTGATACCAACCCCAATTCCCCATTTGCCATGTTTATCTTCTGAGAAAATCCACATAGAACGAATGAAAAAAACAAACTTAACAATAACCAAAGCCAGCGGTTTTTTGAAAACATATTATCACCTCACTTTTTTAGTAATACAATTCAATTCTGCAATGTTTCATTATGGTGCTTTTATTCGCCATACTCCAATGCCATTTATACCAGTAATTAATAATTGGGTCCCATCGGGCGAGAAATTCACAACATTAACCGAACGGTTTTCTACAGTAAGAGTGGTCAAAAAAGATCCATCAATTACACGCCAAACTTCTACCGCACCAGATTCCATTCCTGAAACCAGAAGCTGACCATCCAAAGAGAATTCCAAATCACGCACCTGGGCATTATTTTCTCGGATGGTTAAGATCAACTTGCCGTCATCAATATTCCACAAACGAATGATATTTTGGCTACCATAAGAGACACTGCCTGAGGCAAGTGTTTTATTGTCTGGCGCAAAGGCTAGTGCCCACACGCCTTCATGCCAATGAAAAGTTTGTTTAAGAGACCTTGATTGAACATCCCATAATATAATTTCCCCAGTTTCTAAATTGCCAGCTGCGAATAGCGTGCCGTCATGTGAAAAAGCTAAAACGTATGTGTCTTCGTTTGTAAAATAATTTATATCTAGTTTTGTAATCAAGCTGCCATCGTTTGTGTCCCAGAAATACAACGCGCCATCAATAATGCCAGCCAGGGTTTGGCAATCCGGTGAAAAAACTGGCTTTGAAATGAGGCTAACTTTATTTCCCTTAAAAACAAATTTTGGTTTATTCGCACCAAATTGCCAAATTTGCATTTCCTTACCCTGGTCGGTCATTGCCAGTAGCTTGCTTTTCACGCAAATTGCAGCTGGATAAATGTAACTGATGCCTTCCTGGATATTTATTGGAGAAGATAAATTTACATCATATTGCGTAAAGCCGCCATAGAAAGTGCTTGCAACAATGAAACCCTGACTATCCGGTAACCATGCTGCCAGGTCTGTATTTACATCAGCCAAATGTGCCACTTCGCTGAGTTGACTAACATTTGATAATTGAATAACATTCGATGCCAATATCGTTTTTGGAGCAGCTTCAGGGGTATTTGGCATTTCCGGCTGCTTGTTTATCGGCATTTCAGTTTCAAGCCCTGGGGTTTCTCTCTTCAACCCTATTTCGCTTTTCACTTCCTGCACATTAACTTCGAGGGGCTTATTGTAAAAATCTCCTGTTAGAGAATGTAATGCGCGAAAAACCAGTACCAATCCGGTTAGAAAAATAACTATTGTCAACCCGATTCCAAGGATAAAGGGGGTATTGAAATTGAATGGCCGGGTTTTTCGGGAAAGAGGTTTTAGTTTAGAGATATCGGGTTCTAATTCATCTCGTGTTCCTTGTGACAGGGATCTATCTTTAAGACTTGGTTTTTCAGAATAATCAAGTCTTGATGGGTTTTGAACTGCAGTGACATTAATAGTCTTATCCAAAAATGAGGTTGTGGTTGCTTGCTTTGTTGCCAGCTGTTCTAAAACTGTAACGAATGATTCAATACGCTGAAAGCGATCTTCCGGTCTTTTTTCCAGTACATGAGATAGAACCTGCTCAACGCTTGCTGGTATTTCGGGAACAAAGACACTCGGTGGCGGGAAGGGGTCTCTTATCTGTTTAAGAATAACCGCCATTGGTGTATCAGCTGTAAAGGGTTTACGACCGGTTATCAGTTCGTAAAAAACAATACCCAACGCATAAATATCCGCCCGAGAGTCTACTTCTTCCCCAAGTGCTTGCTCAGGAGCCATATATTCAGGTGTGCCCACGCCTTGACCAGTTCCAGTCAGTGTGTCTTCTTCATTAACGACCATTATCTTTGCAATGCCAAAATCCGCCAACATTGGGACACCAGTGCTGGTAATAAGGATATTGGAAGGTTTCACATCCCGATGCAAAATACCATTCAAGTGAGCATGAGCAAGCGCTTGAGAAATTGGGAGTAACAGTTGAGCTGCCTGTTCAATTGAAACCGGTTTGGCAATTTCCTTGAGTGTTATCCCTGGCAAATAATCCATCACCAGGAAAGGCATACCCTGAAACTCTCCAAAATCATGGATTTTAACGATGTGGGGGTGGTTGAGGCGCGCTAGAACACGTGCTTCGCGTGCAAAACGTCTGGTAAGGCGCTCCATTGCTGTAGCGCCAAATGCATCACGGCGTATGATCTTAATGGCGACATCTCGTTTCAAAGTCATGTCATGAGCTTTGTAAACAGTTGCCATGCCGCCCTGACCGATCTGTTCAAGAATGTGGTAACGACCGATGGATTGATTGGAAAGATCTGTCATTACATGAGCTCCAGAGAATATACTACCCTCAGAGTACAAACCACAAGCGGACGTTGCCATCTGAGGAACCTGAGGTGAGCGTGGCACTGTCGGCTAAGAATGCTACGCTGTTGACAGTGTTGGGGTACCCTTCGAGCATTCCCAGTTGAGTTTCGTCAGATACATGCCACAGGTATTCAATTTCACCTAGATACAGTAACTCGTGCACTATTGAGCCCGCTTCATGGTTTTACCCATACCGACATCATTTGCTACTAACAGTCGGATCGGGTCTAGTTTGAGTGCCATCAACAATGGAACAAGCTGATTGGGACGAAGTTCGAAGCCATTCCGCGCAAAATAACGTAATGGACAAGCCCTGGAGCGAAAATCAAGCCTGCCTGTATCCCACAACAATCGAGCTGAACGATAATCTCCAACTTGTGAAAGATCAGAGAGGTGAAAGGTTGCAGGGGCCACTGGTTCTAATGGAATATAAATACCGGTAATTGCATCATCAGATTCAGCTAAAGGCCGCAATATCAAGAGGGCATCAGTGGAATCTGGTAAATCAACCCATCCACGGTCGCGTGCTTTGACGAAGAAACTTTCTGTATATGTCATATTTGGGGTCACTTTTTTGGTAATAAGCTTTTAGTGAAGATGTATATGTCACTCTAGGCAATTCTCGGGGGACAGCCAATCACCGAACTGTTTGAGGTCCATGGCGCTCAGTTATATCCTCATGGTTTTCCACTATTGTCAGAACACCCTTAGCCTGAAGTTTATGGATAGCATCGGAAACTAATGAACGAAGTAATTCTAAAGACCGACCAGTCGGAGTAGTAATAGTTACTTTCCGATCATCTGCATTCATCTTGGCTGGCTTATTTTGAGAAAAGGTATAACAAGTGTTTCCATTCTTCTTTTTAAATTCGCTAAATAAACCACCCATAGGTTACTCCTGAATATTAACTCCCCAACAATCCAAAAACTGAAGGATATTTCTCAATAATCATACTCCAGGATTCCAATAAATCAAAGCGAATGACTGTGTATCCTGTTAGAGGGTCAGCACATCGTATGCAGTTTTTGAACAAGAGTGATGGGAAGTACAGGGATACAAGCCTTGAATTGGTTGGGATAAAGTATAGGCAATTGATGACCTACAGGCATGAGCGATACCACCCCTTTAGATTATCTAGTGTTGCGTACCATCAACCCAAAGACAGCTCAGCAACCTACCTAACAGATACACAAAGTAAATAAAGCCAACGTGAGTCAATCAGCAAGGATGTTCGCGAGAACGCGGAGGACAGTTCTCGTGCGCCCAAGACGCTAAAAGAGATCGAAGAAATGGCGTTACTGCTGAAAAGAAAAACCAATTATGGGCCATTGAGGCTAAAAGAGGTATTGGAGGAAATCTACTAGGTCATCTGCTGGCTTAGAAGCCATAGTGTCTCAACCTGTACCGCTCCAGCACATTAAACGGAAAAAGAGACAGGCTGAATGCAATACTCATTCGAGGAGACAACCCACCCGGCAGCCTCGTGGGTGGTTTTTACGAATACACTGATAAATCATTCAACCCAAGAATGATGAGACCCAGCGCAGAACTCAGCGGCACCATTCTGCAACAGGCGCTAAACGGCAGCCGTCCGTATTATTATTGGCTGGAAGAGGCGGATATCTACGGTCACAACAAGGTATATGGACCGGTTGAGGTGCGTAAAACGCCCTGACACAGCCCAGCCAAGGAAAGAGAAACGCCTCTCCCGTTTTCACAAAGAGATGAAGTTGAGCGCGTGGTTCGACACAAATCACACGCGGGTTCTTATGGAAAATGGCAATTCCTCATTGGGCTTCAACTGCTCTTACTGTAACCGCCATTCAAAGGCTGTCTTACTTGCCTTTTGTAATTTTTTGCTGTAATCCCATTTTGTAAATGATTGGACCCTGCAACTCGCTACGCCCATAAATATCGACTGTTTCCAGCCAGTAATAAAAAGTTTTATTTGCCCCCAATTCAACTGGCAGCAGACGTGCACTTTCATCCAGGAATTCATACACCGAACCGACAAGAGATCCTGGTAGGGAGCTGGGAATCATCCGTTCATTAATCCTGGTCCTTGCTCCCTCAATAGATGTCGCTCTTAGCATGTTGAAGCCCAGGTTGTTCACCTCGTTGGTGGTTTCCCATACAAGCTTAACCGCTTTTTCCTCTCCTATCGCTGAAAACGAGAGCAGGTCCGCCGAGGTTGGATCTCCAGTCGCCTCATAAGCACCAATATCGCAATGCGGACCCTGTGGGCGTGGCACTCCTCGTTGATCAAATGGGCTGCAAGTCGCATCATTGCCAGCATCAATGGCAGATGACCCGACCAGGAGCGGGATCGTCCAGGTCGGCCCGCCATAGTTATCCGGAGGGCCGAGGAGGGGGTTACTGGAGATGATGTTCGTGCAGACACCTCGAGCCGGGCAACCGCCTTCAATCACGCTATCGTTAATGATCGGCATGCCTGAGTGAAAACTATAAATTTGCGAGCCGCTGGTTACGGCTGTGTTTCGCCAAAAAATAGAATTGTTGACCCTGTTGTTTGTCGCATCGGTTGCCATGCCACCGCCATAAATCCCGGCGGTGTTGGCAGTCAACGTCGCGCCATCTAACAACAGGCTGCCCGCAGAATTAAAAATGCCGCCACCGTAGGTTAATGCTGAGTTATTATAAAACGTCGCGTTTTTAATCACTGGGTCGCTGGAATAATTATATAAACCTCCTCCTCGTTCAGAGGCGGTATTCCCCATAAAGGTAATATTCGTCATTTTGGGGTCACTATTGTTGTTGTTCATCCCCCCGCCGTTTTTCGCTGAGTTTCCTTCAAAGGTGATGTCTGTTAATGTCGCGTGAGTATAGGAATTGTAAATACCACCCCCATGATTCGGTGTGGAATTGCCAATAAACCGGACCGCTTGCAAGGTAGGATTGCTATTCGAAGTAAAAATTCCTCCGCCGTAATCTGTGGCTGTGTTACCGGTAAACGTTACCTGGTCAAGATGGAAATCACAATAATCGACGTTATACATCCCTCCGCCCCGATAGACGGCTGAGTTATCGGTGAATGTTACACGCAGAAGCGAGGGACTGCTGTATTCCCAGTTATAGATGCCCCCTCCATAATTTGCTGTGTTATTAGAGAAGGTTACATCGGTCAAAATGGGATTGCTGCCATTGTTATTCATCCCCCCGCCGTATATTTCGCTTTTATTCCCTGAGAAATCAACATGGCTTAAGGTTGGTTGGCAGCCTGAGTTGAACATACCACCGCCATGTTCTCGAGCAGAATTGTTTGTGAACGTGACAAATGCCAGGCTCGGGTCGCTCGAATAGTTATACATTCCCCCACCGCGCTCAGAGGCGGAATTACGCTCAAAAGACACGTTTTCCAATGTGACATTGGAGTGAGTTGAATTCAACATTCCGCCGCCGCCCTTGGCCGTGTTGCTGGTAAAGGTCACATTTACCAGTTCAATTGTTCCCCCGCCGTTATACATCCCGCCGCCGCTTGTGGCCGCTGAGTTTTCAGTGAATGAGCAATCAGATAATGAAACGGTGCTCAGGTAATTATTCATTCCACCCCCAAGGTCCTGGGTGGTGTTTCGCACAAAATCGACACCTGTCAGGTTTGAACCGCTGGAATAATTAAATACGCCTCCTCCCCGTTGAACAGCTGAATTTTCAACAAACAGGGCATTTGTGAAAGTCGAGTTGCCCACATAGTTGTATACCCCACCGCCGCGGTCGCCCGATGAGTTGTTTCTGAACTCTACATTTATGAAAGAGGGGTTGCTGCTGGAAGCAAACACCCCACCTCCTAATGACGCCGCGTAATTGTTGGTAAAAATCACATTGCGGATAACAGGACTGCCCTTATAGGCATACAGGCCACCGCCACGGTTAAAAGGGTTTTCGCCATCAGCGTACCCTTTCTCAATGGTGAAACCATCCAAAATGGAGGAGCCATCCGCGCCGCTGCCACTGACCACGTGATAACTGTTGTCTGTGTTGTTCCCTGGCACCCCCACATCACCGCTGAGGACCGTAATATTCACCGATGGATCGCGTTGACTCAGTTCCAGCTCGGTACCGCTGAACCCGCCATAAATGGCTACGCCTTTTTTCATCACAAAGCTGCTGGCACGGTCAGCTGTGGAGGTTGGCAAGTAAACACCCGCGGCAACCCAAATTTGGTCGCCATTTGAAGACAGGCTGATCGCGCGTGGCAGTGAACACGCGTTCTCCCATGTCTCGCCGCACGTACCGCTTTCAATTCCGGCAGGTTTTACACGGATAACCATTCCATCCGCGTGCGCCTGATTCACGGAAATACCGCACAAAATCAGCGAGAAAAAGACAATAAAAGTGGATTTTAGCAATTTCATCGACACACCTCATCGATACGGTCACCAATCCAATTATGCGGCAAATACCTTGTAATAAACTTACAGAACGTTTAGAGAACAAATTTGTTAAGTATGGATTTTGCCAAAGTGCCCCTGACCGATGCTTGTTCTTTCCCAAACGATTTCTGGCTGCTTTTGAAGTGACGATCCCGCGCGAAATTACAAAAAGAAGCTCGCATCGCTACATGGTAAAATGACTGCGGCGAATACTCTCATCCACAATACCTGTGAAGAGCCCGCCAGCAATCAAGTTCAGCAACCATCCATTTCAAAACTGTCATCACGCTTGGGGGCGGCGGAACTCGCTTGTGCGCAAAATACAGGTACTTCACTATAATTATTAAGACCAGCCAGCGTGTCATCGCGGCTGGATGGTCATCGTTTTGACCGCTGAAAAAATTCCAAATTTCTTCTGTCAGGGAAACGTCAAGAAGGAATTTGGATGCCATGTGCCATCATTTGGCATTTCACAATGTCAAAAGGGCGGAGCGCGCGCTATGCCTGTCAGCATTCAAAAAAATCGAAAACTTAGAGCCATTCTTGCTCTCCCAGTGGTTGCCATCCTGTTGTGGGGAATCATCACCCCAAACGGTTTTCGCGCAGCGGTTGAGGTGAACAAGTGGTCGTTGGCGTTTATCGCGCATTTCTATCAGCCAATTTCTACAGGTCAAGCATTACCCTTACCGCCTGCGTCTCACCCGCACGCGAAGCTGCTTCTGGCGCGTGAGGCGATTGCCAATGGCGATGACGACCTGGCTTTAGCGTATATTACCCCGCTCATTGGGCCGGATAACCCGCTGGTAACAAATACGTACGCGGAAATCAGCTACCGGCACGAGGACTTTGCCAGGGCGATCAGTGCCTGGGAAATGGCAGGGAATCTTACGGCGCTGCACAACGCCACTTACGAATTACGCGAAAAGAAATTACTAGACGACGCGTTGAAGGCTGCCATCAGCCGGTATCACCTTGAGCCTGAAACCTCTACTTCGGCCCTGGCAACCATTTACACTGACCTTAAGGAATACGACCAGGCAGTCGCTTTGCTCGATCGATCAATGAGTGAATTCCCTGAATCCAAATTCTTTGTCACCTGGCTGAACACAAAAAGCGGCGTTCAATTTTTGCAGGCAAACGACTATGCCGCGAACAATCAGTTATCTGAAGCGGAATTGTTCTATCGCGCGTCGGTGAATACGAATCCAAATAATTGGATCGCCTGGAAAAAATTTGGCTGGTTCTATTACTACAACTTTAAAGACAGCGAATCAGCAGCCAATTGCTTTAAAAGAGAAATGGCTGCCAATCCTGAAAACGGGGAAGGACAAATGGACCTGGCCATTCTGTACGCTTTAGAAAAGCAAGCGGAACCGGCCGGCTACTGGTACAGGCAAGCGCTATCCCTCAGACCTGACCGCGGAGATTTTCAGCTGCATTACGCGAAATTCCTGAGAGATTCAAAAAAAATTGATGAAGCAGTCGAAATCTTTGACCGCCTCTTGCAGGATTTCCCTGATTATATTGACGCGCATTATGAAGCCGCGTTGACCTATGCTCAATTGAATCAGCCCGCCAAAGCCATCCAGTCCATTGAAAGAGTGTTACAACTGATGAACCCCCCTGTCCTCAGGTACTACTTGCTGGCTGGATCGTTATACGAGGCGAACGGCATGAAAGAGAAAGCGGCTGAAGCCTTTAAGAACGCGTTGCTACTTGACCCTCAAAACCCCGAAGCCTTGAATGGAATAAAGCGACTGTCTGAATAAATGAGAAGTCAAATGCCCCACAGCCGAGCGATGTTTCCTTCCTTAACACTGACAGATACACAGAAGGCGCGATGGTCAGGCTACCTGTATGGCGCCATGTTGCTCGTTTGCGCCGCGCTTTGGGGATTTCTCATGATCTACGATCACGTCCCCTTAATCGGTTACGCGGGGCTCTTTTTGCTCGGAGCTGGTAACGCGCTCATATGCCGGCATCTTCCTCGTTCCACCCCGCTGGATGTGAACATCCTCGCGCTGCTTCTCTTACTCCCTGTGGGCCTGGCGCTGTCTCACCACCGTGAACTCTCATTGGTGAAAGTTCACGGCGTGCTGCTCTCCATTGCGCTTTTCTGTATTTTGGTCAATTTTCTGGCCAATTTAAAAAGGTTGAAGTGGGCGATCCTGGCGCTCGCCGCCACTGCTGTTTTATTGTCTGTGTTGGGCTTCTTTGGCGCGGATTGGTCTTCTGGAGATTGGTCGCTGCCCGCAAAACTGCTTGCCTCCCTGCCCCTGCCATTAAGCGCCATTCACCAGTTCACCGCCAGCGGCGGAATTCACGTGAACACCATCGGGGGTACTTTAGCCTTGTTCGCGCCGCTGCTGATCAGTTTATTGTTTGATCGGGGCGCTTACAGGAGGGCTTTCCTTCGCAAACACCCGCGGGCGAAATTGTTCACTATCCTTTACAAGGTCATGATCGCCGCTGGAACAGCGCTCGTCTTCTTCATGCTCATCCTCACGCAGTCGCGTGGAGCGCTCCTCGGCACAATGTGCGGCGTGTTTATTCTGCTGGTGTGGAAAGATAGGCGTTTCTTAATTTTCATCCCCATCCTGGTGGTGGCCTTATTGGTTGGCATATGGGTTTTTGCCGATGGCGACCCGGCCCGATTTTTCCTCCTTTTAGATACCTACTCCAACCCCGAAGGCAATACGCTGCAGATCAGGGTCGAGTACTGGAAAAACACCCTCAACCTGATTCAGGATCTGCCGATTACCGGCACCGGCATCGGAACCTACGGCAAAGTCTTCCATGATATCTACCCGTTCGCCACGCCCCTGGCCATCGTGAGACCGCTGTTTTACGCGCACAATATGTACCTGGCTGTAGCCGCAGATATGGGTTTGCCCGCCCTGGTGATTTACCTGGCGTTGTTCAGCAGTTTTTTTACCATGACCCTGATGGCAATACGCAAAGCCCGCTCCATCGTCAAAACGCTGCTGCGAGGCCTGCTTTGCGGTATGTCTGCCCACATGGTATATGGTCTCATGGATAATTATATGCTGGGCGAAAAGCTCGGTTTCTCCGTTTGGCTCTTTTTCGCCGTTTGCACCGCCATCTACATCCACAGGGAAACCCTGGTCCACTATTACAGCGAGCAACCAGCGGAAGCGCTGAACACTACCCCGCGGCTTTGCATGCAGGTCGCGCGGTCGCGATTACGGGAAATATTATGGAACCTCGGCGCCTGGCTGGTGATTTCGGTCATTGGCATTTCATTCATCCTCCCCCACCCGCTTATCAGCCTGGTGGTCACGGTCAGCGGCGGTATCCTGCTGGGAATTGTCATGACCAGGCGCTTTGAATTACAATATCAAGGAGAACACGCGCCCCCAGAGGTTCGAGCCTCTGCTTAGCGCGACCATCCGCTCACGTCCTGGATAAATATGGGAAGCACACCTGATTCTGATTGGGACCTGATCATCACACCGCGCAAGAAGTGGTTTGAACTGCAGCTGAAGGAGGTGTGGAATTACCGCGATTTGATCGCCCTCTTTGTGCGCCGCGACTTCGTCTCGCGCTATAAACAGACCATTCTTGGGCCGCTGTGGTTCCTCATCCAACCCTTGCTGACCTCTGTGGTGTTCACCGTGGTGTTCGGCAACATCGCCGGCCTGTCAACCGACGCCCTGCCGCAATTGCTCTTTTATATGTCCGGCAACGTGCTGTGGGCGTATTTCTCCGGCTGCCTCAACGGAACCGCCACCACTTTCACCTCCAACGCGCAGTTGTTTGGCAAGGTGTATTTTCCCCGCCTGGTAACCCCGCTCTCCATCATCCTTTCCAACCTCATCACCTTGGCCATCCAGTTCGTGTTCTTCCTGGGTTTCTTCGTTTATTACCTGCTGCGCGGTTCGCCAGTGCGCTTTACCCTGTGGGCGTTGTGCCTTCCGCTGCTCATCCTGCTGATGGCCGGGATTGGGCTGGGGTTCGGCATCATCGTTTCTGCGCTCACCACCAAGTACCGTGACCTGCAGCACCTGGTGGTCTTCGGCATTTCGCTGTGGATGTATATCACCCCGGTGATCTACCCGGTCTCTTCCATACCAGAGAAATACCGCTGGGTGGCGGTGATCAACCCCATCACCCCCATCGTCGAAACCTTTCGCGCCGGGTTCCTGGGCGCGGGCAACGCCTCGTGGGGAATGCTGGGGTACAGCGCTGCTTTCGCGGCGGTGATCTTGTTTATCGGCGTGGTCATTTTCAACCAGGTGGAAAAAACTTTTATCGATACGGTGTAAAGGGAGAAATCTGCCTTTCATAAATATCCCAATAACCCAGGTTATCAGATAAGGTGATTGATAAAGCATATTCTGACTTGATTTTTTCAATTTTTTCCTTAATTAAGGGAGATGCGACAGGAAACTCGAAGATAGGTGCTGATGGTCTGCGATTATCAATGATTAATTTTGGTCTTTTTTCAATAATGCCATCCAGAAACTCATTGATTCTTTCTTCATTTGTATAACCCGCGCGGTACAATGGAAATTGATAAACGTATTTTGACGAACTCTCTCGCTTTGAGAAATAGTTCAGGAAAGACTCAGCCCCCCATCCAACGATATAATCCTCAGGATCGGTGTTCTGTCTGATGTAATCAATTACGATGGTGCTTTCGATATGGCTCAAACTGTCAACTTCATTGCGATACTCATATACCGTGCTCCAGGTGAACCCGACCAGAATACTGCAAACCAGTGCCACGCTTGCCTTTTTGGGTAAATTATTGCTTACCAGGATTGAAAATAGCTCATTGAATACAATGCTCGCGAGCATTATCAGAACTGGCAATAGAGACATATAGTACATGACTGGATATTGCCCGGACACGCTGACGAGAATTATTTCTATTGGAAAACTTATTAATAACACGCTGATCAAGGGTCTGTTGTCGTATTTTTCTTTTTTACCCCACTTCAGGTTAACTAACCCCACTCCAAAGCCCAAAAGCGCCAGTTGAAATAACCCGGTCGTTAATAAAGGTTTTATGCCTGCCAGTATCGGCCGCAACCTATACATAACGTTAGACTCTGCTGAAGAATAAACAAAGTTATACAGAAATGCTGCATCCCAAAAATCTTTTATGCTATTGTTAACTGCAAAATAAATCAGGATAATTCCTGTGACCAAAGCTGCCCCGCTTATCATTGCCCCAACTTGTTTTATCCACTTCAATTTCTGCTGGTTCTTAAACCTGACAAAGGTGACATAAATGACCAGTGCAATCCATAAGCCTATCGTCGTTTGTTTGGTCAAAAATGCCAAACCGCCTAAAAATCCGATTATTATCCACTGATATATTGCCAACTTATCCTGTTCTTTTCTACCAAGTATCCATAACGCGAGAAAATACCACAGCATGGCGTATTCCTCTGTAAAATTCCCGCCATGGATGATCAATGGTAGCGTAAAAAAGCCGGCGGCTATTGAAACGAGGGCTGTGTATACGCCAAAAAACCTTTTAATGGTTAGGTAGGCTAAATAAAAAGTGATGAACAGGAAAATTAATTCCACTATCCATATTCCCCAACGCGGATGGTCCATGATGGATAACCCCAAGGCATCAATAAAGAAAATAATGGGTGGTTTATGGTCCCACACATCCTTGTAGGGTATATCTCCATTCAGTATCCGCCAGCCCATGTAATGGAAGACGCCGGAGTCCGTATAAGTCAATGGCATATTTAATGGGCTTGTAGGCAGAAGAACGAATAAAACCCCTCCCAGTACAAGTGCTTTTTCCCATAGTCGTCCAACAAAGGCTTTATCTTTCATCATCAATAACTCCATTTTTTAGAAACCACGTAATAACTTATAATATTTTAGTAAACAATTCAAATTAGAGTAAGAAAAATAATGTCCAAACCCGTCATTTCCGTTGAGCATCTCACCAAGCGCTACGAACTGGGTATCATCAAAAATAATAGAAATAAAACGGTTCTGTTGCCAAACCAGTAAACACATGAGATTTCTCTGTTCTTGTAGAATCACAGAAATCTCAAGCAATTCAAGCGATATGCAAACGTAACCATAAGTGATTCCTTGTTCAACAAATGAATCAAAGGATGGAAACGCTCCAGATGCCAATAAAAATCTACACTGAAAAAACAGCAGACCTGTTCGCAAACAACGCAAGCCTGAATCCAATCATCAATGTGCTCATCAATGAACCCACCCGGTTAGAACACCTTAAAGTTGGCGACGCCAGAGCAACGCAATTCACTCTTTGTAATTCTATCGCTGAAGCAGACATTTATTGCCTTCCCATGATCTGGGGCCATTATCTAAAAAACAATTTGGTTCACCAAGCCTCAGATGCGGTTCACGAGGCAACGGCTCATAATAAACCTGTGATTATCTTCAGCCAGGGTGACGCGCCAGCAAGGCTTCCGTTTTCTGGAACCCACGTATTTGAGAACTCCACTTATAAGTCAAACTGCAATCGTGATGGCAACACGCATTATGGTTACCCGGCAATTATTAGAGATTACAAAAAACTCTATTCTATCGAAGAGCTTGTTTTTCGGGAGAAGGCAGCCCGCCCATCAATCGGTTTTTGTGGGCAGGCGAGTGATAGCATTGCGGAATTTCTTTGGCACGAATTATTGAGAAGATACAAGAAATTTCGATTTGATTCTGGTTTATCAGCTTACGAGCCACCTCCCTTTGAAACAGTGATGTACAGAAGCAAAGTCCTGAATACACTAAAGCGCTATTCACAAGTCGACACAAATTTTATTCTCAGAAAACAATACCGTGCTGGAAACAAGCCTGAGGTTAAGAACCCGGCCCATCCCGTCCGCAGAGAATTTGTTCAAAATATCTTGGACACAGATTACACGGTTTGCATGCGGGGAGGTGGTAACTATTCAGTGCGCTTTTATGAAACGCTTTGCCTTGGGCGCATTCCCATTTTCGTCAATACGGATTGCCTGTTGCCGTTTGAGGATGAAATAAAATATCAGGACTATTTCGTATGGGTTGAAGAATCAGAAATAAATATGATCGGAGAAAAAGTCACGCAATATCACGAGCAATTTTCAGTTTCCGAGTTTTTTGATGCGCAGCAAAAATGTCGCAATTTATGGGTTGAGTATTTTTCTACTCATGGTTATTTTAACAAGCTCACTCAACTGATTCAACGGATAATTAAAGGATGACTTGTCTTCGAAATCATTCGTTTATGTCAAATATCTTGTTGAAAGATAGAAACCCTTAATGTCCAAACCCGTCATTTCTGTTGAACATCTCACCAAGCGCTACGACCTGGGCGTCATCGGCACCGGCAGCCTCACTCGCGACCTGGAGCGCTGGTGGGCGCGGGCCCGCGGGCAGCCAGACCCCTACTCGCGCATCGGGCAAAAAGACGCCTTCCACCTCGCCGGTCAGTCGATCCTGGCGTTGGACGATGTCTCTTTCTGCGTGGAGCAGGGCGAGGCGCTGGGCATCATCGGGCGCAACGGCGCCGGCAAGAGCACGCTGCTCAAAATTCTCTCGCGGGTCACCGCGCCTTCCAGCGGGGTGGTGAAGGTGAAAGGGCGCATCGG
>Ga0255340_1003157_pt1 | contig 17806 bp, 17 predicted proteins | sample wastewater_treat_7_FD_192417 | JGI IMG/M metagenome (GOLD analysis project Ga0255340, IMG submission 192417) | Wastewater microbial communities from Lulu Island WWTP, Vancouver, Canada - plant10 | ecosystem: Engineered > WWTP > Wastewater > Unclassified | place: Canada: Vancouver, British... | reverse complement strand
TAACTTTTGTTTCCTGCATGGTAACACCTCACATTTACATAATTATATCACAGTTTCAGCGATTTGTCAAGTTTGCTCGTAAAACCAACCGTCCAAATCTTGTTGTTAAGGTGTTGCGTTCGGCACTCCAGTAAGTAACAGCATGACAGAGCTGTATGTTATAACACGTTACCTTCGTCCTGATCTACTTGAAGATTGTGGCTGCTCTCGTTTCGATGATTGGGCAGCGACTTTCGGAATGATTAAGACGCAAAACAAAAAGACAGCAACAGGAGAATTAAAATTAAAGACTTGCTTTGCAGGATTTAAGAACAGACCTGAACTCATAAAAATGTACAAGGACTTTGCAGACCTTGTTACAATTGACAAAATCACTGCTCCCGATAAAGACGGTAATGCACCTGAGATCATAGTTCCGAAAGTTAAAACTGGCAAACCTCAGATAATTGAAGTTGAAGCAACACCAGAGCAGCGTGAGATCGTTAAGGACTTTGCAAGACGCGGTAAAGAAATTCAACTGGGTAATGTCAGACCTGATGAAGATAACCTGTTAAAGATAACCGGCGAAGCTCGATTAGTCGGTTTAGGGAATCAGGCAGTTGCTTCCGTTTATGAAAAGAATGGTTGGGAACTTCCAATAGGATTTGTGAAAGACGATAAGTCGGGTAAGATTGATGAGTGTGTAAGACAAACAGCTCAAAGGTATCACGACAGATATGATGACAAGGCAGTACAGATTATCTTCTCGGATATTGCAGTCAATAGTGATGACGGAAAGTTCTCAGCTTATGAGTACATAAGAGATGAACTTATTGCAAATGGCATTAAGGAAGATGAGATAATTTTTGCGCCGAAGTCAGACGCAAAGAACAGAGCTGATATATTCAGAGACATTAACGAAGCAAAGTACCGAATTGTTATTGCAAGCACTGGAACATTAGGAACAGGAGCTAACATTCAGAAACATCTTTATGCTCTACATCATCTTGATATTCCATGGAGACCAAGTGACTTTGAACAGCGAGAAGGAAGAATTGTTCGTCAGGGCAACCTGAATGATGAAGTTGAGATACTCAACTATGTTACAAAAGGTACACTTGACAGTTATCTCTATCAGGGTGTTACTGATAAGGCAAGAGGAATTGCACAGCTCTGGAACGATACTTGCGTTAGCCGAACATCAGAGGACATAGATGAAAAGGTACTTACATTCGGTGAACTGGAAGCAGCTGCGGAAGGAAATCCGAAGCTCCGTCAGTATTCAGAAATGAAGAACAAAATTGATGAGCTGCAAGTTGTTCGTGCTGAGTATAACAGAGAAACTACAAGAGTTGAACGTAAGATCAATTCACTTCCAGAAGTGATAGAATTAAAACAATCACTGATAGCTGCTGCTAAGGTTGACATGAATTCCGCAAAGGAAATGCAACACGAAGGAAAGCTTGAAGAATTAAAACTCATCACTCACGACAACAAAACACTGACAGATAGAAAGCAAATCAATCACTATCTCGCTGATAAAATTCAGCAAAGGATAGACAGACCTCACTCTGATATTCCTTCATTCAAGATTGGAAAATTCCAAATAGAGATAGGAGTAAGCTCAAACATAGCACAGCCTGATTTTGTTATAAAAGGTGAACGCTCTGCTTCATATCGAATAGGCGTCGGTGTTGGTGACAACACAGATAACTGTCAGAGACTTATCAACTTCTTTGAAAGCGGTATCGAAAAAATAATTGAAAGAGATACACAATCCTTAGAAAAAGACAAGCTTGATTTAGAACAGGCAAAGATAAGAGTAGAGACAAAATTCCCAAGCGAAGCAGAGTATCAAGAGACATTAAAGGCGTTTGAGGAACTTGAAGCCGAACTCACATCAGGAGGTTATCTTGACAACGGTGAGGAACTTGCTGGTGCAGAGGATTACGGAGATTATGAAACAGAACGCCTTGAAGCTAATGCTGACTATGATGTAGATGATCTGACACAAGACGAATACAACAGTACATTATAAGTAAAATGTTATCAAGCACCATGTGATAAGCATGGTGCTTGATATAACAAATAATAAGGAGGATAGCTATGCAAGATAAAGATTTTTATGAATTAGTTGAACAAGCACGTCACGCAGACCTCGTTGATTATTTTAGAACAAGTGGGTACACACTAAAGAAAATTAGTGGTGAGATATACATTAATGAGATCAAAGGACTTTCAATAAAACCTGAAACAAACAGCTGGTTCTCACATTATAATCAAGTCGGAAGAGTAAACAATTCTCTTGATTGTCTCACACTTATTCTGGACAAGTCATTCAAAGACGCGGTTTACGAACTCACAGGGCAAGACGTTTCAAGGACAAGAACAAGCAATTCATCTTCAAAAAACACATCACCGCCTGTTAGACAAGCTGTAGTTGCTCAAGAAGATAAAGAAAAAAGAGCAATGGAAATGCCAGCTCACGCTCCAACTCAGCGGAGAGTGTTTGCATATTTTCATTCGACAAGAAAGATACCAAATGAAGTGATCCGTGAGCTTGTAGATCAAAAGCTTTTATATCAAGCAGAGTTTGAGATCCGAGGAAAGTTGCAGGACAACGAACAGATTTTCAAGAAAAGCAATGCTGTATTTATCCACACAGATAATAATGGAAAAGTAGTCGGTGGCGAAATACAAGGACTCGATATGAACAAAAGGTTTAAGGGAACAGTAGCTGGAACAGGAGAAACTTTTTTCAAGTTTGTACCGATAAAAGAAGTCAAACCTATGAGAGCATTTGTATTTGAAAGTGCAATAGACCTAATGAGTTTTTATAGTATGTGCAATGACAAGTCAAAGCTCAGAGGGACAATGCTTGTTTCAATGTCTGGACTAAAAAACTTTGCTGTCGAACAACTCAGGGAGCAAGGACTTAATGTTATCTCAGCAGTAGATAATGATGAAGCTGGAAGAAAATTTGAGAATGCCAATAATCTTTCGCGTTCAGATTTTGTTACAGAAAAACTTGATCTTCATGGTTTTAAAGATTGGAATGAGAGACTTGTTTATCAAACAGAACATCCAAACTTTCTTGTTGAAGAACAGAAAATAGTACAAGAACATCGTGAGAAAATTTCAGAGGAACACAAGCAAGAGAACAATCAGGAAATGATAAGGAGCAGATAATCAATGGCAAAGAAAGATGGAAAAAAGTCTGCCGCGGTTGAATTATATTTCAACCGCGATCAGACAAATGGACTGCTTTATGTTTTGGACTGCTTTGTAAAAGCAGACGAAACTAATAAGTATGCAAAGTATGCTGCGGCATTGAAAAAAGCAATAAAAAATTATAGTCGTACTTTCGTAAGTGAAGGCGAAGAAAAAATTGCTTTTCATCTTTTCAATAAGGAAGCTGCGACGGTCATCAAATTATTTTCTATTTATATCTCAGCTGTGCAGAAAATGCCTGAACAATATTTTGATGAAGTGGTAGCAGCGATAATGAACAGGAGCGATGAAGATGAATGATAAAATGGGTTTGGGTTATCCCAAGAGAGTGGAGCGCGCGAAACGGTTTTCAACATTTTTTCGGAGAAAAAGATGTCAGCTTTGGCTGTCGGGAAAACCGTTTGAGGTAAGGTCAAGGAAGAATTCCTTGCGCAAAAGTGGCGATTTTCGTCACGCTCTGTTTTGTCGTACCTTTAGAGGTATGACAAAACAGATATTGTGTGTCAGTATCCTTTTTGACAAAAGGATACATTTTGCCGACTTTTTTGAAAAAAAGAAAGGATTAACCACACATGGACAGCTACAGCATAAGCTTCACTCTCGGCAAAGGAAACTCACCTCATGGCGGAAACATACGCCATAACAATAGAGAATATTTCGCAGGGAACGTACAAAAAGAAAACACATCTCTGAATGTAGAGTACAAAATACAAGACATCGAAGAAGCGTTTCATCAGCTGTTCGATGAAGCTTTGAAAGAGTATAATAAAAAGCAAGTCAGGAAAGACAGAGTGATCGAAAACTACTATGAACATCTCTGCAACAGCAAACGAGAGTCACCGTTCTATGAAGCCATTGTCCAATTCGGTAATGTTGAAGATACTCCCTGTGGCAGTCAGCGTGGTGAAGTTGCAAAGCAAATGCTCGATGAGTATATGAGAGACTTTCAAAAAAGAAATCCGAACCTTTTTGTATTCAATGCAGTTCTTCACATGGACGAAGCAAGTCCTCACATTCACATTGACTTCATTCCCTTTTATACCAAAAGTAGGAGTAACGGATTGCAAAAAGGTGTATCTATGAAGTCAGCATTGATTGAACAAGGCTTTGCTCCAAAAGGAACGAAGAACAACCAGCTTGTGCTTTGGGAAGCTTCCGAAAGAAAAGCTATGGAAAACATACTGCACGATCATCAATACGTCCGCGCCGAGAAACAAGCTTTTCATAGACACATGACAGTCGATGAATACAAATTAAAGATGGCTGACGCTCCAATTATGGAAGCATTAAGGAAGCAACATTTTGTTTCAACCGAAGATATGACAAAAGAAAATATCCGTAAGCTCCAGATGACAGTGAAGAACTCAGAGCAAAAGATTGCCGAACTTGAAAAAGAAAAGTCCTCTCCGCATAAATCTTTCTTCTACTCTGATCCAGACAAGCAAGCGTTTATTCAGTCCAGAATGGACTCTATGAAAATTCCTTATGTAGAAACAGAGAATGGCTTTGACGCACAGGAGTGCTATGCAGAACAAATAAGAGAGTGGGAGAAGCTATTCAAATCATCTACTAAAAGTTATCGAGAGAAGCTCATGGAGGATATTGACAGATTACTCATGCGCTGTAATGATGTTAATGAGCTTTATAAGAAACTGGAAGCTGAGGGATACAAGGTAAAGCTCGGCAAGTACATTTCTGTAAAACCTCCGCAAGCTGAAAGGTTCATTCGACTAAAAACTCTTGGTGAGGAATATAATGAACGTGCGCTCCAGAACAGGATACAGAATGCTATCAAATTTGAAAAGGAACTCAATGAGAAATTAGAACAGGCAAAGACCAATAATCTTCCAACTTACAAGACGCTTACGACAATTCGCTTTTACACTCTTACCTTTAAGAAAGGTTTACTCCCCTGCCGCAAGAAGTTTCATCAACAGCCATTCTCATGGACGAACGATGAAGAACTTGACAAACTTCTTGTTCTAAATAAAAAAATCAATCAGGGTGCAACTATTCAATCCATGAAGGAAGAATTCAAAAAGGCAGAGGAAGAATTGAAGAACAAGAACGAAGCTGTGACCGAAGTATGGAAAAAAGTACAGCGGCTTGCTAAAGGACAGGAAGCTTTTGATGTGTTGTACGCAAACAAAAAATCGGATACGATGACAATGGAACAGGCAGAGCTATATCATAAGCGTTATCCAAACATCAATGAAAGTAACTATTACAAGGCAGCTGAACTTACAGAGGAAGCAAGAAACGAATACGATCTTATCAAGTACGAAGCAAAGGAGCTTGAGAAAGAAGTCAAGGCATTAAGTGGCGCGATCTCTATTGCTGAACAGGTTCGCGCTGGTACTTACGTTCAGGAGCTTGTCAGCAAAGAGAACATACATCGAAATGCCGATGTGCTTCCTAACGGAGTATTTCAGCTATGAAAAAACTGACAGCTACACAAATAAAGGTCATAGCTATTATCGCTATGACCTTAGACCATATTGCATATACTTTTGTTCCAGCTGGAACTCTTATGCATTATCTCCTACATTTTATCGGTAAGGCAACAGCTCCGATTATGTGCTTCTTTCTCACAGAAGGTTTCAGGTATACACATGATAAGAAGAAGTATTTCCTGAGATTATTATTGTTTGCTGCTATAAGCCAACCTATATATTATGTATACATCTTTGGTACTGCTCCGAGTAATGTGCTGCATTTTCTCAGCAACATGAATATGCTATTCACGTTGTCCCTTGCCTTCATCAGCTTACTTGTTCTTACCAACAGCAAGTTAAGCATGACCGTCAAGGTGATACTTACTGCAATAACAATCTCTCTTGCACAGTTCTGCGATTGGGGTTACATCGTCCCGATCTGGACTATTGTATTTTTCTTTTTCAATAGAGATAAAAAGAAGCAGTCCCTATTGTTTGCATTGGCTTCTCTCATAGTACTGCCATACACTTTTCTTCATAATTATGATAGTTTCCTTGCGTTCTCATATAACTATGGAGCTGTCCTTGCTCTGATCCCGATACAACTTTATAGTGGCAAGCGTGACCGAAGCAGCACTCCATTGAAAAAGAAAATCAATCGTTGGTTCTTCTACATATACTATCCGTTGCACATGATAATCATTTATATCATTCACAAATAAAAAAGGACGGCTTCAATAAACCGTCCTTTTTTATTACATTTTTTCTATTTCGAACACTCATAACTTACTGGATACCCTTTTTTCCTATAAGCATACTTTCACCTCAAATATCATTCGCTATTGTTCTTTCAATATGTTCTAAAGGATACTCTTTAACGGTCCCGTTCTCATACAAAACCTTAATTAGCTTGTCGTGCCGATAGGACAGCATTTTTGTTAGTCAAATCTGCCTTTTGCATTGAGTGGGACTTGTTCAATCCAAGCTTCCGAGTCTTTGGTATAACCGTATTCTCTGAAAGTTTTCTGTGCTTCACGCTTTGTCATGAATGTTTCATTCAGTATTCTCATACCGTAGTCTGAAAACAGTCCCCATTTGTAGTCTTTTGATGATTTTGCCATTTGAACTCCTTCTTTCTATTCAGTTTTCAAGTTTCTTGGTTTTTCCTTAACCTCTGTATATATTATAGCATATACACGGCTATATATCAACAGCTTTTTGCCAATGTATCGCCTAAAACGGCAATTTTTGTAGTATTGCACACATATACACGGCTATACATTTCTTTTTTGTAAGGTTATACGATTTTTTTTGCTTTTCTTGACTATGGCACGGCTATATGCTAAAATAAGTATAGTCAATACTATCGTTGATACTTGTAACAACGAGATTGGAGATAAATATGTATAATGAAAACGCTAAGAATAGAACTATGAAGTATATGAAAGAGAGCCGCGATAAGCTCACTCTGAACCTGCCGAAGAGCAAGAAAGATGAATACAAGGAATATGCTCAGTCAAAGGGTATGAGCCTGACGGAGCTTATAATGAGCCTGATCGAAGCGGATATGCAGAAAAAATAGTTTTTCTTTTTCAATAAAGCAAAAAGTCAGAGTAATCTTAAAAAAAGGTTGCTCTGGCTCTTTTTTTATGATACAATATAATTGTCTTTATAGAGTTTACTCTATCGGGATATATAAAATTTATCTTTTTAGAGTGGGTTTAAGCAATGCCAAACGTCCCTTAATAATTAGGAACTTTAATCGGATACTTTTCTTTTGTAACATATAATTTTTGGGGAGACGATATTATGAGAATTGATTACAACATTGATAGTGAAAATGAAGAGCAAAAGATTTATACTTTCTGTGGCGATTTAGAAAAGGAATTACTAAGTATTGGTGTTCCAATAGAACATATAGAAGAAATGAAAAAAAAGAACCTTAAAGACGTTTCTCTTTTGAATATCTTATGTGATAGGGATTTATCTTCGTTTGAAATAAAAAGTGTCCCTGTTGAGAAGATTGTAGGGGTTCGACGTGCTTTTCCAAATAAATCAGTCTTTGATAACATTAAACAGTTTAATGAAATAAATGGTTTTGATGTTAGAAAAATGATTGATTGTCTTGAATATGCTAATAAAATGCAATATAAAGAATTATTAAATTCTTATTCCATTCTTCCTGATCCAGTAGACCTTGTACATATTATTGATACTGATGAATACTATCTTTCTGATGAACATAATCATACAACAATGTGTGCAATGATTTTTAATGCACCATTTATAAAAGCAAAGGTTTACGAGTGTCATTTCAATCAAAAGCGAATTGAAAAATATCATCGGACTATGAATTTTTATAAGGAGTATGATATAGCATGGATTGAAAAGGACGCTAATTGCAATATAAAAATAGTTTTTAATAGAAATGATAACTTATATTGTTTCAATTACGGATACATTAATATAGCTAAATGCTTTAACGATATTGTTGCTGAAATAGAAGAAAAATTGATTTCTTATAATGGAGCTGCGTACACATATAATAAACTTCCGTTTAGTTTTTTAAAAAAGTTCTATTACTGGTATTCAATGACATCTAAACAAAAAGAATATGTGACAATGCCATTATATTCAGAAAATAATTATTTCAATGAATTTTTAATCTATCTTAATAAAGATAGGAACAGTTGATACAAATATCAACGGAAAGGAAAGCAACATGGATAAAACATACATAGGTTACGCTCGTGTGTCTACAATGGAGCAGAATGAAACTCGTCAGCTCCACTCCTTTGAAGGTTACACTGAAAAAATAAAAAAAGTATTCATCGACAAGCTCAGCGGCAAGAATACGGACCGACCACAGTTGCAAGCTATGCTCAGTTACGTCCGTGAAGGCGATGTTGTTGTTATTTCTGACTTCTCCCGACTTGCGAGAAGTACAAGGGATATGTTACAGATCGTTCAGGAACTGACCGACAAGAAAGTTGGACTTATCAGCCTGAAAGAGAATGTGGACACCGATACTCCACAGGGACGTTTCATGCTCACAGTGTTTGCTGCTCTAGCAGAGCTTGAACGTGAAACAATCCTGCAAAGACAGCGTGAGGGAATTGCAATAGCGAAGCAGCAAGGCAAGTACAAAGGGCGAAAGCCTATTCCCTTCAATGAAGAAAAGTTCAGAGCTGAGTGTAAGAAATGGCGCAATGGCGAACAGACCGCAGTTGCTACAATGAAAAAACTGGATATAAAACGTAATCGGTTCTATCAGATAGTAAAGAATTTAGGAGTATAATTAATAATAAAGGAGAAATTGTTATGTCTTGGACAACGATTAATAGAAATTTCATGAGTCGTATTAGATCATGCGAACATTCTGACAAGGAAATGCTTGCAAATTTTATAAAAGCAAACGGTTTTACAAAAATGACAAACTATGAAACAGGTTGGAGTATAAAAAAGCATTAAATAAAGTCCTGAATAGCGATTGATTAAATAAAAGATAAAAATCAGAAACAATACTTCAAAGGAGTGCTAATAATGTTATCACGTGAATTACAAAACGCTTCGCTTAGTGCGGCAAGAGATTTTGCAATGAGTCATGCAAATGAAGATTATTTTAATGAGAAGTGTACTGTATATGTAAATCAAAACGGAGAAAATATTATCTATAATCATATTACCGTAACCATTTCTTATCAAACAGCATATGAAGATTTTAGAGTAACTCTCGATTGGGAGGAAGATGAAGAACAGATCTCATATAAGGATATAGGATTACACGGTTATTACTCAACGAATTTTAATTTATTTGTATTTAACGAACTGTCAGAAACACTTAGTTTTAACGATGAAAATAAAACTATAACTATTATAGCTTAATCTTGAAGTTGATATAAATATCAACGGCAAACAATAATTGATTTTTCTTTTCAATCAAGACCGCAACTTTTGGGAATTTATTCACAATGAAATAAGAAATATCCCGACTTTCCTCTGAAAATCGGGATATTATTTTTTTATATATTAGCATATAAAGTGCTTGACATTCACAATTTGTTGTGTTATAATAGTCATGTACTTAATAAAAAGCACCTCGCAGGGAGTATCAGAATTGGCGTTCCGACACTCCCCATAATCAGAAAGATGAGAACAACATCTAACTGACTTAGCAAGATGGCTATTTGTGCATTTAATTATAGCACTTTAATATAGCGTTATCAAGCCTTTCAGTTGTTTGTTGGAGCATCGACTGAAAGGTTTGTTTTATATTAAGTACTTTGAAGAAGTAACTTGATAACTGAATAGAGGGGCTTGAAGCAAATTTGCTGCATTTTAACTTCACCTTAGTCAGAACCGATATGGCAATGAGGTTAGGCGAGGGAATGAGCCATGATGTGAGCCTGTTTAGTAGAACTAAATCAACTCTTGCGTTTGTCAAGACAAGGCAGTATTCCATATCGTTGATATTTGTATCAACTTGGTATCACGAGCCATATAAACTGTAAGTAATACGAAAGTGGGAAAATAAACACTTATCGAAGAACAAACAAAAAGCTGTCAAGCCAAATTTTTATTAAAAAATGAAAATCTGTCAGAGTGTACGATATGTCGTATTCTCTAACAGGTTTTCAGATCATTGGTGCGAGTGATGGGACTTGAACCCATACGTCTGTCGACACACGCCCCTCAAACGTGCCTGTCTGCCTATTCCAGCACACTCGCATTGCAGTATTTCGTGACTGCTTTAATATTATATCAGATATGAACGTGCTTGTCAAGCTTTTTTTGAAAAAAATTTCGGAAAAATTTGGTTAACATAAAAAATAATATATCATCCTATTGACTTTTACTTCCCGTTGCTGTATAATATTATTTGTCGGTTGCTGATGTGGCACAGTCGGTAGCGCAACGCCTTGGTAAGGCGTAGGTCGTCGGTTCAAGTCCGATCATCAGCTCCAGCGGGGAGCCCCCGCAGGCATATTCGCGTCTCAGTATAACTGGGGCGCGAATTTTTTTCCGCGCATGAAGCGGTATCTAAATCGTAACACAAGCACAGTTCGCGTTTCACTTTTAGTGGAACGCGAATTTTTTTGTATGAAGCGACATCTAAATTGTAACACATACACAGCGGGGAGCCCCCGCAGGCATATTCGCGCATGAAGCGGTATCTGGATCGCAGCACATACACATTTCGCGTGAAGCCTTATCCGTATCGTAACATATAATGGCAGAATGATCCGGCACTGAAAGGAAAAACTCCCGATTTTCCGGGAGCTTTTTTTGTTTCTGAACAAGTGCGCTTTTAATGTGAGAACGCAGGTATCAGAGCAGGTGCTGTGGACTTTAGTATTCAGGTTGACACTTCGTCTGTTTTAATGTATACTATTATAAGGCGAGGTGTCTCGCGTGACGTAAAATCAGAATAAAAGTCTATATAAGGCGATACTGTAAATGATCGGAAGGTTCTTGATGTTTAGCAAGGTCAAAAGCTATTTTCAGCTTCTGCGTGTCAGTCATTGGCTGAAAAGCATTATTATATTTATCCCTGCGTTCTACGGAGGCGCGATACTTGAGCTGCCCGTATTATGCAGGACAATAGTCGGATTTCTGACGTTTTCGTTATGTTCATCGGCTATATATGTTATCAATGATATATGTGATATTGAAAAGGACAGAAATCATCCCGAAAAATGCAAAAGACCGCTTGCAAGCGGAGCAGTCTCCAAAGCAGAGGGGGCTGTACTGACAGGGATATGCTGTGCCGCGGCAATGATACTTGATCTGCTGCTATGCGGCATAAGTATAGGGGCAGCCATACCGGTGCTGTATTTTGTACTGAATATACTTTACAGCATAAAGCTTAAAAACCACCCTGTTGTGGACATAGTCATACTGGTATCGGGATTTGTACTGCGTATGCTGTACGGTTCATTCATAACGGATATAAGAATATCGAAGTGGCTGTATCTGACGCTTATGGCGCTTTCGCTGTTTATGGCTTTCGGAAAAAGACGCAATGAGAAGCTGCACTGCGGCGATAACACCCGCTCTGTCCTTACCCATTACAGCGATACATACTTAAACAGCAGTATGTATATGTATTTAGGCATTTTCCTTGTATTCTACGCCCTCTGGAGCGTTGACAAGGGAGCGCTTCCCGGTATGATATATACGACTCCTCTTGTAATAGTGATGGTCATGAGATACACCTATGCTCTGGAAAAGGACGAGCAGGGAAATCCCGTTGACATGATTCTGAAGGACAAGGTGCTGCTGCTCCTGGGAGCGGCTTATGCCTTATTTGTCCTGTGGCAGATATATTTCGGGGAGGCGGTCTCATGAACGTATATGATTTTGACGGGACAGTCTACTCGCGGGACAGCTCGGTGGACTTCTTTAAATTTGAATTGAAGCGGCACCCGCTGATACTGAGGCGTCTGCCCGCTTTCCTGATAAAAGCTGTCAGGCAAAAGCTGGGGAAATGTACTACAGAGGAGCTGAAAGCCTGCTTCTTTTCTTTTTTGAAGGATATTCCTGATGTTCAGAAGGAACTCGCACTGTTCTGGGACTCTCATATGAAGTATATGGCGGAATGGTATAAGGATAAGAGGGAAGACACGGATATAGTCATCTCCGCTTCACCGCGTTTTTTGCTGGAGCTTCCCTGTAAAAGGCTGGGGATTAAAGCACTCATAGCATCTGATGTGGATACCGGCAGCGGAGCTTTTTTATCAGCCAACTGCAAGGGCAGGGAAAAGGTAAAGCGGTTTCGGGAAGCTTTTCCTGATGAGAAGATAGGGGAGTTTTACTCCGATTCCCTGTCGGACCTTCCCATGGCTGAGCTTGCCGCAAAGGCATTCCTCATAAATAAGGGACGAATCACAAGCTGGGACATTAAGAAAGGAAAAAATAATGAGCAACTCAAAAGCAAAAACTAAAACAAAATCTCCGCTCTCATTTCTGAAAAAGATCTCGCTGAGCGAAAGCACGGGTTCTAAGATACCTGTGGGACTATCATACTTATATCTTGCGATACCCATGTACATATTCATGTTCGGCTGGCTAAAACTGCCGCTGGCAATAATAATGGCGGCATTATTGTCAGGGGGACTCTATAAGGCATTGAAGAACGCTCCTGCCATGGAGGTCACATTCTTTGCGCGGAAGCAGCTCCCTAAGCTCATCATGGTGGTGCTGATAGCGGCGGCATGGGTGTATTTATCGGGCGTAGGCGGATATTCATATCAGAATCAGGACCATATGTGGCGAAATGCCGTGCTTGACAAGCTGGTCTCCAACGACTGGCCTGTGATAATCACGGAAACAGGAGAATACTTCAGCAGACCCGTTGCACTGATCTACTATTTTGCATTATGGCTCCCTGCTGCCTGCGTAGGCAAGATGTTCGGTATGGCAGCAGCTCAGACCTTTCTGTTCTGGTGGTGTGTGGCAGGCGTTTCCCTGCTGTTCATGCTTATCTCGGGACTCAACAAAAAAATATCTCCCTGGCTCCTGATAGCCTTTATCTTCTTCAGCGGACTGGACGCTGTCGGATACTTTATCCTTCATAATTCAGCCGATCATATCTGGCTTGACGTCAATCACATCGAAAACTGGGCATACGGCTTCCAGATGTCCTCATTCTGCACTCAGCTTTTCTGGGTGTACAATCAGGCTATACCTGCTTGGATAATAACGGCGCTACTGCTTTGTCAGAAGGACAACCGCTCTGTTATCTTCATTTATTCCTTCAGCTTTTTAGCCTGCTCGCTCCCTGCCATAGGAATGCTGCCCGTACTCTGCTGTATAGGCATAACAAGGATAGTAAAGACCTATGATAAGACGAAGCCCTTCAAGGAGAACCTGCAAGGCTTGTGCAAGGAGGCATTTACCTTCCAGAATGTCTTTACGGGAGTTCCCATGGCGCTGGTATCGTATCTGTTCTTTAAGGCTAATACCTCGGGTACTGTAGGCTTCCGCAAAACAGATATGGAAAGGCTGAGAATGACCTATCTCATATTCATCCTGCTGGAGTTTCTGGTCTATTATTTTGCCATATACAAGACCCACAAGCGTGAGCCGCTGTACTGGGTCACACTGGCAACTCTCCTTATAGTTCCCATGATCTCATTCGGCTATCATGTGGACTTTGTAATGAGGACGTCCATACCGTCCCTTGTGGTGCTGTTTGTGATGGTCACCGATTCGATCGGAAAGAATAAGGTATCAGGTGACAAGAGGGCAAACCTCATTATCATTGCCCTTCTGCTGGCGGGCGGAATAACAGCATATCATGAGATAGGACGTTCTGTAAGAAGGACTGCCGAACACTGCGAAAATCCCGATACAGTAATAGATAATCCGAAGATCGATCTTTACGAAGACGGCGCAAGAAGGAACTTCTTCGGCGAGTATCAGGATTCCCTGTTCTTCAAGTATTTCGCCAAAAAGAACTGAGATACTATAAATGACAGTAGAAATATCCGTGTTTCACTTTATGTGGAGCGCGGATATTTTTTTCGCAGTCAGAAGGGATAGCAATATAATGACTTCAAAGCATTAAAAATAAAAATATTAATACTGCGGACTTCATATGGCAGCTTTTAAGGCTGCTATTTGGCGATAATATCTGTGAAAAATCCACTTATTTGTTGGATTTTGGGTTGTTTTTCACAATGAATGGGACTATAATTATAATAGCTATGATAATGGATAAACCGAAGTGTCCTCTCACACTTCGGAAGAGAAAGAAGGTCACACACTATGAAAAAAGACAGGATAAAAAAGCTCTCGGCGGTCTGCCTGTCGGCACTTATGACAGGTCTCGGCGGTCTGCCGCCAAGGGTCTCAGCTGCCGACCCGGGCACCTACACCGAGCTCTGCGCGGTCAGTCAGGGCAGGAACTCCGCCCGTGCCGTCCTCAAGGGCAGCGACGCAGTCATAGTCCCCGACAGCAGTCTGGGCTCCGATGTTCTGTACCTTAAAGGCAGCAGCAACGGAGGAGGCTGGCTCCAGCTGCCGCCGCTGTTTGAGAATGGCTGCGGAAACGGCTTTACTCTGGCGATGAAGTTCATGCTGAAGGAGGAGGCTTCCAACTATTCAAGGCTTTTCCAGTTTTCGCCCGTACCCTTTGCGTCGGGAAACTCGTCCTCCTATTCATCTCCCGACATATCCATAGATGTGAAGGACAAGACCGCCTTCCGCGCGAGTATCTTCGCAGGCAGCGGCATGGATACGGAAAACGACAGGAAGCACCGCGCTATTTATGACCTTTCGGCAAAGCCCGACACGGACAAGTGGCATGACCTTGTGCTGGTATGCTCTCCCACGGGTGCGGACTACTACATAGACGGGCAGAAGCTTTCCTACACCGCGGACACCGTCAGCGACACCCTGAACAGCCTTTTCTCGGAGAAGGTGCTCAGCTCCTATGTGTATAATTCCCTGGGACGCTCCCTCTACAATGACGATGACATCGCCGCCTGCTTTGACGATGTTGCCTTCTACACCCGTCCCCTCAGCGGCTCCGAGATAGGCTCACTTCCAGATGATGCGGAGTTCCTCTACACCTTCGAGAAGAACACCATAGAGGAGGGGGAAGTCCTCCCCGTGACAGAGACCTCATTCTCGGTGAACGGTAAAAAGGTAACCAGTGTTCCCGAGCTTCAGACTGCTTCTCCCGAGGGAGACCTGACCGTCAAGTTCTGGACTGACGGAAGCACTTACTACTACTCCGTGGAGAACAGCTCAGGTGTTGCTATAATCGAACCCTCTGCCCTTGGAATTGCTTTTTCATCGGTCAGCTTCACAGGCGGTGTTACCGTGCAGCCCTCTGCGGCTGTCCGCAAGGAGGTGGACGACAGCTACTCCATGCCCTACGGCAAGCATCGTCAGCTCCGCGACCGCTGCACCGAGCTCACCTTCCCCATGAAAAAGGGCAGCGACAAGCTTGACGTCATTTTCCGCATATACGATGACGGTATCGGCTTCCGCTATGCTTACGGCGGCGGAGCAACTATAAAGGAGGAGGCGAGCCAGGTCATCTTCCCTGATAACAGCAAATTCTGGGGCAACTGGCCCAATGCCACCTACGAATGGGACATGGTGGAGCTCCCGAAGGAGAGGCCCAACGAGACCGCTTCCACCTACTCCTGCCCCTATACAGGCGTTATCAATGACAAATACTGGGTAACGGTCACGGAAGCAGGAGTCTTCAACGAGGAGGAGCCCTACTGCGCAGGCGCTTTGCAGTTCGTGGGCAATTACCATGATCTGCGGTTCAAGAGCGGCGTCAAGGTGGAGTCCATAACCATGAAGCAGGCATTCCACACACCCTGGCGAGCCGTGGTAATAGGGGACTCCCTTGACAGAATGGCGTCCAGCGACCTGATACTCAACCTCAATCCTCCCTCTGTCATAGAGGACACAAGCTGGATAAAGCCCGGCAAGACCGCCTGGTCCTGGTGGAGCAGCGGCGGCGACTCCCCCATAGAGTACCACACTCAGAAGGACTACATCGACTTTGCTGCCGAAAACGGCTGGGACTTCGTGTGTCTGGACTTCGGCTGGGCACTCTGGGACGGCAGCGAGGAGAAGGTGAAGGAGCTCTGCGACTACGGCGCCGAAAAGGGCATTGGCATCTATCTCTGGTACGGCGTTAACAATACGGGACATTCGGGCTATAAGGACAGTGCGGGGCACCCAGCCTACCCGTATTATTCGCTGCTGGATGAGGAGACTATCTCCCGTGAATTCAAACGTGTAAGCGGTCTGGGAGTCAAGGGCGTCAAGGTGGATTACTACGAGAGCGACACCCAGCAGACCATGAAGCAGATGAATATGTGCGCGAAGATAGCTGCGGACAATCACCTCATGGTGCTCTTCCACGGCTGTACTATCCCCCGCGGAGAGAGCCGCACCTGCCCCAATGTCATCTCCTTTGAAGCCATAAACGGCAGCGAATACTACAAGTGGTTCGAGAGCCCCTCCCTTGCAAACCGCGTATCCTATACCTTTACAAGATGCGTGGCAGGCTCAGCGGACTTCACTCCCACGGGCATACCCATATACGGTATAAAGGCAACGGCAGGCTTTGCCCTTGCGGACGTTGTCACCATAGAATCGGGCATACAGCATTTCGCCCAGTCGGTCTACACCTATGAGGGCTCATCGGCACTGCCACTGCTCAATGACGTTCCCGTAGTGTGGGACGATATGAAGGTGCTGGACGGCTATCCCATGCAGTTCAATGTCACCGCAAGACGCAACGGCAGCGACTGGTACATCGGTGCCTCCACACTGGCAGCAAGGAAGGTTGATATACACCTTTCCGACCTGATAGACAGCGGCACCTACAACGCATATATCTTCGCGGACAACGCTGACGGCAGCGACCTTGAGGTCACCGTACTCAACGGTCTCACAGCGGAGGACACTATCTCTCGGAGCCTTCTTGAAAACGGCGGCTTCGTCATAAAGCTGACAAAGGGCGCTATGAAGCTGACCACTCCCTACTCCAACTACAGGAGCTATGAGGCGGAGAACGCAGTGCTCTCGGGCAAGGCTTCCATAACCGCAGGCAAGCAGGGCAAATACTGCTCCAACGACGCCTATGTGGGCTATGTGGGCGGCGACGGTCAGAGCGCTGTTACCTTCAACGACGTGACCGTGGACAAGGCAGGGAAGTACACGGTCAGGATATACTATGTATCAGGTGAGCGCCGCAGTCTTAAAGTGGATATAAACGGCAGCTATGTCACTACCCTCAACGACCTCTATGCCAACAAAAACGACTGGTCGGGCATAAGAGCCGTGAATCTTGAGGCGGAGCTGAAGGCGGGAAAGAACACTATAAGGCTCTACAATGACAGGGGATACGGTCCTTCAATTGACCGTATCGCAGTCGCAATACCCGAGAGCAGGGTAATAGGCGATGTGGACTTCAACGGCAGGCTCAACGTGGCGGACCTTGTCCTCACCACAAGGTACATACAGGGCAGCATAACCTTCTCCACGGAGCAGCACAGAGTCGCCGACGTGAACGAGGACGGCACTGCCGATGTGTTCGACCTTATCAGGTACCGAAAACTTCTGACTTCTTAATATCCTTATATAAGCACCGCCCCGTTTGCTGTATCATCAGTGAACGGGGCGGG
>Ga0255340_1003138_pt1 | contig 17911 bp, 20 predicted proteins | sample wastewater_treat_7_FD_192417 | JGI IMG/M metagenome (GOLD analysis project Ga0255340, IMG submission 192417) | Wastewater microbial communities from Lulu Island WWTP, Vancouver, Canada - plant10 | ecosystem: Engineered > WWTP > Wastewater > Unclassified | place: Canada: Vancouver, British... | reverse complement strand
CGCTGTGTTGGAATAGGTAGACAAACTTGACTCAAAATCAAGCGCTGAAAAGCATGCCAGTTCGAGTCTGGCCAGCGGCACCATTTAAGTCCTCTTTATTAGGAGGGCTTTTTTATTGGAAAAGTGTTGTAAATTGGGGTGTTTTATGGTAAAATTAAAATATGAAAAGCACCCCAAAAGAAAAGGAGGTTTATATGGAAATTCAATATGGTAAAATCCAAAAGCTATTAAGAGAAAGATCTAACTTAAAAGCAAAACTGAAACTTATTCCTTATGATGGTTCGATTGAAATAAAAACTAGAGGAGAAAATAAATATATTTATCTTCGTAAAAAGGTAGAAGGTAAAAATACTTCTAGCTATATAGATTTATATAGCGAAAGACTATATAACAATATTTCTTTATTACTTGAAGAATCTAAGAAATATAAAAAAGAAATTAAAAAGATTAATAAAGAATTAACATCTTTAGGTTTTGAAGAAAAGGAATTAACTGAAAGAGTATTAATGAATATTGATTTTGCTAGGGCTAATGTAGCAAACTATATACATAGTCAAGCAATTTTGGAAGGCATCCCAACAACTTTCCCAAAAACTAAAGCTATTTTAGATAATGAGATTGTTAGTGAAATGAGAACTAGTGATATTCTAAAGATAGTAGATTTGAAACGTGCTTGGGAGTTTGTTTTAGATAAAGATGTTATAGCATCTAAAACTAATTATTATCTGTTATGCCATATTGCTAGTATTGTGAATGAAAATTCATTAATTAATGGTGGTAAAATAAGAAGTATTCCAGTAACTATAACTGGAGCAAGTTATATCCCTCCAATTCCGATTGAGATAGATGTAAAAGAAGCAATTGAGAAAATAGTACATAGAGAAGATGATGCAATTGATATTGCTATTGATCTTTGTTTATATTGTATGAAGACACAAATCTTTATTGATGGAAATAAAAGAACATCAGTGATATTCGCAAACCATTACTTAGTTTCTCAGGGTGGAGGATTATTGATTATCTCAGAAGAGAGAGTATCTAAATTTGCCAAGCTCTTAGTAGCTTATTATGATGGAAAAGATCAAGGTGAAATAAAACAATTTATGAAGGAAGAATGTTGGTATAAGTTTTAAAAATTAGGGTATTGTAACCCTAATTTTTTACTTGCAAATAAAGAAAAAAGGAGTAAAATATACGAGTAAGAAGATTAAGAGAAGAAGATATTATGGACGTATTAAAAGAGTTTTTTGGTATAGGTGGATATAGTAGAACACCGGAAGGTGCCTGGAGCTGGCAACATATTTTGTTTACATCAGTTATGATTTCAATCATGATTTTTCTAAGTATTTTGTTAGGGTTAAAATTTAGAAAAAATGAAAGAATCAAACAGAAAACAATTGTGATTGTAGCAATTGCAATTAATGCATTTGAGATATTTAAAATTACAATGCTTTCGATTAGAAATGGAGATTTTTTTGATACAATCATCCATACCTTACCTTTATTTTTATGTTCAATTATGTTGATAGTATTGCCCTTAGCAGCATTTACTAAAGGTAGGTTAAAAGAAGCATCGTTAGACTTTGTTTTAATTTTTGGTTTTATTGCAGGTGTATTTGGAACTGTAGGTGCAGCACAAAATTATAATGCTTATCCTGTTTTATCATTAGACAATGTTGTTAGTGCAATTACTCACTGCATTTCCGCATTCTCATCTTTGTTTATTGGAATTACAGGAATGGCTACATTAAAAGCTAAAAATATGTCGATTACAGTAGTTATATTATTGGTTGTTGTAGCATTAGCTCAAATCGCCAATTTAACAATCCCTTATAATTATATGTTCTTAGAACGTCATGATGGAACTCCATATTCTATCTTTTATAATATGGTTAATGGTAATCTAGTTTTATATAAAATAATGATTGTTTTAGGATTTGTGTTATTGATAGGTATTTTCTATCTATATAGATTTTTAAGAGAAAGAGTTCGAGAAAGAAATAAAAAAGTAAGTTATGCATAAAAGGTTTGAAGTATCAAACCTTTTTTGAAATCTAGTTTTAAAAAACATTAAAAAATGATATAGTGTAGGTAGGTATGAGGAGGATAAAAATGGAAGAGTTATGTTTAATAATGAAGACACTTACAGGAGGTTATTTAAACGAGAATAACAAAAAAAATATAGGTCATGAATGTATCAACTTTTTTGCACCTAAAAATACAGATGATGAATATTATTTTGGTTTAATGAAGATGGAAATATTCCAAATAAAAGAGATCATCTATATGAAAGTTTAGATGAACTTGTAGAAAAATATAATGGAAAAATCAACTTGTTAATGGTTACAAAGTTAACATCAAAAGAAAATGAATTTAATATTTTGGCTTTAGCTAAAAATTGTTCATTAGTTCCTTGGCTTTATGAAAAAAATCAACAAGAAAAAGAAAAAAAATTGAACAAATTTAAATATGGAGTAAAATATGGAGAAAAAACTATTTATGAAATTTTTAAGGATAATGTTTTCAAAGGGAAAAAAGATGTAAATAATCCTTTTGCTACTTTTGTTACAAAAGCTGAAAATGTATATGTTCCAAAAACATCATATGAAACCATTGAAATTGGGAATACAAAGAACGCTGTTGTAAAGAAACCTATGAAAAGCACAATGAGATTATATGTAGATAATGAAGATGATTATAAAAGATTTCAAGACTTAACTGACATAGATAACAAAGAAAAGTGGATATTTTTTCAAAAAGGAATATTACCAGGTTATGAAATTGAAAAAGAGTATTATAATGAAACTTTATTTACGGCAACAGATACTGAGAAAAAAGAAAATATTATAACTAATATAATATCTTATAGTCTGTCAAAATCCACTCAATTAGTATCCGAATTTATAAAACTAATAGATAGTGAAACAGAAGCGGATGAAGAAAAAATTCAAAATATTGTATGCTTAAGGGAAGATAAAAATGTAGATTTAACATTGTTATTAGACAATTTGATGATAGTGATAGAAAACAAAATAGATTCTGATATTAGTGCAGAATCCAGTAAAATAACTAAAGAAACAATTAAGATGAAAACATATGACGTTTTTAACAAATATGACCATTCAAACATATCTAATCCTACTAAAAAACAAATGAAAATTTGGGCAATAGTAGAGCCTAAAATAAAGAGTATGTTAGAAGACTGCATAGGAGAAACATATAGTCAATTAACAAAATATTATATTCAATCAAAAATAGACAATGCTATTGAAGATAATAAAAGTTTAACAATATATTATTGTCTATTAGTCCCTAATTATAGGCTAAATGAAAAACAATTTCAAATTGATGAGAATAAAAAAGTTCAAGGATCAGCTTATAGTAATAAGTACACTTTAATTACTTATGAAGAATTACTAGAAATATTTGAACATGTAGATGATTATCCTTACAAGGAAGATATTTTAAAGGAATTTAAAATATTGGCATCTAAGGTTGATAATCTATCTCAAAATAGGGAAATTTATAAATTTTTAGAAAAAGCAAATTATACTAATCGGTATAAACAAAAGGAGATTTAAAATGAAAGAATTAAATATTGTAACGAATGTATTTTCTGGAAGTTATTTAGAAGAAAGAGAAAGTGAAAACATTGGACATGAGAATATTAACTTCTTTATGCCGGAGAATACAAAAGGTAAATACCTTCTTTGGTTAAATCATAATGGTACATTTCCAGAAAATTACAGAGCTTTTTCTGGATATATAAATTTATTAATAGTTTCTAATGCGGGAACTGGTAATTACGAATATAGAATATTAGCATATGCTAAAGAATGCGAAATAGTTCCTGGAGCCACAATTCCAGGTCAATCGCTAGATGCTCAACTTACAAGATATAGACGTTTTTTAGCTAGATTCCCTAATGCTACATATGGCTCAAAAACAATCCAAGATATTTTTAAAGATAATACTTATCAAAATATTGCAGAAGAAAAGAACACTTTGGCTACTTTCTATACAAAACCAGAGAACGTCTATGTTCCCAAACATCAAAATATTATTATAAAAATTAGAGAAGAAGACGATGCTGATTTAAAACAAAATTTAGGACAGGTAATGAGAATGTATGTTGAAGATCGTAATGATGAAGATTTTGAAAATTTAATTAATAAAATAGAATGGCTTCCATTTGATTTAGAGAAAAAGATATTACCTGGTTATCCAAAAGATAAAAATTATTATATAGGTGATTCAGATAGTAAGGCTGCACAAAACAAAGAAATCTATAAATTTTTAGAGAAAGTAAATCTTTAGTTTTTTAAAAAATGGCTAGTAAGTTAATATCAATACAGCTAGTAATATCTTAATGTAAAAAACCTCTTGTATAAGAGGTTTTTTATTAGTTAAAATAAAATCAAATAATCATTAATTATTATGTTTTTTGATAATATATAGTTATTTTTTAGAAAATATGATACAATATATTATAATATTGCTAGACTAACTTATTTGAAAAAATAAATGCCATAGAACATGTTTGGTGAAAATAAGTTTGAGATCTAAATAATTAAAGGTGTGATAATATGAAAAAATTAGGAATTATCGATGCTGACTTATTAGATAATGGCACTAGACATCCTAATCTTGCTTGCATGAAAATCTCTGCTTATCACAAATCGAAAGGATGGAAAGTTGAGTTATTAGAAAGTTACGATAACTTAGACAAATATGATTTAGTGACTGTTTCCAGAGTATTTACATATACCAAAGTACCTAATACCATTTATGAAGATGGTATTTGTTTGGATCCAAAACGCCCTGAATTAGGTTTAAAAGACAATGTAAAAATTGGTGGAACTGGTTTTTATTTGGAAAATGCACCGGATCTGCCAGATAAAATAGAACATATTATGCCAGACTATCATCTGTATGATGAATATATTCAAAAGAAAATAGATAATGGTGAGCCTAGAGTTAGATATTGTGATTACTTAGATTTCTCAATCGGTTTTACAACAAGAGGATGTTTTAGAAAGTGTGAGTTCTGTATTAATAAAAAATATGATCGAGTTTTTAAACACTCACCAGTTTCTGAATTCTTAGATAATACAAGACCAGGAATATATTTATGGGATGACAATTTTATGGCTTCATCAGATTTTCATCAGATTTTGGATGAATTGGTAGAGACTGGTAAACCATTTCAATTTAGGCAAGGACTAGATATTAGGCTAATGACTCCTTTAAAAGCCAAAAAATTATCACAAGTTAAGTATCATGGAGATTATATTTTTGCTTTTGATCATATTGAAGATAAAGAACTAGTTAGTAGAAAATTAGGAATTTGGCGTCATTATACTAACAAAAGTACTAAGTTGTATGTTTTAACAGGTTATGACAGTCAGGATGAAAAAGATATCGAAAATACGTTTGAAAGAATAAAAATATTAATGGAATATGGTTGCCTCCCTTATATCATGAGATATGAAAAATATAAAGAATCAAAATTTAAATCTATGTATATTCAATTAGCTAGATGGTGCAATCAACCCAGATTTTTTAAAAAGATGAGTTTTAGGCAATTTTGTGTAGCTAATCAAGAATATCATAGAAAAAATTCATCAAATCCAAATCGCAATTGTGCTTGCTATCAGACTATGCTAGATTTTGAATCAGAATTTCCAGAGATTGCAGAAAAATATTATGATTTAAGATTTGAGGATTTAAATAAGTATCGAAAGAAAAATAAATAGGTGAATTATGAATTTTTATGAAACATGGAGTGCCGCAAGAAAGAATAATGTAACTGATTTTGAGTTTTTTAAAAGCTTTTTGGATAAAGAAGCAAATTCTGTACAACCATTAGTTTCTGGCTCCCAAGATGAAGTAATATTTATAGTAAAAATGTTATTAAATATTCCGATGGATGAATTTATAGAAAATCTTTGCAAATGCGACTTATGTCATGTTGAAGCGGGAAATATTATCCAATTTAGCAATTTTAATCGTGCACTTTTTGATGTGCCAGCCTTACTTTTTACACAAGGTAAAGCGTTAGATTTTGATGAAATAGGCAAAATGACTATAGGTTCTAAAAGTACAGGAGCTCGTATAAAGTATGGTGAAAACCATTCGAAGTTGGCATATGAAATGGGCTTTGTGGAAATGTTTAGAGACGGAAAAATTTTTGTATATTTAACTCAATTTGGGAATGTGGCTGTGTCCTTAAGCGAAAATGATAGATATAACTTAGCCTTAAAAATGTTAATTAGAAATTCGTTTATAAGAAATATTATTAAATTGGGAAAAAAAGATTGTGTTTTTTATTCGGAAATGGTTGGTAATTTATTATCAGAATCAACTATGATAAGAAGAAAAAATAATGTAAGATATGTGATAGAAGCAATTCTAGACGAATCAAAATTTAAATATATTAAAAATAATATATTTTGGTAGGTAATAAATATGGGTTTTAAGAATTTAAATATTAAAAAATGTTACGAAACAACATCAAAAAAGAATGAGTTATTAGAAACATTTTATATTCCTGTGTTAAATGAATCAACTCGATATTTTAGAATAGCAGGATATTTTAGCAGCACTGCATTAATGGTTGCTTCTAGAGGAATAGAAGGGTTGGTCAATAATAATGGAACTATGAGGCTTCTCATATCTCCAGAAGTTAGTGAGCATGATTATGAAATATTGAAACTTAATCAAGATGGGAATTTATCAGAATCATTAGATATTTTTAAAGATTTTGATTTATCTAAATTTGATGATTCGGACAATTTAAGATTGCTGGCTTGGTTGTTGGCTAACGAAAAACTTGAAATTAAAATAGTTGTTAATAAGAACTCTCAAAAAAGTATATTTCATCAAAAAGTAGGAATTTTTTTTGATGACGTTGGAGATGCAATATCTTTTAGTGGCTCTGTCAATGAAACTGCTAAAGGATGGCTTGAAAATATTGAAGAATTTAAAACATTTAGATCATGGGAAATTATCGAAAATGAGTATTTTAATAATGACTTAACAAAATTTAATCAATATTGGCATAATGAAAAAAAAGAACTAGCTGATGTATATGATTTGCCTGAATCCATTAAAAAGAAAATAATTGCTAAAAAACCAAATGATATTTATGATATCGCCATTATGAAAAAATTTAGTCAGCAAAGACATAATAATATTAAATCATTATCTTTATTTAAACATCAAATTGATGCTATTAATGCATGGAAAAACAATAATTATTCAATATTAATGGAAATGGCAACTGGTACTGGTAAAACAAGGGCTGCTATTGGGTGCTTTTGTGAATTATTGAAAGAAGATAGGAAGATACTGATAATCATTTCTACACCTCAAAACACGTTATCAAGACAATGGAAGGATGATATAGAACGTTTAGGTATTAATGTAGATAGAAATATTATTATTGATGGCAGCAATTCTAGTTGGAAACGCGATTTAGAATTAACATTAATTGATATAAATCTTGATCGTATCAATAATGCTATAATATATACAACGCATACTACTTCTTCAAAAAAAGACTTTACTAATATTGTTGAAAAACTTAAACTTAATAATTTAGAAATTTTATTTATTTGTGATGAAGTCCACGCAATTGGTTCTGATAAACAGAGAGAAGCGTTACTTTCTTGTTATGACTTTAGAATTGGATTGAGTGCAACTCCTGATCGCATGTTTGATTCTGAAGGAACAGCAGTAATAAAAGAATTTTTTGGAAATAAAATATTTGAGTTTACGATACGAGATGCACTAAATACAATTAATCCATTAACAGGGAAACCTTTTTTAAATACATTTTATTATTATCCAAGATATGTATTTTTAAATGAAGAAGAAGATGCATCATATAAGTTTTATAGCAGACAAATAGCTGCTGCAAAGACTAAATTTGAAAAAGAAGAAACAAAAGAAGCAAAATTAGAGTTACAAAGATTGTTAATGTGTAGGGCAAATATAGTAAAAAGTGCTGAAAATAAATTACCCGAATTGGATTTAATTATAGATGAATTGCAGGATGAGCTTGGGAGAATTAAAGATACGATTATATTTGTATCTAATGAGCAAATAAAACCAGCAATAGATATATTAAGTAAAAAATATATATCTAGAAGTAAAATTACTGAAAGCGAATCTTCTAGGAAATTAGTTTCTGATTCGAAAACTGAAAGGCAAAAAATAATCGCAGATTTCAAGAGGGGAGATGTTCGGGTACTGTTGGGTATAAAGTGTTTAGATGAAGGTATTGATATTCCGAATGCTAGAATTGCTATTATTATGGCAAGTAGCGTTAATCCAAGAGAATATGTGCAACGTGTTGGAAGAGTTATACGACAAGCTCCCAATAAAGAACCTTCTATTATATATGACTTAATTGTTTTACCTGAAAATTTAGATTTGATTTCAGATCAAAATCTTTTAAACAAAGAAGCACGTAGGGCGTTATTGATAGCCCAAAATGCAATAAATTATAAGGATGTAAAACAATCATTTGAAATGAAAGGAGCAAAAATAGAATGCCTATAAGCAATAAAATAATTGATAGAATTAACAAACTAAATGCAGATACAGAATTGAAGAAAGTAATGTTCAAAATTTTAGAAGCAGAAGATAGAGGAATCCATTGGTATAAAGACGAATATGAAAAATATGTAAAAGAGTATTTAAAGCAAGAAAAGGAGCGTGAGGCTTAAAATGATTAAAATTTTAAAAATTGAGTTTAATAATTTTAGACAGTATAAACATGTTACAATAAATTTTGATCAAAATTGTAAAAATCATTTACATATTTTAAAAGCGACAAATGGAACAGGTAAAACTAATTTTTTGAATGCTGTTTTATGGTGTTTATATGCAGATGAAAAATATCTAAGCGATACAAGTAGGGCACTTCCAATTATAAATGAATCTGTGGTTGAAAATTCTAAAGCTGGTGATAAATTATTTGTTAATGTTCGAATGACAATTTGTGACGAAAAGAATAATATTGAATTTTCAAGAACACAAGATTTTACAGTTATTGAAGATCCATTCAAAAAAAATAAAAATGTGATTCCTGGTCTTTGTACATTTAAGATTATAATAACAAATTTGAATGACCCTAATAAAAATACTGTTGTATATGATGATGAATCCTATACTTTGAGCATAGTTAAACAATACTTTGATGTTGAAATATTTGATTATTATTTTTTTAATGGTGAGAATTTGGAAAATTATTTTTCTACTGATGCTAACAAGACTGGTAAAATAAAAAAATCCATATATAATCTTGCACAAGTAACACTTCTTGAAACAGCTATTGACCGTGTTTCAAAAATGGCTGTTGAAAAAAGTCGCAAATCTAATCAAGGCTCTTCATGGGAAGGTTTTGGCTATTATAGAGATCTTGAGCAATGTAAAAATGATATTATCAATCTAACTGCAGCTAATACTCAATATGAAGAAGAAAATAACGAAAATATTAAACGATTATCAGAAATCAATGAAACTCTAAATAACATAAAACCAATAAAACTACAACAAGAATCAAGAGAAAAACTGGTAAAGCGATTAAAAGAATTAGAAGAGCAAAAAGAATCTGAAATTATTAAACGAAATAATTTCATAATTGATTATACTATTTATCTTAATTATTATCCTTTAATTAAAAGCACTTTGAATACGATTTATGAAAAAGAAAAATCAGGTTCCTTACCGCCTGATATTGATAAAAAATTATTACAGAAAATTTTAGATGATAAAATTACTACTTGTCCAGTTTGCAGTAATACAATAGATCAAAATTCTGTTTTAGCTATTAAAAAGATGATATCAAATTTAGATGTAGATTCAAAAACTTCGCATAAATTAATGGAAATAAAAGCTCCATTAGAAGATTTTGTTAATAAAGCAGAAAATTATCCTAAGGAAAGAAGAGCTCTGGTTGCTTCTTATGATTTCTTAAATTCACAAATAGATGAATGCAAAGAAGAATTAGATAATATCAGTGCATTTTTATCCAAAGTAGGAACTATTGATGATATAAATATACCTGACTTAGAGGCAGAAAGAAATGATTTAGATCAAGAACTGACTGCGAATAAAAATAGTATTGCTCACAATATAGCACAAATTAAGATTAGAGAAGATAAAATAAAAAAACTGGAAAAATTGATTGAAGAATATGAAAAGAAAAAGAAATACAAGGATGATCTTGTTGATCAGGTTAGAATTTTTAGACAATTAGCATCTGCATTTGAAATCGTTAAAACAAGTATTGCTGAAGAAATTAAATTAGAAATAGAGGAAGTTGCGTGGGATTTTTTTGATTCAATGATTTGGAAAACCCAAACATTTGGTCGTCTAGAAATTAATGATGATTATATTGTTTCTGTTTATAATATAAACGGAAAAGAGACAATTGGTTCAATGAGTGCTACAGAATTAATGGCATTAGCTTATTCTTTTACTTTTGCAATTCATAAAGCATCAGGGAAAAATTGTCCATTGATTATAGATTCGCCACTTGGTAGAGTTTCTGATGATAATAGAATAAATATGGCAAACGAGCTTTTGAAGGTGTCAAAACACAAACAAATTATTATGTTATTCACTCCAGATGAATATTCTGAAGATGTTAGGAATCTTTATGATAAAGAAGCTGGAAGTGTAAGAGATATTAAATTGAGTGAAGATGAAAGTGAAATTTTAGAGGTAGGTGTATAATATGAATGAAGAAAAAAGCAGAATGACTTTAAAAATTAGTGCTCAAAACAGAGAATTGATTTATCAATTGGTGGCAAAAAAAACATTAGGATTCAATTCCTTATCTACAAAGGAGATCTTTAAATATGCATCTGCTTTAGGTTTAAATAAGCCATCAAATTTGAAAAATTCAGATACTTATGTTAGAGTTGACTACTTGCATACATCAGATAAAGCTTTATTAATTACTACTAAGTTAGGTAAAGCAAAAACAATTGCACAAATAGATGAATATTGTAATATTGAGCATAGTTATGTGGAGGCTGAAAAATGTGCAAATACAGGCTTCAAAATTTTAAAAGAAAAAGTTGATGCAGCAAAAGGAGATGAAGAATTACTGGCTAACAGATTGCTGATCGAATTGGAAACGTTATATCAAACAAATGTAAAATCAACACTTTAAAAATTAAAAATTTTTGCAGTATTTTATTGATATAAATTTTAATAAATAGGGCTTTTAAAGCTCTATTTTATTTAACATTTTTGTTGCAAAGTAGAAAAAAAGGAGTAAAATATATTAGTAATAAAATTAGTTGAAAGGAGAATTTATGAAACTAAAATTATTGAACGATGAAGATCTCACCTTATACAAGAAACTATTGCAAGAAGCATTCCAATATGGTTATGAATCATTTACTGGGAAGAAAGAAACAGAAGTAGTACCCGATTCAGAAATTGAGGAAAGCTTACATGAAAATGGTTCCCATGCTTATGTTATGGTAGATGATGAAGACCATATTTTAGGTGGTGCAATAGTTATTCTTTACCCAGAAGCAAAACGAGGTTTATTAGATTTTATATTTGTGAAGGTTGAATATCAAGGACATGGTATTGGTCAAAAGATGTGGAAAGAAATTGAAAGTTTATATCCTGAAGTAGAAGTTTGGGAAGCAACTACACCATATTTTGATGTACGTAATATTCATTTTTATGTAAACAAATTAAAGTTTAAGATAGTTGAGTTCTATAATACCAAACATAAAGAGTCATTAGATTTAGCTGATAATTTCAGTGAAAATCTTGATTCAAGAGTGTTTAGGTTTGAAAAAGTAATGAAATAAGTAGTTATATTTTTTTAGGGTCCTTTTAACTGGGGGCTTTTTTATTTAGATGTGTTGAGAAAAACAAATAAAAATGATATAATTTTATTAATTATAAGAGGTGAACTTATGAACGCTGATATTGATTTAAGCAATGTTATCTTAAAAACAGAAAGACTAACTTTAAGACCTTGGAAAGAAACAGATTTAGATGACTTCTACGAGTATGCAAGTGTTGAAGGTGTAGGTGTTATGGCTGGCTGGAATAGACATACTAGTATTATGGAATCAAAAACAATTTTAGATCGTTTTATTGCTAATAAAAGAACTTTTGCTGTAGAAAAAAATGGTAAGGTTATTGGTTCATTAGGTGTAGAACAATATTTTGAAAGACTATTTCCTGAACTTGATTCTTTAAAGGGAAGAGCAATTGGTTATATACTATCAAAAGATTATTGGGGAAAGGGCCTAATGCCGGAAGCGGTAAAGGAAGTTATTAAATACTTGTTTGAAGAAGTAAAACTAGACTTTATTATGATTACGTGTTATAAAGATAATCCTCAATCACGAAGGGTAATTGAGAAAAACGGATTGAGCTTATATAAAGAAATTGAATTACCTAGTGCTAGTGGCAAACTAAAAGAGAGTTATGCTTTTATTTTAAGAAAAGAAAATTATAAATAAAAGTTCTGTAAATAGTTAGTAAAGTAAAGAGTTTTCCTTTTCTTTTATGATAGAATAAAAATATAGGAGAAGCTTATGAAGAATTTAATTGTCTATGGTAGTAAATACGGATCTAGTAGGAAATACGCTGAAAGGTTAAGTGAATTAACAGGAATTTATCTTGCAGACTATAAGGAAGTTTCTGATTTAAAAGCATATGATAATGTTATTTATTTAGGTGGTATTTATGCTAGTAAAGTTAGAGGCTTAAAGAAAACAGCTAAGAAGTTAAGAAATGATGCTAGATTAATATTAGTTACAGTTTCTTTAGGAAATCCTAATTTAGATGATAAACTTAAAGAAGATGTAAGAACGCAAAACAAGAAATTAATTAAAAAGCCCTTGTTAGAAAAAATTAAATTCTTTCATTTAGTCGGTAGTATGGACTATCCAAACTTAAAAGGATTTGATAAGAAAATTATTAAATTTGTTTTTAAAATGTTTTTAAAGAAAGATCCCCAAAATCAAAAAATCATTGATGTTTATAATGGTAAAGTTGATGAATTAGACTATAGCAGTTTAGATAAAATAGTTAGTTATTTAGAAGAAAAAGAGATTATTAAATAGAGAAAATAAGCCTTTGAAAAAGGCTTATTTTTAATAGATTAGGGTATTATTTCTTTCTTGTAGATTTAAGTTTAATATGATATAATATATCGATTGAATTAATGAAAAGGTGGTGATGAGATGTCAATTTTAGAATCAATTAAGCTGGCGGAAAAGAAAGCTGAAGATTTAAGAGTTAATGCTAGACGTGATTTAGAATTAAAAGAAGAAGCAGTTAAGGCAGAGATTGAAAAAGAAGTTTTAAAGATTGAAAAAGAAACTAAAACAAAAATCGATAAATCAATTGAAGCTAATGATGCTGAGATTTTAAAACTAAATGAAGATCTAAAATTAAAAGTTAAAGAAGATGCTAAGCTTATTACCCAAGGGGCTTCTAAAAACAAAGCTAAAGCGACTACCTTCATTTTAAATGAGGTGCTTGCTAGATGATTGTTTCAATGAAGAAAGCTAAAATTGTAGCTTTAAAAGAAGAAAAGGAAAAGCTTCTTTTGGAATTACAAAAGTCAGGATTAGTGATGCTAATCCCAACTGAAGAAGAAACTATTTTAATTGATGTTTCAGAAAATGATGATGTAATAGAAAGAACTGAGAAAAGTTTATCTTTCTTAAAAAAGTATCAAGAAAAGAAAGATTCATTCTTAGCAAGAACAGAAGTAAGTTATGATGAATTCTTTAATTATGATCAAAAGAAGATGGACTTACTTTTAGAACTAGAGAATTTAGAAAAAGAAATAGCTTTAAAGGAAGAAGAAAATAAAGCTTTACTTGAAGAAATAAAGCTTTATGAGCCTTGGTTAAAGTTAGAAGCAAAAGTGGAAGATTTAAAGTCATCAAGATATACTGACCTTTTTGTAGGGTATATTGGTAGTAAAGATGAAGAAAAGTTTCTTGAAAGTTTAGATGCTTTAGGCTCTGATTATAAACTATACGGTCTAGATAAAGAAAAAAGAGCAATTATTTATGCTTCATATTATTTAGACAAAGAAGAAGTTGACTTACTAAACAAAGAATTTCAATTTTCTGAACACAAGTTTGAAGATAATGGGTTTGTAAGAGATATTGTTAAGAATAAAGAAAAGCAGATTATTACTAATAACTTATTTATTGATGAAGCTAGTAAAAAGTTAGCTAAACTAACAGAAGATAAAGAAAAACTTTATGTTTTAAGTGATCAAGCTGCAACTGACAAAGAATTAAAACTTGCTCCAAGACAGTATACTTTAGAGACAGTTTATTTAGAAGGCTGGGTAAGAAGTGATAAAGAAGATGATTTAAAGAAAGTTTTAGAAACTTCAGTTAGTTGTTATGATTTAGTATTACTTGATCCAGAAGAAGGAGAGAATCCACCTACATGCAATAAAAACAATAAGTTTGTATCACCATTTCAAAGTGTTACAAACATGTATGAAGTACCTAATTATAAAGAAGTAGATCCTAACCCAATGATGAGTATTTGGTTTTGGTTTATTTTTGGAATGATGATGGGTGATGTTGGTTATGGTGTAGTAATGCTTATTGGGGGAATTTTATTCTTAAAGCTTAAAAAACCTAAGGGAATGTTAAAGCAGATTGGTAAGATTATTACTTACTCATCTATCCCAACAATCCTTTTTGGAGTTTTGTATGGATCTTACTTTGGTTTTGGCTGGTTTGAACCCGTTTTTGTAAACCCAGTTAAAGAACCATTAACCGTATTAATCTTTTCTTTTGGTGTTGGTTTACTTCACATTGTCTCTGGTTTAGTTGTAAAGATGTATGCTAGCTTTAAAGCTAAAGATTACTGGCAAGCTATTCTAGATGACTTCCCATGGATAGTATTATTACTTGGACTTGGTGTTTTTGCAATTGGTCTTAAAATCGAAGGTTTATCAAAAATTGGTTTGATTATGATTGCTGCATCAGCTTCAGTAATTACAATCTTTGGTGGAAGAAGAAAGAAAGGTTTTATCCGTAAAATTACAGGTGGGGTTACGAGCCTTTATGGACTTGTAAACCATATGAGTGATGTTTTAAGTTATTCCAGATTACTTGCTTTAGGACTATCGACTGCAATTATTGCTGAGGTTATGAATAGACTAGCAGGAATGGTACAAGGAAGCATTATTGGTATAATAATGTCTGTCTTTATTTATATAATTGGTCATATCTTTAATATAGGTATGGGATTACTATCTGCTTATGTTCACGATAGCAGATTACAATATATTGAATTTTTTGGGAAATTTTATGAAGGTGGAGGATATGAATTTAGACCACTTTCAGTTCAGTTAAAGCACGTTGATGCAATAAAATATAAGGAGGAGAAAATATAATGACATTAGCGATTATTGGTGCAGCATTAGCTGCAGTATTAAGTGGAATTGGTTCTGCTTATGGAGTATTAATAGGCGGAAGAGCAGCAGCAGGAGTTGTTTCAGAAAAACCTGATTTATTTGGACGTTTACTTGTATTACAAGCACTACCTGGAACACAAGGAATTTACGGATTTATCGTAGCAATCATGGTACTAGTTCAAGTAGGAATATTAGGAGGAACTCCAGTAGCACTTACTGAAGCTCAAGGCTGGTTATTTTTTGCAGCTTGTATGCCAATTGCAATTGTAGGTTTATTATCAGCTATTTTCCAAGCAAAGATGTCTGTAGCAGCTATTCATATGACAGCTAAACAACCAGATGCTTCTGGTAAAGGTATGACTATGACAGTATTAGTTGAGACATACGCAATTTTAGCTTTACTTGTTAGTATTTTAATGGTTATTGGTATTCCAGTATAGGAAATAAAATAATGGCTAAAACAATTTACGATAAAATTATCGATAAAGGAAAAGAAGATGCTAAGGTAATCTTAGCAGATGGCCTAAAAAAACTAGAACAATTAAAATTAGAACAAATAGAAGAAGCTAAAAACAAACAAAAAGACGAATTAAAAAAACAAGAAGCATTAAATCAAAGTAAATATCAAGCAGCTTTGATTAATGCAAAACGTGAAGCAAAAAAGTCAGAAATTAAATTAAAACAAACTTTATTAAAAGAAACAGTATCGGATGCAGTAGCTAAATTAGATAACTTAAAACAAAATGAACTTTTTGATTTTGTTTTAAAATTAGTAAAAGAAGATGATTTATCAGGTAAAGAAGTTATCTATGTAAATAAGAAAGACTATTCTAAATATCTAGCTACATTTTCTTCAAAAAAAGAAGATGAGTTAGTTGAACTAGATAAACTAAATAATGCTTTAGGTAAAAAGTTTGAACTTAAATTATCTAAGAAGCCAAAAGATTTAGATGGTGGTTTTTATATAGTTTCCGAAAAGTATGATATTAATCATTCATACTCTGCTTTAGTAGATAATCTTTTAGCTAAGTTAGAAGCAGACTTAAACAAAATTTTATTCAGCGAGGTTAAGTAATGAACTATCCTTATGCGAATGGAGTTTTAAAAGTAAAAGAAGCAGATCTATTTACTAATGCTTCATACTTAAGGTTAAAAGACTCAAAAGACATTTTGAAGACTTTAGAAGAATTAGGCTATGAGAAAAAACAAACAATCGAAGCAACTTTAGTAAATGAGTTAGTTAAAACTAAAGATTTGATTCAAAGTTTAAGTCCTAATCATAAACTTACAAATTGTTTCTTTTTAGTAAGTGATGCTACTAATATAAAAGCATATTACAAAGCAAGGATTTTTAATTTAAGTACAGATGATTTATACGTTCCAAATAGCAACTTTAGTAAAGAGAATCTAGAGGAAGCTATTTTAAACTATGATCTTAAAGGTTTATCAAAAGAAAATCAAAAACTATTTATTCAACTAGAACAAGAGTTAAAAGGATTAGAAGAAAATCCAAGGTTAATTAGTGCGAAAATAGACCAGATTTTATTTAATAAAGCTTATAAAGATAGCAAGAAAATAAATGATAAAGCTTTAAGAGAATATCTTGTTTTAAATATCGATACGATAAATATAATTACTTTGTTTAGAGCTAAAAAACTTAATTTTAATTTAGAAGAAGTTTTAGATGTTTTTATCGATAATGGAAAAATAAAAATAGATGTTTTAAAAGACTTATATCAAGAAGAAAATGAAGATAGAATTTTAAAGGAAATAGTATTAGTTTATCCTAAACTAGAAAAACCTTTACTAAGTTACTTTAAAAATCAATCTTTAGATTTACTTGAGCGAGCTTTTAAAAGTTATATACTAGAAGAGATTGCGAAATACGAATATGATTCGATGAAACTTGGACCAATGCTTTACTATTATGTAAGTAAAGAAATTGAAATAGAGAATATTAGATTAATTTATTTTGATCAAAGTATTGCTTTAAGTGATTTAATTAAAGGAGATAGAAATGGCTAAAGTAGATATTGTAGCGATAGCAGAAGATGATACAGTCTTACTTTTTAATGCAATTGGCATTAAAACTTATACAATTAAAGAAAGATCAGCTTTAGAGAAAAAGATAGCTGAACTTGCTTTAGAAAAGTGTAAGATTATTTATTTAACTGAAAAGTTATATGAGCTTATTCCAGAAGTTATTGAGAAGTATGAACTTGAAAGTTATCCAATTATTATCCCTCTTCCTTTAAAAGAAACTAAGGAAAGTGTTGGTGTCAAGCAAATCAAGAAAAACGTAGAAAAAGCAATTGGCTTTGATATCTTATGAGGAGACTAACGTATGAAAGATAAAATTATAGGAATAATTACCAAAGTTTCAGGACCCTTAATTGTAGCTAAGAACATGCAAGATGTTCAGATGTATGATGTAGTTAAGGTAAGTGAAAAAGGATTAATTGG
>Ga0255340_1003124_pt1 | contig 17963 bp, 13 predicted proteins | sample wastewater_treat_7_FD_192417 | JGI IMG/M metagenome (GOLD analysis project Ga0255340, IMG submission 192417) | Wastewater microbial communities from Lulu Island WWTP, Vancouver, Canada - plant10 | ecosystem: Engineered > WWTP > Wastewater > Unclassified | place: Canada: Vancouver, British... | reverse complement strand
AGTGAAGGTGTACTTGACTGTACATCGAGTCTCAAATTGGCGAAGGCAACGCCGCAGATGAGCCTGTATCGACGGCCGGCTCACGATTATGGCGGTGATTTTGGGGGCTACTTGGTTGACATGAAGGCCGCGCAGCGGCCCGTCCGGGCCAAAAGGATGAACGTACACGTTAGCAATCGTATATTTCGCCCGGACGATGTCACTAAGAGACAGTCGGGGTGGCTACGGGAGATTTTGGGTCCGGAAGGATGCCCACGGACATGTTTTAAAACTGTAACGAAGAGATCAAACGCCAACAAGAACAAACAATCAGGAGCCATAGCATACTAATTGGCAGGATCTGTAGCAGGGTCAGGGACAAGGGTGGGGACAGGGTCAGGGGCAGGATCCTGCCTTCCATCATTGTATTGATGCCGCCGGTACCTTAAAATAGGCGGGTTTCACCTGTGTTGGAGGGCTTTGCATGAGACCGCGTCAATTCGCTATTTGGTTTTTGCCCTTTTTATTTCTGGTACTTGGTTGTGAGGGAGGCGGGCTTCCTTCAGGCGATGTCGATGCAAAACTTCCAGATACATTTGGACCAAAGGACTCCGCACAAGACGACGGCTCCTCCCACGTGGATATCACCTACGATATCCCACCAGATACGTCCGACACCTCAGATTTAACCCCCACAGACACAGATGAGTTGCCCCCAACTGATCTCAAAGACACCAAGGATGCAGATACAGACCAAAATCCCCTACTTCCAGATAGCGAAGATGATGGCGAAGTTGTTGTCGAAGAAGGCAGTTTTGGTTGGCCATGTGAGGATTGGTCCGATTGTATTGATGAATTTTGTGTCCAGACTGACGATGGAAAAATCTGCTCCAAGGCGTGCCGCAACGATTGCCCAGCTGATTTTGAATGCAAGGCCGTTCAGGATCACTCGGGGCAGCCAGTCTTTAGGTGCGTACCAAGATTCCTGAACTTCTGCAGACCCTGTAGAACTGACCTCGATTGCCGGGTTGGGGCCTATCCGATGGGTGGCCTAGTTTGCTTGCCGTGGGGTGGCGAGGTTGGCTCATATTGTTTGCCTGGCTGCGTCAAACACGAGGATTGTCCATCAGGTGCACAATGTCTGCCGCCCCCTGTAGATATGGGGGAACGACAGTTTTGCGTTCCGGTTGAAGGGGAGTGTGGTTGCTCATCCTTTGCAATCGAAAGTGGTGCCTCGACTGACTGTTCTCTGATGACGCACGGGCTGCCATGGGCTTGTGGCGGCATTCGAACCTGCGAAGCTGATGGCTTGGGTGAATGCACCGGCAGATTGCCATCGGTGGAGAAATGTAACGGGATAGATGACAACTGTAACGGCTTGACCGACGAGGAAGGCGCCTTAGACTGCACCACCTATTACCTTGACATGGACATGGATGGGGTAGGGCTGTCAGACCAGTCTAGGTGCCTGTGTGCCCCCTATGGCAGATTTAGCGCTACAGTTGGCGGGGACTGTAACGACAAAAATCCTCAAATTTCTCCAAAGGCCCGGGAAATCTGTAACTATCAGGATGACAACTGTAATGGGCTGACTGATGAAGAGGGGGCCCACGGGTGTCACAACTACTACCTGGATGTTGATGGCGATGGTTTTGGAGACAGCACCAAGGTCAAGTGTCTGTGCCGTCCCGAGGGAAATTATCGTGCAACAAACGGTGGGGACTGTGATGATAACGACTCCAACGTTTTTCCAGGCGCCTTTGAATGGTGCAACGGCAAGGACGACAACTGTGATGGGCGAACCGACGAAGATGGGGCCATTGGATGCCAAGTTTATTATTTGGACGAAGATGGCGACGGGTTTGGGCTGGCAAGCGCATCCTTATGCAAGTGCCAACCGGATGATCGTTATCGTGCGACCAGGATCGGCGATTGTAACGACAGGGACCCGACCGTGAATCCAGGGGCATTAGAGGTGTGCAACGGAAAGGACGATGATTGCGATATGCAAATCGATCCGCCGGGTGTGCAAGGTTGCATCGTCTACATGCGAGACGAAGACGGCGACGGTTTTGGTATATCTGGTGATGCTCAGTGCCTTTGCTTGCCTGGAGATATCTACAGAGCCACAGTTGGTGGCGACTGTGATGACTCGAATAATGCGGTCCATCCTGGTGCTGTGGAAAAATGTAATGACGTTGACGACGATTGCAATGGGGTAACCGACGACCCGGACGCCCAGGGGTGCGAGCTTTGGTTCGCGGATGGCGACATGGACGGCTATGGAGGACAAGGCGCATGCCTTTGCGGACCAACTTTCATGTATTCAGTCCAAACTCCTGGTGATTGCGACGACGATAATCCGATGGTTAACCCTGGAGTATCTGAAGTTTGTGGGAACGGCATTGATGACAACTGTAATGGCGAAACTGATGAGCCTGGTTGTGAGGGGTGTAGTAATTACTATTTCGACAACGATGGCGACGGATGGGGGATTGCTACAAACTTCATGTGCCTTGAAGCGCCTGATGTATTGGCCAAATATACCGCGATGTTGCCTGGAGATTGTGATGATGCAAACCCATCGATAAATCCGGGCCAGCCTGAAGTTTGTGGAAATGGAATCGATGACAACTGTGATGGCAAGACTGATGACGAAAACGCCCAAGGTTGCACAACGTACTATATGGACTGGGACAATGATGGTTTTGGCGATGATTTGAACTTCAAATGCCTTTGTGCAGCCAGCGGACGTTATCGAGCGACTAAGGGGGGTGACTGTAACGACCGGGACCGGCTGATTCATCCTAATGCCAGGGAAATTTGTAATGATCGCGACGATAACTGTGATGGTTTTATTGACCCGCCAGATAGCAGTGGTTGCACCGTTTACTTTAAGGACGAAGATGGCGACGGGTATGGTCTGGCCAACGATAGCTTGTGTCTTTGCAACCCAAGCGGCTTTTACCGGACTACCATCGCTGGTGACTGTGATGATACCGATGCTGGCGTTCGTCCAGGTGGGACCGAAAGGTGTAACGGCAAAGATGACAACTGCGACGGCAGAACTGACGAAGCCGGTGCTGTAGGTTGCCAATCCCACTACCTGGATATCGATGGTGATGGGTTTGGTATTGATGACGGCAGGTGCCTGTGCGGGCCAGACGGAATGTACCGCGCTCTACAATTGGGGGATTGCGACGACAGCTTGGATACGGTGTATCCTGGAGCCATTGAGGTGTGCAACGGTATTGATGATAACTGTGATGGCGAAACTGACGAGCCCTTATCGCAAGGATGTCAGATTTACTATTTTGACGGTGACCGTGATGGTTTTGGACAAAGTGGGACTGGCCGCTGTTTGTGTGGGCCGTCTGGCTATTATACTGCCTTGGTCGACGGCGATTGCGACGATAACGAGCCCTTAGTTGGCGCTGGTAGCGTCGAAGTTTGTAATGGCTTGGATGATGACTGTAATGGCCTTATCGATGAACCTGGGGCCCTTGGCTGCACAACTTACTATCTGGACCGTGATGGCGATGGATTCGGAGTCGATGGAAGTGGAAGGTGCCTTTGTGAGCCAGAAGGTAATTATACTGCGACAGTTGCAGGGGATTGTAACGATGGTGACCCGCAAGTCTTCCCAGGTCAAGTTGAGCGTTGCAACGGACGTGACGACAACTGCGATGAGTTGATTGATGAAGAGGGGTCGGTAGGTTGTATCAACTATTACCTCGATGTCGATGGTGATGCTTTTGGCGTTGACGGTGACTTCAGATGCCTGTGCAGACCTGATGGTATGTACAGAGCGCTGGTAGCAGGTGACTGTGACGACTCTAATGCCAGCGTAAACGAAGATGCCTTAGAGATTTGTAACGGTATCGACGACAACTGTGATGGTATAACCGACCCGCCCGGTACATGGGGTTGTACAGTCTACTATCGCGACGTGGATGAGGATGGCTACGGTACTGATGAGTCCCAGTGCTTGTGCGAGCCAGACGGTGAATACACCGCAACAGTTAAAGGTGATTGTGCTCCAGATGATCCTTCGATAAACCCGGGAATGCCCGAAATCTGTAATGGCAAGGACGATAATTGTGATGGCAAGACCGACCCAGATGGCTCTCAGGGGTGTGTAGTCAGGTATCGTGATAGCGATGGTGATGGTTGGGGTGTACAGTCCGATTCAAGATGTGTGTGTAGTCCAAAGTACCCTTATACCGCGTCCCGATATGGAGACTGTGATGACGATGATCCCGAGGTGTATCCAGGAGCTGTTGAAAGATGTAATGGAAAAGACGACAACTGTGATGGGATTGGCGATCCAGAGAATGCCCCGGGATGTACTAGATATTACAGAGATAAAGACCGTGATGGATTTGGTGGCCCTTGGGGTTCCAAATGCCTTTGTGCCCCAGCTCCTCCGTATGATTCGACCAATAGAGACGATTGCAACGACGATGATCCAAAGGTTAATCCAGCGGCTTTGGAGGTTTGTAACGGTATAGATGATAACTGCGATGGCCTTACAGATCCTGATAACACCAGTGATTGCAGAGTGTTTTACAGAGACAACGATGGCGACGGCTACGGAGATAGTTCTCAAAGCATCTGTGCTTGTAAATCAAGGTCGAACTATACCAGCAGCAAGGGTGGCGACTGTTGTGATGACGATTTTAGAGTCTTTCCTGGTCAGCAGGAATTCTTTTCAGACGCCAGTTTCTGTGGGGGGCATGACTTTAACTGTGATCGTAGGGAGGACAAACAGGATACCACTGCTAATGGCGGTTGTCATAGTTGGCCGAGTTGTGGAGCCAAGATCGGCTGGGCTACCTCAGCTTCTCCGTCTTGCGGAAGTCGAGCAACCTATGTCATTGGAGGGTGTGGCTGGGGGCTGTTTGGCTGCGACAAGGCCAACACGCAGCAAAGGAGTCAGGCTTGTAGGTGAGGTGGCGGGGGCAGGAGCAGGGACGGGCAGGGACGGGGACAGGGGCAGGGACAGGGGCAGGGACAGGAATTTGGCTCTGTTTATTTGTTCGCCAATCCTTTAAACTCTACGTCGGTCGTTTGTCTCGGTTTTCGGGAGTTGCCATGCGCTGGTTTTTTGCATTAATCCTTTTGATTGCTGGTTGTGGTTCATCTCCGTCGGATCCGCTTTCTGATGGTTCGGATGACCCCAATCGTCCGTCCGCAGATTCTAGTGAAATCAGTGAGCGTGATACCTCGGATGTATCGGATGAGAGACTCGATTTGTCAGAGACAGATGAGGTCGAAGAAGTGTGGACTCCTGGAGAGGTGGTTCTAAAATGCTTGGAAGACGGAGGCTTTGGCTGCCCTTGTGATAGAAACGTGGACTGTAACAGTGGATTTTGTATCGACACCATGGAAGGAATGCGATGCACAAACCTTTGTCAGACTGAAGAATCCTGTCCTGACGGTTGGTTGTGTGGGATTGTGTCGGCATCTGGATCTGACGTGATGTATGGCTGCATAGATCCTTTTGCTCGTTTGTGTCAACCGTGCATGTCAGACGACGATTGTGTACCTTCGGTGGGTATTGTTGCCGGCAAGTACAGATGCATAGAGCGAGGTGACGAAGGAAGCTTTTGTGGAGTTCCGTGTACCTCGCATTCCGGCTGTCCATATGGTTTTGAGTGTGGTCTTTACACCATAGATGGTGTCAATAGTCGTCATTGTCGCCCCAAGAATGATGAGGCTTGCCCATGCACTGAAAAGTTTTCCACGCTGGCTTTCCAGACTGTTTGCCACAAAACAAACGTTTTTGGACGCTGTCCCGGAGTCCGAACCTGCGATGGCGAGTGTGATGCCAGGTGGGCCGAGCGCGAGAGCTGCAATGGGATAGACGATGATTGTAATGGTGAAATTGATGATAACTTGGTCAGTTCTCCCTGCGACATAACCAACATGATTGGCACCTGCAAGGGTATGAGTAAATGCGTAAATGGGGAGATGGTGTGTGAGGGGCGTGAGGCGACCATTGAGGTCTGTAATGGCGTCGATGATGATTGTAATGGAATCACAGATGACGAAGATGCGGATGGCTGCTTTCCGCACTACCTTGACCTTGATGGCGATGGTTGGGGGGTTACAGCCGATCAAAAATGCCTTTGTGGTCCAAAAGGAAGCCACAGAGCTACCAAAGCTGGCGATTGCGATGATGAAAATCCCTTGATTTATCCAGGTGCAGCGGAAGTTTGCAATGGAAAGGATGACAACTGTGATGGGCGGACCGATGAGCCTGGTGCTCAGGATTGTGTGTACTACTACTACGACAATGATGGTGATGGCTTTGGGATAGACGGCGACCATCGCTGTATGTGTGTTGGAGAGGGTAAGTACACGGCCACCAAGGCTGGTGATTGCGATGATAACGACAGAACGGTGTATCCAGGAAGGCCTGAAGTTTGTAATAACAAAGACGATAACTGTGATGGCGTCACAGATGAGGATGGTGCCGAGGGGTGCACCAATTACTTCTTCGATGGCGACCGCGATGGTGTGGGGGACTCATTTAAGCAGGCTTGTAAGTGTAAAAAGGTGGCACCGTGGGACGCCTTGGAGGGTGGGGACTGCGATGATAACAACTTCAACGTTCGCCCAGGTCGTGTAGAGCTATGCGATGGGCTAGATAATGACTGCGATGGTGTAACTGATAATGAAGGCGCAAGTGGATGCCAGTTCTATTGCATAGATCGTGATGGCGACGGATATGGGGACATCTTTGAAAAGAAGTGTTACTGCGGACCAACTGGGCAGTACGTCATTGAACCAGGTCGCTGCAACGAGCTCTACCATGACTGTGACGATAGGGACCACTTGGTGCACCCTGGTGCGGCGGAACGTTGTTCAACTCCCAAGGATGACAACTGTAATGGGCAAATAAACGAAGCTGGTGCTGAAGGGTGTACGGTTTATTACCTGGACAAGGATCAGGATGGATACGGTGTTACCGGCAGTGGCCAGTGCCTGTGTACGCCAACTAACTATCACACTGCTACCAAGGACGGCGATTGTAACGACAACGATGCCCGAATTCATCCTGGTGCTGTTGAAGTGTGTGATGGCTCAGACACCGACTACAACTGTAACGGTTTCATAGGAGACGATGCCCAGGGGTGTAGAGACTATTACCTCGATATGGATGGTGATGGGTACGGAGTCAAGGATAGTGAGCCTAAGTGCCTTTGTGGTCCGCAACAGTACTACAGAGCGCTTTATCCAGGCGATTGTTGTGACGATGACAAGAATGTCTACCCGAACCAAACAAATTTCTTTACGACTCCCAGCGCTTGTGGTGGTTTCGACTATAACTGTGATGAACAAATCGTAAAACAGTACCCAAATATAGGTAAATGCGAAGGCGGCATGGGTGGTTGCCAGTTCAGCCCGGGCTGGCGCGAAGGTCCTGTCCCCGAGTGTGGTCAAAAACGTAACAATTACATCTGGGACTGTACCAAGAAGACTTTCAGCTGCGATGAACAGTTATCCGAAAAAACCCAAGGGTGCTTCTGATACCCAAAGCCGGGTTTAAATCAGTTGGAAAAAAGTGAATATCAGTGAACTGAACCAGCTTTGTAGCCCCCTGACCATGTTTCAGGGTGCCCTCTTCGACGTTCTTTTAGCTCCAAATCCCGCAGTTCAGCACAATCGTCTTCCTGCCCCTGTCCCCGTCCCTGCCTAGGCCTTCCCCCGCGAAGCCACTGCAATCCTGGCCCTAGCAAGCTTGATCTGGTCCATGACCACGTGATAGTGGTCAGCTTCATCTACCGGGACCTGGCCAAGTTCTGCCTCGGCCTTTTCGAGTTCTGCCTTGGCTTGATCAAGGTCGATTTCATCTGCTTTATCACAGGCTTGGGTCAAGACTCGAACTAGGTCACCTAGTACCTCAACAAAGCCGGACGACACGGTGTACCAGTCTTCACCCTGCTGTGTGGTGATGACCATGGTGCCAACATCAAGCGCGGCTATCAACGCCTTGTGTCCAGGTAGGATACCGAATTGTCCCATTTCCTTGCCTGGAAGTGTTATTTCCAGTATTTCCAAGTCCTTGACTATGGCACCAACCCTGGTGATTACCTCTAGTTTCATGCCTGCTCCAGCATCTTGTTGCCCTTTTCGACGGCCTCTTCGATGGTTCCAACCATTAAGAAGGCCTGCTCTGGCAGATGGTCATGCTTGCCTTCCAAAATCTCGGCAAAACCCCGAACGGTGTCTGCAACATTGACAAAACGGCCTTGAACGCCGGTGAACTGTTCAGCAACGAAGAACGGCTGAGACAGGAATCGCTGGATCTTTCGGGCTCTGTTAACGACTAGGCGCTGGTCTTCAGACAGCTCGTCCATACCCAAAATAGCGATGATGTCCTGCAGGTCCTTGTATTCCTGCAAGACTTCCTGGACTCGGCGGGCAACTCGGTAGTGTTCTTCGCCTACTACTTGAGGATCCAGAATCCTGGACGTGGAGTCCAAGGGGTCAACAGCAGGATAAATACCAAGCTCGGCTATTTGACGCGACAAAACGGTGGTGGCGTCCAAGTGGCTAAACGTGGTTGCAGGCGCTGGGTCAGTCAAGTCGTCAGCAGGGACGTAAATGGCCTGGACCGAGGTAATTGAGCCCTTCTTGGTCGAGGTGATTCGTTCCTGTAACTCACCCAAGTCATAGGACAAAGTTGGCTGATAACCGACTGCGGCAGGGATTCGTCCAAGCGTTGCTGACACCTCAGAACCAGCCTGGGTGAAGCGGAAGATGTTGTCGATGAACAACAACACGTCCTGCCCTTCCTCGTCACGGAAGTACTCGGCCGCTGTAAGCGCTGTAAGGCCAACTCGTGCACGCGCTCCAGGTGGCTCGTTCATCTGGCCATAAACCAAGGCCGTCCGGTCAATAACGCCAGATTCCTTCATCTCAAGCCACAGGTCGTTACCTTCACGAGTACGCTCACCAACACCGCCAAAGACGGAAACACCGCCGTGCTGGGTGGCGATGTTATGGATAAGCTCCATGATGATGACGGTCTTGCCAACACCGGCGCCGCCAAACAGTCCAACCTTTCCACCACGCGGATAGGGTTCCAGCAGGTCAATGACCTTGATACCCGTTTCAAGCGGCCTTACCGAGACGTCCTGGTCCAGGAATGACGGTGCCTCGCGGTGAATCGGATAGTATGTTTCTGCTACGATTTCACCAGCTTCGTCAACAGGCTCCCCAACGACGTTGATGATTCGCCCCAAGGTTGGCTTACCAACTGGAATCATAATCGGTTCGCCGGTGTCCATGACTGGCATCCCGCGGACAAGACCATCAGTCGAGTCCATCGCGATGCACCTAGCGGTTGACTCACCAATATGCTGGGCAATTTCCAACACCAGATTGAAAGGTTTGTCTGAAATCGAGGGGTTTGAAACCCTTAAAGCAGTCATAATTTCGGGCAGTTTTCCTGGTGGGAAACGCACGTCGACAACCGGTCCGATGACTTGTGTGATAACGCCTTCGGCTTGTTTCATCATTTATCCTCTCTATTTCAGGGCTTCGGCGCCTGACACGATTTCTAGCATTTCGTTTGTAATCATGGCTTGGCGCGCTTTGTTATATTGCATAGTAAGCTTTGTCAGCAGTTCCCCAGCATTTTCAGTGGCCGCTTCCATTGCTGTCATTCTGGCACCCATTTCGGCGGCCAGCGATTCCAAGACAGCAAAATACAGGCGCACGTTGATGTACAGGGGGAGCACGCTGTCAAGAACTAGTTCCATAGTTGGTTCAAACGCGAATTCAATGCCTTCCAGCTCCGGATTGGCACTTTCATCCGAGTCACGCTCCGGAATAATCGGCAAAAATCGCTCTACCACCACGTTTTGGGACATGGCGGATTTAAACTCGTTGTACACGATGTAGACGGCGTCCAGATTGCCATCCAAATATCTGGCCTTAATCTCGTCGCCAATCTTGCAAACTGACTCGAAAGATGGCGCTGAAAGCACCTCCATATACTCTTTGTCGATAGAGTAGGGTCGTCTTCTGAAGTAGTCGCGCCCCTTTCTGCCCAGCAGGGCTAAGGCAACCTGTTCATGCCCGTTTTCATTTTCCCTAAGGTATTTTTCAGCGCGTTTGTTGATGTTCGAGTTAAACGCCCCGCACATCCCACGATCAGAAGTGATAACAATCAAAAGCGCCTTTTTTTCTTCGCGCACTTCCAACAGACGGTGGGCGTCTTCGCCACTACGCTCGGAAACATCCCAGATCATCTTCCTTAGTCGCTTGGCGTAAGGCTTGGCCCTGGTCATGTTTTCCTGGGCTCGGCGCAGCTTTGCCGTAGCCACCAGTTTCATGGCCCTTGTGATCTTTTGAGTGTTTCGAACGCTGGTCAGCCTTCGTCTAATCTGCTTCAGCGTTGCCATGGTACCTCATCATTATCATTGGCTAAGCATTGGCCTAGCACACCAGCTATTGAGCCTTAAAGAATTGCTTAAACTCCTGAATCGCCTTAACCAGTTTTTCACGCAATTCATTACTGATTTCCTTGCGATCTCTAATCTCTGCCAGCATTTCTGGATGGCGTGACTCAAAATACTCCAGCAGTTGCTCTTCAAACTGACCAACTTGGGAGATTTCGATGTCCATTAAAAACCCTTCTGGGGCAGTACCGGCCAGAATGGAAAGGACCTGCTTTTCAACAGGCAGAGGCGAGTACTGAGGCTGCTTCAAAAGCTCGATCAGCCGAGCGCCCTTATCAAGCATTCGCCTAGTTACCCTGTCAAGGTCGGTTGCAAACTGTGCAAAGGCCGCCATTTCACGATATTGCGCCAGATCGATACGCAGCGTACCTGCAACCTTTTTCATCGCCTTAATCTGTGCGGAACCGCCGACTCGCGAGACTGAAATACCAACGTTGATGGCTGGTCGCACCCCCTGATAAAACAGGTCTGCCTCCAAATAGATCTGACCGTCAGTAATAGAAATAACGTTTGTCGGAATGTACGCCGAAACGTCGCCAGCCTGGGTTTCGATGATGGGCAGCGCCGTCAACGAGCCCCCACCCAAAGCATCGCTCATCTTTGCAGCACGCTCCAAAAGGCGGCTGTGCAGATAGAAGACGTCGCCTGGATAAGCCTCACGTCCTGGTGGACGTCGAAGCAGCAGCGACAGTTGTCTGTAGGCCACGGCGTGTTTTGACAAGTCGTCATAAACGATAAGGGCGTGCTGTCCGTTGTCACGGAAGTATTCGCCCATGGCGCAACCTGCAAATGGTGCCAGGTACTGCAATGGAGCCGTTTCCGACGCGGTGGCCGCGATAACGGTTGTGTACTCCATGGCTCCATGACGCCTCAATTTATCAACAACTTGCGCCACGGTCGATTGCTTTTGACCGATGGCGACATAGATGCAGTAAACCGGCTTGTCCGTCTTGTGGGTATCCTTTTGGTTGATAATCGTGTCGATTGCAACGGCGGTCTTTCCGGTTTGGCGGTCACCGATGATTAGCTCACGCTGACCACGTCCAACTGGGGTCATACCGTCAATCGCCTTGATGCCCGTTTGCAGCGGCTCTTTAACAGGTTGACGCATGACAATTCCAGGCGCCTTAATCTCGATTCTGCGATATTCAGCGGCCTCAATTGGTCCAAGTCCATCGACTGGCTGGCCCAAAGCGTCCAGTACTCGGCCTGCAACTGCTGGACCAACCGGTACTTCAGCAATACGACCAGTACGACGACACTCATCGCCTTCACGAATCTTGTTGACCTCGCCAAGAAGGGCAACACCGACGTTGGTCTCTTCCAGGTTCAAAACCAGGCCCTTGACTCCATGTGGAAAATCAAGCAATTCGCCTGCCATCGCTCCGGACAGGCCATAGACGCGGGCGATACCGTCTCCAACGGTGATTACCGTGCCCTTTTCCTTGATTTCAACCTGACGGCCGTAGTCGCGGATTTCCTGCTTTAGTATCTCAGTGACTTCTTCAACCCGTAGTTCCATATTTTCCTACCTGTTTTCCAGCAAACGATTACGCAAAGTTTCAAGATAGGACCTAGTGGTCAGATCAAAGACCCGGTCCCCAACCGTAACCCGCACCCCTGAAAGCAGTGTGGGATCTAGTTTTTTCGTGATTTGGAGGCGCCGATTGACGACAGCGCCGACAGCCTGGCTGATTTGCTCTGCTTGCATGTCCGAGATTGGACCGGCACTTTCAACAAGCGCCTGGGCGACACCCGCTCGCTCATCTTGCACCTTCTCGAAAGCAGCGATGATAATTGGCAGCCGGTCTAAACGCCGCCTTTGGGCCAAAAGTGCCAAAAATGAAATAGTTATCTGGTCCAGCATCATTTTTTTTGCGATAGTCTGTACCACCTTGCTTACGCTATCCAAGGGCACTGTTGGATTCGAGATTGCCTCACTCAACTCGGGGCTCTTTTCGATTTGTGCCTGAAACGCTTTCAGGTCCATCAGGCACTTTGCGGCCTTTCCAGCAGCGGCGGCAGTGTCCAGCAGCGCCGTAGCGTAACGTGTGCCTGCAACATCCTGCATTTCCTGGGGCCTCCTTAAGCTTCTTCTTGGCGAACCTCTTCCACTATCGTTTTCACCACGCCTGTACTGACTGGCACGTTTCCTTGGGCCTTGATGGTTGATTCCACTTGGGCGAAGGTCTGGTTGATAAGTTCGGTTGCCAACTCACTGCGAGCCATTTTCAGCGCTTGAGAGATTCTGAATTCCATGTCCTTGCGCACTTTTGCGGCCAAGACCTCTCCGTCTTTTGCCAGGGCTTCTCGTTCCAGCCGTCCCAATTCGGCGAATTCAGCCATTATTGCTTCGATTTCAGACGTCAGCGCCGCAATACGCTCTTCAGCCTGCTTCACCCTAGCTTCAGCGCTGGCGAAAGCCTCCTCGGCCGCAGTTATTTTTGCCTGAACCGCTTCGTTCTTGGCGGCCAAACTTTTCTTCACAATCGGCCTTAGGATTATGAAGGCGGGGATGGCCAAGATTAGAAAATCCACCAAATAGACCCAAAGGGTTTTGTCGGGGCCGTCACCTGAGGCCATAGCTGATATTGGAATGCAGGCCATTACTAAAGCAGAGATCCAAACACGTTTCATCACGCTTTTGCCTCCACTTTGTTAATTTGGGCCTCGATAACCTTGGCCAGCGCTGCAATAGCGGCCGGAGAAGCCTGTCTGAACTTTGCCTTTTGTTCGTCAAGCTCGGCTATGGCATTATCCAAGCGTTTTTGCATGGCCTCACGTTCCTTTGCCACTATGTCGTCGCGAATCTTGACGCCTTCTTGGGCCAAACTCTTCCTTAAAGCCATCGCCTCTTGCCTGGTTTTGGCCAGCCTTTGCGCTGTTTCGGCTTCAATATCCATGGCTTTTCTTAGCTGTTCCTTGCCGCGAGTCTCCAGGCCCACAGTCGCCGTGCTTCGCCTACGCAGCATGTCGGCATAAGGTAAAAAGAAGAATTGTCGTAATAAAATAAAGACGATAAGGAACAGACCCATCTGGATCAGATAAGTGGCGTCCAGATCGATCAGTCCGGCCTTCAATACCGTTATTCCTGCAACCTCGGTCATGCTCCCTCCGAAGGCTCCAAGGCGATCTTGATATACGGGAGTGTCGCTTGTGTCAACCTTTGTTTGGGGTGTTTTCGCCAAAAATGGTCCGTTATTTGACTTTTTTGTTGTGTAAAAATCATCTGTCACCCCAATAAGTTTGTGCCAGATTCCTTGAGAAGTTATGTCCTTAAATTGCCATTTCCATAACCAATAAACTTCAAGGTGGTCAGTTCTTTTACGCCCATTGGACCAAACGCGTGCAGTTTCGATGTCGAAATTCCAATTTCCGCGCCAAGCCCCAGTTGAAAACCATCGTTGAACCTGGTCGAGGCGTTAACCAACACTAAAGAAGAATCGACCAAATCAACGAAACGCGTCGCGTGCTCGTGGTTATTGGTCACTATGGATTCTGTGTGTTTGGAACTGTACTGGGCGATGTGATCGATGGCTTGGTCAATGTCGTCGACTATTTTAACGGCCAGGATTAAATCCAGATATTCTGCTTGCCAGTCTTCTTCCGTTGCTGGTGTGGCGGCAGGTAAGCCGGCTTGTTGCAGGATGTTGGCCGTTTTTGGGCAGACCCTGAATTCTACATTCGTCATTGCGGCGGTCAGTTGTGGTAATAATTCTTGGGCGACTTTTTCATGAATCAGCAGAGTTTCCAGGGCGTTACAAACGCCTGGACGTTGGGTTTTGGCGTTGACCACCAACTTGGTGGCCATTTGGAGGTCTGCAGACTCGTCTACAAACATGTGGCAGACACCCTTATCATGCTTTAAAACGGGCATTCTGGCTTGTTCGGATACTAGGCGAATCAACTGTTCTCCACCTCTGGGGATCATCACGTCGATGCAGGAGTCTAGGTGGCACATGGCCGTTATTGCGGCCCTGTCGGTCACAGGGATCAGTTGAACCGCATGTTTTGGTAGGCCGGCTTGTACAAGGGCATCTTGAAAAAGCTTTGCGAGCACTTGATTCGAATAAAAGGCCTCGCTGCCACCCCTTAAAATTATTGCATTACCAGACTTAATGGCCAGGGAGGCAGCTTCCACAGTGACGTTTGGTCTGGACTCAAAGATCATGCCGACAACGCCAAGTGGGATTCGCATTTTGCCAACTTTGAGACCATGTTCCAGGATTTTGAAATCCTCGATAGCGCCAATAGGGTCGGGTAGGGCGACTACTTGGTTAAGCCCTTCGATCAGGTCTTCGATAATCCGGTCGGTGAGGCGGAGTCGATCAACCTTTGGTGCCGACAGATTGTTCGCCATAGCTGCTGTAAGGTCTTTTTCGTTGGCTGCGGCAATCTCTGCGCGATTGGTCTGCAGTTTTTTTGCCATGATTAACAACGACTTATTCCTGGCAGCTCCTGAAATGCCTCGCATTGTTTTTGCGGCGTCATTGGCAAGTTTGCCCATGGATACAAGTAATTCTGCAAGGTTTGTATTAGATAAATCTGACATTTAATGTCCCCTTTTATCGGAGCGCACTGGCCGATTTTCCATTGATTGCCTGGCTGGTGCCAATCTCATCTACCAAAGCAAAATGATCTCGGTGGATTACCTCGTCCGAGTGGTGATAACCCAGACGGGCCTCAATCTCATTGGTTTTGCAACCCATGATTTTCTTGATTTCAGCATCATCATAGTTCACAAGTCCGACTCCTATGATGTTGCCATTTTTGTCCTTGCAATACACAGCGGCTCCGATGCCAAATGACCCGGACACCGACAGTATTCCAACTGGTAAAAGTGAGGTCCCCTTGTTTTTCAAAGCGTTGACAGCTCCATCATCGATGACGATTTCACCTTGCGCCTTGGGCAGATGGGCGAGCCAATGTTTCATGGCGCCAATGTGCTCTGAGGCAGGCGCGAAAAAGGTGCCAATCTCGTCGCCATTCATGGCCTTCAAAAGGGCCGCTTCGATACGTCCAGGTGCCAAAATCATTGGAATTCCAGCCAGATTCAGCCTCCTAGCCGCAATAAGCTTGCTTGCCATGCCGCCGGTGCCATCTTGATTAGCGGTACCGGCCAAGGCCAAGATGTCTGCGTCGACCTCTTTAACTGAATTAATAGGCCTAGCCTCAAGGTCGCTTTTGGGGTCCCCATCGTACAACGCTTCGACATCGCTCAAGAAAACTGCCAAGTCGGCACCTATCAGAACCGCGATCAAGGCCGCCAACTGGTCGTTATCACCAAATTTGATTTCATCGATTCTGACCGTATCGTTTTCGTTGATTACTGGGATACACCCCCAATCCAAAAGCGTCCTAAGCGTGTGCCTAGCGTTCAGGTAGCGATGCCGGTGGGCCAAATCATCGGCAGTCAAAAGTACTTGACCAGCGCTTAAACCATAAACACTCAGGCTGTCATCCCACGCACGCACCAAAACGGACTGACCAACAGATGCTGCCGCCTGCTTCTCGGGGATGCTTGAAGGTTTTTGGGCCAACCCCAAGCGCCCAGTTCCAGCCAAGATAGCCCCAGAAGAAACCACAATCACTTCCTTGCCTTGGCCTTTCAAAGTCGCAATCTGCATGGCCAGATGCGCAATTCGCTCGGGGTCAAGCCCATCTGGCCCCCTAAGCACAGCACTACCAATTTTAACGATAACTCGTTTAGCGTTTAGAACCGCGGTCTTTCGATCAAGAGGTTGTTCATCGTGTGTCATTGGCTGCAAATCCATACCGTCAAGAAAGGATGTCAGCCCCAGCAGGAGCCAACGCCGGGCGGTATAATAGCTCAAATTGGCGGGGACAGGGTCAGGGGCGGGTATGGGGGCAGGGACGGGGACAGGTGGGGGCTAGGTCAGGTGGAATTCATCTCTTTCGGGTGGTCACTGTTGAAAATGGACCACCGTTTGCAGTCCAGCAATGGTGCCTGCCAGCTTGGTGATGGCTTGGGCAGGGGCGCTGTCTGGGTTTGAAACCACGATTGGTCGACCTGCGTCTGCCTCTGGTGCTACCGCGGCATCCAATGGAACGGAGCCCAGAAATGCGAGCCCAAGCTCGTTTGTCTTTGCCTCGATATTCCCAGCACCAAAAATCGCGTGATGAGCTTTACAAGTTGGGCACACAAAACCCGACATGTTCTCGATTACACCCAAAATAGGCACCTTAGTAACCTCGAACATCTTGACCGCCCTTAAAACATCAGCAAAGGCCACATCCTGGGGAGTCGTTACCACAACCGCAGACGTCACAGGGAGCAAGTCAGCCAAAGAAATCTGAATATCACCAGTTCCAGGAGGCAGGTCCAGCACTAGGTAATCCAAATCGCCCCAATTGACCTCTTCCACAAACTGTGTCAAAGCCTTATGCAACAAAGGGCCACGCCAGATGATTGCGTCAGTATCCTTAAGCATCAGGCCAATCGACATGATTTTCAGCCCTTGCGCCTCGATAGGAATCATCATCTCCTTCCCATCAATCATGTCGACATCCGGCATTTGACCCTTGATACCCAGCATTATAGGGATGCTAGGCCCATAAAGGTCGGTATCCAACAGCCCAACCTTGGCGCCAGTTTTGGCCAACGCCAGAGCCAAGTTCACAGCCAGAGTCGATTTACCAACTCCACCCTTGCCAGAGGCAACAGCAATGACGTTTTTCACATTTGGAAGCCGACCTTCCTTACTCTTGCCCCTTACCTTGGCTCCCATCTCCACTTCAACCCCAGTAATCCCTTCAACTGCCATCGTTTTTGCCTCAATATCGCGTCGAATATGGTCCTTCAGAGGGCAAGCCGGCGTTGTCAGCTCGACCTTAATCTTGGCCACACCGTCAACGACCTCAACATCCTTGACCATCTTCAAAGTAACAATATCGCGGTGCAATTCCGGGTCAATGACCTGGTACAAAGCAAGCATCAAATCATCTTTAGTAGCCATCCAACATCTCCTACAAACGAATAAAATCAGCCCCTCAAGACCACTGACGAAGCTAGTTACTAACCCAAACCTAGTCAAGGCCCCCAGGCCCCAAATTCCACTACCTGTCCCTGATCCTGTTTCTGCTCCAGTCCCTGTCCCTGCCATTTAGTCTGTTTTGGCTCCTGATGTCCGTTCTTTTTTTGGCGTTTTATCTCTTCGTTACAGTTTTAAAACATGTCCGGGGGCATCCTTCCGGGCCCAAAATCTCCCGTAGCCACCCCGACTGTCTCTTAGTGACATCGTCCGGGCGAAATATACGATTGCTAACGTGTACGTTCATCCTTTTGGCCCGGACGGGCCGCTTCGCGTCCTTCATGTCAGCTAAGTAGCCCCCAAAATCACCGCCATAATCGTGAGCCGGCCGTCGATACAGGCCCATCTGCGGCGTTGCCTTCGCCAATTTGAGACTCGATGTACGGTCAAGTACACCTTCACTCAAATTGGCAAAGGCGCCTTGCATATGAACCTGTCTCGCCAGCCTTCGTCATCG
>Ga0255340_1003120_pt1 | contig 17979 bp, 15 predicted proteins | sample wastewater_treat_7_FD_192417 | JGI IMG/M metagenome (GOLD analysis project Ga0255340, IMG submission 192417) | Wastewater microbial communities from Lulu Island WWTP, Vancouver, Canada - plant10 | ecosystem: Engineered > WWTP > Wastewater > Unclassified | place: Canada: Vancouver, British... | reverse complement strand
CATGCTGTTCATTGGCGCTGTGCTTTGGAGGTTCGGGCCGGTGATGGGCTGGAGCATCTTCGATATCGCAATGCTATACGCTGTGTCGCGCATGGGCAATGGGGTATACATGCTGCTCTGCAACGAGCTCGACAGGTTTGAGCTGTACATGGTCAATGGTGATTTCGATACATTGCTGATCAGGCCGTGGCCCACGCTCTTCACCCTGCTGGCGCGGGGCGTGGGCATTGATCGTCTTGCGTTTCTTGCCCAGGGGATAGCGGCTGCAGCCCTCGCGGCGCCGCGGCTTGTGGCGACAGGTGTGATCGGTGGATGGGACGCTGTTTGGCTGCTGGCCTCGGTGGCATGGAGTGCGCTGCTCTACTTTGCGGTTGGGCTTGCCACGGCGGCAGCAGGATTCTGGATTGTGCGCATTGACGAACTGCAGGTGTTCACGATGAACGCGCCGTCTACGGCCACATCATACCCACTGGACATATATCCGTCCTGGCTCCGATGGGTCTTCGTCACGCTGTTGCCCTTGGGCCTCGGCGCCTACGTTCCACTTCGGTTCATACTGGACAAGGGTGGCACGGCCCTCGACCTGCTATGGCCGGCGCTTGCCTGCCCGGTGGCGGTATGGGCGGCCCTTACGCTTTGGAAGACAGGGGAGGCGCACTACACGAGCACTGGGACGTAGGGGTTTGGTTCGGGCCTATCGTGGTACGCTGGGGGGATATCAGGGCTTACCGCGGCTTGCGATTCTCGATGCGGGAGGGGTGATAGGCTATGAGCAGTATGGGGGCAGCCACCGCAGTCATGGCGGACGGGCTGCGCAAGGTGTACTGTGTGGGGGTGAGGAAGCCCGGGCTTTGGGGTAGCGTAAGGCAGTTGGTAGCGGGCGAGACCAGAGACGTGATCGCCGTGGACGGTGTCAGCTTCGATATCTCTCAGGGCGAGTTCGTGGGCTACATCGGGCCGAATGGGGCGGGGAAGTCCACTACCGTGAAGATGCTCACAGGGATTCTGCATCCGACATCAGGGCATGTCGAGGTGAACGGGCTGTCGCCGGCGCATGCGCGGCAGCAGGTGGCGCAGCAGATCGGTGTGGTGTTCGGCCAGCGCACGCAGCTTTGGTGGGACCTGCCTACTATCGATTCCTTTGAGATACTGGCCGCGATGTACGACGTGGCGCCCGCCGATTACCGGCGCTTCATGAGCGAGTTCACCGATATGCTTGGACTGGGCGAGTTCCTCGACACTCCCGTGCGCCGGCTGTCGCTGGGGCAGCGCATGCGGGCGGACATTGCAGCGGCGCTCATCCACGCCCCGCGCGTGTTGTTCCTGGATGAGCCCACCATCGGCCTGGACGTCATGGCTAAGGCGCAGGTGCGCGGCTTTTTGACCCGGGTCAACCGCGACCGCGGCGTCACGATCCTGCTCACCACCCACGACATGCGCGATATTGAAGAGCTGTGCGAACGGGTGATGGTGATAAACCACGGCAAGCTGATGTTCGACGGCAATCTGGAGTCGCTCATAGCCAGCGCCGGCCTGCCCACCACGATGCGGTTGCGCCTGTCGAGTATCGCTCCCGGCCTGGCCGCCGGGCAGGTGCTTGGGAAGACACCGGGAGACGCCCCAGAGTGTGCCAAGGAAGAAGCGCTGTGCGTTATCACAGCGGTGGACTACTCTGCCCGGGCCGTGGACCTGGCCTTTGACCGCAGGAAGACGTCTGCGCCCCAGGTGCTGTGGGCAGCCCGCGAACTGGGCGAGGTGCGCGACGTCAGCCTCATCGAAGCCGGGATGGAAGAGACGGTGAAGTGGCTGCTGGCGCAGTAGCCACTGGACTGCGGGCGGAGGATCGCGACCCGCGGATCTTCGACTCTGCGAGGCAATTGCTCGCGAATCGAGCGGAACGGATCCCAATCAGGCCTTTGGCTTAGGATCTGGCCAATGGCGACACCACGGCATTGTCCCATTTCGTTCAAAGAGCTGTCGCCTGCACCTGCGGGAAAACCCGACGGTGATAAAATGGGCGAGCCGAGCAGGTGGGAGAACGAGTCCCTGAGTGGACGAATCTCAGGATTCCATGAACAGAATCTCTCGGGCCACGTCTTCGTCGGTGACGAGATGTGTCACGAACTTGCCTCGAAGCACCGCAAGAATCGCCCGGGCTTTGCTTTTCCCGCCTGCAACGGCGATTACATTGCGCGCCTTCTTCAGCTGACCTACGCTCACAGAAGTCGTGTTCCTGCCCTTGATTGCGTCTCCCTCGCCGTCAACGAACCATCCGCATACAGCGGCCGCCACACGCGAACGCCCCACCGCGTCAAGCGCTGCTACGAAATAGGGATCCTTGGTGTCGACGATGTTGCCTCTGCCTATGCCGACCATGGCGTTTCCAAGTTGATCCCAGAGCCTGGTGCATTGCCTGATGGACGTATCCTCCATCAAGAGTTGTACTATGCTGTCCTCGCCGACGTATAGGGGCGCGTTCAGGTAGATGAACTCCGCGTTCAGCTGCTGAGCCGCCGTATGCACCACCTGGTTGATCTGAGGACGCCCGTCCATGCCTAGGCTTCCGCCTGACAGAGGAACGACTCGCAGACCCGGGTAGTCCCTTGTCTCGCGGAGCGCCTTCACGGCCTCATACACAGTTGAACTAGCCCCGATTCCAATCACATCGCCCGGCTCCAGGCTTGCCAGAAGCAGTTCCGCTCCTCGGTAGCCAAGACGCGCCTTGACAATGCCGCGGTCTGTATCCGACGGGCAGAGCCTGCAACCCTTAAGGCCGAATGCCTGCACTAGATCCTCCTCGAGCGCCTTCAGCCGTTCGGATGGGTCAACGATGCTGATCCTGACAACACCTAGATCTCTGGCCGTCTGCAGCAACCTTGACACAGTAGGCCTGGAAAGCCCCAGGCTATCGGCTATGTCTTTCTGTGTTCTTCCCTGAATATAGTACATTTCGCTTATCAACACGAGAGCGGCGAGATCATGCTCAGTCCTGATCTTGTCGTCTATCATACAAGTCCCTCCCAGAGTGCGATCATGCCGCCATTGCAGCAGTGGGCGGATTGACAATTAGACGTGAACGTGGCGATTCCCTTCTCTAGTCAACGAGATTTCAGTGAATTGCACAAATGACAGAAAGGAATTTCACGGCTGGCGTGGAATGTTGTTCATTGCATGCCGGCGGTAGGGCACACCATGCTTTTCCGCGGTTCCGACTATCATAGACCAGTACAGGACCTAGGAAGAGATATCGGCTGCGCAGGGGGGTTTGAAAATGTCAGTGAAGTCAAGGGCGGCAATAATCGTAGGGAAAGAAAGAGTCGAAGTGCGGGAGATAGATATGCCGGCGCCCATGCGGGGCGAGGTTCTCGTGAGGCAGAAGGCTGTTGGCCTGTGCACATTGGAGCAGCGGTTCTTTACGGGCGTCTTCGCCAGCTATCCCGGATGTTGGGGCCATGAAGTGTCCGGCGTCATTGAGGCAATAGGCCCGGACACTCGCACTACGCTCAAGGTGGGAGACCATGTAGCTCGCGGCGGCGGTGATGCCTGCGGCGAGTGCTATGAGTGCGCCGTGGGCGAGGACTCGCAATGCCTGGCAGAAAAGGAGCGTCTGAAGAACCAGCAGAATCTTGGGAGGCCGGATGGAATATCGGGCATCTTCGGCATGTCGGAGTATGCTTCGGTAAACCCGCGCCACCTTGTGAGAATGGCGGACAATGTCCCCTTTGAGGAAGCGGCTCTCGCGGAGCCGATAGCATGCGCTGTGGCCAGCGCCAATAAACTTGATATCGAGCTGGGGCAGACAGTGGTGGTGATCGGAGCGGGCGCCATGGGATTGGCCAACGTGATGGTTGCTCGGGCCAGAGGAGCGTTTGTCGTGGTGAGCGATCTCCACCCGAAGCGGCGCGAATACGCCCTGAAGGCCGGCGCTCATGCTGTACTCGACCCGACTGGTGGGGGCATCGATCGGCAGCTGAGGGCCATCAACGATGGGCGAGGAGCCGACGTGGTGATAGTGGCGATAGGCGTGGAGTCGGCCAACGACGATGCCCTGAGGTTGCTGGCGCACGACGGCAAGATGATGCTGTTCGCATCGGCTCATCCGGCTGTGCCTATCTCTGTCGACCCGAACATGGTGCACCGGTCGGGAGTGTGGATCACAGGATCGACGAGCAAGAACCGGAAAGACCTCTACCAGGCCTCATTGCTCATCTCTCGCGGCATTATCAACGTCAAGCCGATGATCGAGAGAGTCATGCCCCTCGACCAGGCTCAGCAGGCCTTTGAGCAGGCCGTTAAGGCAGAGACCTACCGCATCGTGGTCACAATGTAGCGCTCGACCGGCAGCCAAGCGCGGGTCAGTAAAGAAGGAGGATCAGCCACATGTTCGTAACCATGGACAAGATATTGCGGGAGGCGCGGGAGAAACGGTACGGTATAGCGGCGCCTGGGGTCAATGATATGCAGACAGTGAACGCCGTGTTTGAGGCTGCCCGGGAGCTTCGTTCGCCGATAATCCTGGACTGCGTTGAGATGAACGACATTGAAGCAGTGGCCGACATAACCAGATTCCTTGCAGTCACACGATACCCAGAAGTGCCGGCCGCCCTCAATCTCGATCACGGGCGCAGTTTCGACGTGTGTGCAAAGGCGATCCGTGCTGGGTTTACCTCGGTGATGATCGACTGTTCTAAGCTGCCCTTTGACGAGAACGCCCAGATAACGTCGGAGGTTGTGAAGATGGCTCACGCAGCGGGAGTATCGGTCGAAGCAGAGCTTGGCCGAGTTGGAAGCGCCCGCAACTATGCGGAGGATCGTACTGCTCCTCTGACCGATCCGGCCGAGGCGGTTCAGTTCGTCAAACACACCTCAGTAGATTGCCTGGCTGTCGCCGTTGGAACCGCGCATGGCCTGTATGAGGGCGAGACACCCGAGCTTGACTTTGAACGTCTGGCCGAGCTTCGCGAGGCAGTGCCCGTGCCCTTGGTGCTCCACGGCGGCTCGTCAACAGGCGATGACAAGCTGGCGCTGGCAGTGAAGACAGGCATCAGCAAAATCAACCTGTTCAGCGACTTGTCCTCCGCGGGGACCAACGCCGTCAAGTCTCTCCTGGCCAGCGGCAAAACCACTCCTCTTGGATTCCTGCCACTGAGCATGGTTTACGGCGCGGGCGTCGAAGCTTACAAGCAGATGGTGATGCACTACATCGAGGTGTTTGGGTCTCGCGGCGTTCTCGACGCCTAGCGGGCTTTCGAGCATTGGGTTGCCTGGTTGCAGGGAGTCTCAAGGCCAGGTGGGAAATGGGTGCCGGAAAGAACTTTCACGTTGTAGAAGGAATTTCCGAAACCGGTGGCGAACAAACAACCCGACGCTGAATTTTGCAGAGGTGCTCTTATGGGCAGGCGAAACGGGGCGAAACCCACGGCTCACGCTGGCCAGCAAACGCAGAGCGCACAGCAGGTCGGGGATCTCCGCCGCGCGCGCGGGTTCATGGTCCTGAACGTGCTGTCGAACTCGGCAGCCAACATAATCGAGCGAATGGCTCTGTCGCTTGCGGCTCCCGTTGCGGTGACATCCGTAGAGGTATGGACGACGACCACTATTTCGCTTGTGCTTCGGCTTGCTGAGGCACGGCGACGACCGAGAACGGACGTCGGCGCCACAGGTTCCGGTTCACCGGCCGAGCTATGGCACTTTGCGGTGGCCGGGCTACTTGGGCAGGTGATCGGAGGCTACAGTTTCCTCAGCGCGGCGCGAGTGGGCGGGATCGGGTTCGCGGTGGCTATAGCGCAGACATGGAGCCTATGGGCGATCATCCTGGGCATCCTGGCGCTTAGCGAGAGAGGCAGTCGTCGTCTGGTGATAGGTCTGCCCGGCGCCATGGTCGGAATCGTTCTCATTTCCACTCAACACCAGAGTCTCTCGGACCTATTCGGATCTGTGTCGTCATATGTGTCTTCCGGCATCCCTTGGGCCATACTCGCCTCGCTGTGCTGGGCAGGATCTTCGGTCATGATTAGGCGGGGTCTTTCCAGAGGAGCCGACTCGCGGATTGGATTCGTAGTTCAGTACTTGACTGCATCCATGTTTCTGGCGATCAGGGCATTCGTAGACCCGGCGCCGCTTATGGCCCTGAGCCTGGCCCGGGTGGCTTTGATCGCGTTCGCAGGTATCCTGGCAGGGATGTTGGCCATGGGTTTCATGTACAGGGCGCTAGCCATCTGCCCAGTATCCAGGGTTATGCTGATTAACGCGCTATATCCTGCTATCGTAAACATCCTGTCATGGGCCATACTCGGCGAGTCAATCACAGTCAGTGGGATCGTTGGGATACTGCTGGTTACGTCTTCGTGTGTGTGGACTCAGGCCGGCAACAACTGAGGCTGTCGGCGCAAAAGATGTGTTGTGGGGGTTGGCCGCGTCGATGAACACGTGCAGCGCTCGTTTGCACTCTGAGGAAAGGAAGACGGCGCTCATCGCTCTTTTGCCGTCGCTGGTGGTTTTCGCTCTCTTCACTGTCTACCCAGTCATATACTCGCTATACTTGAGTTTCTTCGACTGCTCGCTGCTAGGAGGTCCCCGGACGTTCGTGGGGCTCGGCAACTACGCCAAGATGTTCGCGAGCGCAGACTTCAAGGTATCGATGGCTAACACTGTGAAATACGCTGTAGGAACAGTCCCCATCGGGGCAGCCCTCTCAATGTTCGTGGCTGTCCTTCTTAATCAGAAGATCAGAGGTCGGGGCTTTTACAGAGTGGCCTACTTCATGCCTGTAGTCACGTCCATGGTGGCCGTGGCCATAGTGTGGACGTGGATGTTCGATCCGTACTACGGTCTTTTCAACGCGCTCCTAGAGCGAATCGGCATTGACGGGCCGGCGTGGCTCGCCGACCCGCGCTGGTCGCTGCCTGCCGTGATCATACTGGGCATATGGAAGAACCTTGGGTACAACATGGTGATCTTCCTGGCTGGACTGCAGGACGTACCGACCGAGTACTATGAGAGCGCCGAGATCGACGGCGCGGGCGCGTGGCAGAAGTTTCGATATGTGACGATGCCGCTGATGCGTGGCTCGATCGGGTTCGTGCTCATCATGAGCACGATCAAGTCGTTCCAGGTGTTCGGGCAGGTGTACGTTATGACCGGCGGCGGGCCGATGAACTCCACCATGGTCCTGGTCTACTACATATACAGGCAGGCGTTTGAGTTCTACAGGAGCGGGTATGCCTCGGCCATTGCTTGGTTCCTGTTTGCCGTGATACTTGTTCTCACTATGCTTCAAAAGACGTTTCTTAAGGCTGAGAACTGACGAGAGGGCGAGGTGCAGCAGCGATGTCAACAACCATGACGAACAGCAGAGCGGTCGAGGCCGTTCGCGCGAGGCGCAGGCGTGTTGTGACGAAAACCGCGGGCCTTGGGCTCGTTCATATAGTCCTTATTCTGGGCGCCATATTCATGGTGCTTCCCTTTGTGTGGATGTTGCTTACGTCCTTCAAGGACCAGAGCGAGGTGTTCACGTACTCTATCCAGTGGTTGCCGTCGCGGATCAACCTAGAAGGCTACCGCGAGGTGTGGTCCGAAATACCTTTCGCTCGCATGTACGTGAACAGTTTCATCGTGGCCATATCAGTCACCGTATGCCAGCTGGTTACGAGCGCCCTGGCGGGGTACGCCTTCGCCCGACTTGACTTCCCTGGCAGGGACGTGGTGTTCATGATATACCTTTCGGCAATGATGATCCCACACCAGGCTACGGTAATCCCGTCTTTCCTTCTGATGCGCAAGTTTAACATGGTAGACCGGTATACCTCGCTCATACTGCCTTTCGCCGCCGGCCCGTTCGGCGCGTTCATGCTGCGACAGTTCTTCATGAGCATGCCAAGATCTCTGGAGGAGGCGGCCATCATCGACGGCTGTTCGCGGTTCGGCGTTCTTCGCTGTGTAGTATTGCCTCTGTGCAAACCTGCGCTGGTCACTCTCGGGCTGTTTCAGTTCATGTTCTCATGGAACGACTTCATGTGGCCGCTGATCGTGACGAACAAGATGTCTATGAGGACGCTCCAGGTCGGCTTGGCCCTGCTGCGCGCGGAGGTCTCGACCGAATGGCCTATGCTCATGGCCGCTACAGTCATGGCTACGGTCCCGATTCTAGTGGCCTTCCTGGCTGCGCAGAGGCAGTTTATTGAGAGTATCGCATTTACCGGCCTGAAGTACTGAGGATGCTGCCGTATTCGCATATGGAAGGAGGGTAGTCACGGTTGGATCCGGATGTCCGCAGGTTATTGACCTCGGCGCCGAGGGTACTAATCCGGGAAAGGAGCTAAACTCAATGAGACTAAAACGGATGGTCATCTCTTGCCTGGCTGTTGTGACGCTTCTGGCACTCTGTGTTGGCTCCATGGCGGCCGCGCCCGCCAAGGTCAAGTTGACGTACTGGCATTTTCTGGGCGGCGATATGGGAAAACGTCATGAGACCTTGATCAAGGAATTCAACAAGGCTAACCCTGATATTGAGGTGGAGTCGCTTTACTCGGGCAACGCCTGGACCATGCGCGACAAGCTGCTGGCCGCGGTTGCCGGCAAGCAACCCCCGGACGTGTCGATGATAGACCAGTTCTGGGCGGCTCAGCTCGCATCCACGGGCGCGATCATCAAGATGCAGACGCTGATAGATGGGCCCGACGGAATTGACAGGGCTGATGTGAACAAGACCGCGTGGATGACTGCGACCGTTGACGGCGAGATATGGACCATGCCGTACGCCATGAGTAACATAGTGCTCTACTACAACAAGGACATGTTCCGGGCCGTGGGGCTGGACCCGAACAAGCCTCCGACTACCTGGGGCGAACTGGTCGACTACGCAAAGAAGTTGACGCGCGATGTGAACGGCGACGGCAAGATCGACGAATGGGGCCTGTCATTCCCCATTCAGGCCGGCACCGGAACCGTCTACTACTACATTACATTCCTGTGGCAGGCAGGCGGAGAGCTCTACAACGCCGATTACACCAAAGTGGCGTTCAACAGCCCCGCCGGCGTAGAGGCGCTTCAGTTCTGGATGGACCTCGTGTACAAGCATGGAGTCGTGCCGCTTGCGCCTCCAACTGAAGGGTTCACGGTGGGCAGAATCGCAATGGAACTTGCCAGCTCGTCAACGCTCGAGACCAGGCAGGCCAAGTGCAAATTCCCCATTGGAGTGGCGCATATCCCAGCAGGCAAGAACAAGGTGACCGGAGTCGGCGGAAACAACCTGGCCATATTCAAAAACACTTCTGCTAAGGAGGCTGCCGCCTGGAAGTTCGTGAAATGGATGAGCAGCCCTGAGATGAACCTTAGGTGGAGCACCATGACCGGCTACACGCCGCTTCGGGATTCCGTCGTGAACTCGCAGGGCTATAAGGATTACCTCAAGGCCAATCCGGAAGTAGCGACAATGGCAGGGCAGATGGCCTGTGCAAGGCCTCGCCCTAACAATGAGACGTACCCTGAGGTATCGCGCATTCTCGGGTTGGCGGTGGAGAAGGCCCTGTTCTCAAAGGCCGATCCCAAGCAGCTTCTGGATGAGGCGGCAGTGGAGTCCGACGAGTACATCAAATCCATCATAGGCAAGTAGGGTAAGCCGCCGCGGTACAGTATCAGGTATCGACTGACAGGACAACCTGGTCCCGGGCGCGCCTGGGCTATCCGGGAACGGCGCCCGGGACCATTAATCGGAATCGTGGAAGTGAGACATACATGTATTTCGGCACAACATCGATGGTTTTCTACGCTAGGCCGCTTGACGAGGCGATTGCGGCCATATCCAGATGCGGATTTGACTATGTGGAGCTGTGGATGGACCAGGTATGGCGCGAGTTCCCGGAGCGCCCCGCGAACGCCGTCCGCGCTATACTGGACAGGCACGGCATGGAGGCTACGGTCCACTGCCCGATCATGGACGTCAACATCGCGTCGCCTAATGCCGGAATCAGGAACGAATCCATCAACCAACTCCTTGCCTGCGTTGAGTTCGGCCAGCTGATAGACGCGCGGCTCGTGGTTGTGCACCCCGGCAGGCGGTTTTCGCTTAAGGAACCAATCGACCAGCACTGGAGAACGCAGGTCGGGTCACTTGGCTGTGCGTTCGACAAAGCAGAGCATCTGGGTGTGACCTTGGCCCTGGAGAACATGGAGATAGACAAGGAAATAGCGTCGGTTAGGGATTACCCCGACATGTTTAGGGTCATCGATGATTGCGGCGTACCAGACCTCAAGATCACGCTGGATACCGCGCACATGCGCGATACCCAGGTCATATTGCGGTTCATTGACAAGCTTGGCCCGAGGATCGCTCACGTGCACGTGAGCGACGCGACTGATAAGGCCCTCCACCTCCGAATAGGCGAGGGGTCGTTGGACTTGCCGGCCATAGTGCGAGCTCTCGAAGATCACAAGTTCGCGGGTGTGTATTCGCTTGAGACGTACATACCAGGAGACGAAGAGGCTCTGGCGAAGGAGCGGCAGAAACTGGGCGGCCTGTTCGCCGGTGAATGAGTCGGCGCCTGGCGTCGAGGGAGGACAATTGATATGGCTACTATGAAGGCGGCGGTCCTGGTCGGGCCGCGCAAGATAGAGATTCAGGAGAAGGAGATTCCGTCTGTCGGGCCCAATGAGGTGCTCGTCAATGTGAAGGCCTGCGGGATCTGCAGTTTCGAACGGCGTCTTTTCACCGGAGAGAAGTGCATAGGCTACCCGGTAGTTCCGGGGCACGAGGCGTCCGGCGTGGTTGTGCAGGCCGGAGAGGCTGTGCGGCGACCGCTCGCGCCCGGAACTCGTGTGTCGCTGGACCTTCTGAATAGGTGCGGCGAGTGTGAGTTCTGCCGCACCGGCAGGGGCAATCTGTGCAAGTACATGTACCGCGGCAAGCTGAACCTCCTGGGCGGTTTCGGGCAGTACGTGTCGGTGCCCAGTGAACAGGTATTTGAGATCGGTGAGTCGCTCAGCTTCGAGGAGGCGGCGCTGGCTGAGCCGACGGCGTGCGTTATCCATTCGCTTGGCAAGGCGGATGCGCGGTTTGCCGAGACGATGCTCGTGTACGGTGTCGGCCCCATGGGGATGCTCCACGTCATTGTGGGAAGGGCCATGGGCCTTGAGGTGGGTGTAGTGGATCCCGACCCTGCGCGCAGAGAGATCGCGCTGTCGCTGGGTGCAAGATTCGCGGTGGCGTCCGGCCCCGACGAGGAGCTCAAGCCGGCCGTAACCAACGGTTTCGGGGCGACGCCCGACATCATCATCGTCACCGCTCCGGCTGTGCAGGCCGCTCAGTCAGCATGTGCCCTGGCGGGGAATACCTCCAGGATAGTGCTGTTCGGCATGTTCCCTAAAGGCACAGTGATGGACACGGATCCCAACAAGATACACTACTCAGAGCTCATGGTAATGGGCTCGGAAAGCCGTACGCCCTTGGACTTTCACACCGCGGTCTGCGCCATAACCCGAGGAATTGTCGATGTGAAGCCCATGGTTTCCAGAGTTGTGCCGCTCGACCAGCTAGAGCAGGCGCTTTCAGAGGCGCCTTCGGTGGATACGATGCGGGTCGTGCTTTCGCTCAATGACTGATATTCGATAAGCGGAAGGTGTGGTAGTCTTGATAGGCAAGCATATTAGGATGAAATCGCTCATTAACCCGGCGACCGGGCGCACTGTAATCGTGGCAATGGACCATGGGCAGATAATCGGGCCTGCACAGGGACTGGAACGCCCGCTTGACGCATTCCGGCGTGTTGTTCACGGCAGGCCTGACGCGATTCTGACCACCCGGGGCATGGTGGAGCACGGTTTTGAGGCGCTGGACTCGGGCGTGGGCCTGATCATCCGGATCACCGGAGGCTTCACTGTATTGGGCGGCAAGTTTGAAGAGGCGATGATCAGCTCAGTGACGCATGCGCTCAAGCTCGGCGCCACGGGAGTGGCCGTGACTGTGAAATTCGGCCATGAGCGTGAAGACGAGTTTACGCGCCAGGCTTCGCTGGTCGCTGACGACTGCTATGACTGGGGTATGCCGCTCATGACCGAGGTGTGGCCGGCCGGCAAGAATGTGAGCAGACCATCGGATCTCTCCGCAGTCAAGCTGGGCGCACGCGCGGCGGCCGAGTATGGAACCGACATAGTCAAAACCTACTATCCGGGCACTGAGGAAGGCTGTGCTGAGGTGGTAGCGGGTTGCCCGGTTCCGGTGGTGGTGCTGGGCGGTGAGAAAGCCGACGCTCCGATCGACACGTTCCGCATGGTTGAGTCGGCGGTCAGGGCGGGCGCAGCCGGTGTAGCTATGGGGCGCAACGTGTGGGGCCAACCGGACCCGGCAAGAATGATCGAAGCCCTGCGCGGCATTGTTCATGATGGATGGAGTGCAGACCAGGCAGACAGTTACTTCGGAAGGCAGGGTTGATGTGTGGGCAAGGTTGAAGGGGCCTGTCTCCTGCGAGTGCAGGGAGTCCTGGCTACACTGCCCCCAAGTGAGCAACGGGTAGCAGTGTGCGTGTTGGAACATCCCAGGAAGGTCGTGCAGTCTACCATAACCGACCTGGCGCGCGAATGCGAGGTCTCGGAATCCACCGTTGTCCGGTTCTGCAAGAGCCTCGGCCTGGACGGGTACAAGGAGTTTCGCATCGCCATAGCCCAGGAACTGGGAGCTGTCGTGCCCGAGCTTGCCGCTGTGGAGATGGGGACCGCTCGAGAGATCAAGGAACTGGCCCGAAGCGTATTCTCCAACAACATCAGGGCCCTGGAGGCTACCTTGAGCTCGCTGGATTACGAAGCCGTAGCTCAGGCCACTCAAGCGCTGGCTCGCGCAAGAAGGGTGGACTTCTACGGGGCAGGCCCCTCCAACGTTGTCGCGATGGATGCCTACATAAAATTCATGCGCATAGGTCTGTCGGCCGGTTTTGACTCCAACTCGTATCTGCAGGCGATATCAGCTGCAGTGCTTACCGACGAAGATGTCGCGGTCGGCATATCATACTCAGGTTCCACGCGCGACACTGTGGAAGCCCTCGGCATCGCCAGGAAAGCCGGGGCGACTACTGTGGCAATAACAAACTTCCGCGACATGCCCATTTGTGATGCTGCCGACATCATCATATGCACCAAGGCGGATGAATCGCTGTTTCAGGGAGGAGCCATGGCCTCGCGTACGGCCCAGTTGGCGGTGATAGACCTGATTTTCGCGGGCACCGTGGGCATGAGGGCGGATGTGTTTGCTCAGCAATTCGACAAGACCAAGACTGCCCTCCTTGTGAAGCTGAGGGGAGCCGTCAACGTGTCGGGGCAGCAAGGCAGGAATGGTCGGGCATCGGCGCCGCAGAGGGGCGAGCGAGACTAGGCTCAAGCTCTCCCGTTCATCTCGACAAACACCGTCTTGGACCTCATATACTTGTAGATCCCGGCAGTGCCCAGGCCGCTTTCCTTCCACCCGGCTGCAGGCGACTCGTTCATGCCTTTGCTATAGTAGGTGTTGATGTAGATCTGTCCGGCTTTGATCGCTTCCGCCACTCGCAAGGCCCGTCCGCAATCATTGGTGAACACGGCCCCCGCCAGTCCGAAAGGCGTATCGTTGGCCAGATCTATCGCCTCTTGTTCAGTCTCAAAGGGCGTTACCGAAAGAACCGGGCCGAAGATCTCTTCTCGGAAAATGGCCATCCGAGGAGTGACATCCGCAAACACAGTGGGGGGGACGAAATTGCCCTTAGCGAGCGCCGGGTCGGCATAGGGGACGCCGCCGGTGACTAGACGGGCGCCTTCGGCCTTGGCCCTCTCAATGTAGCTCCACACCCGAGCCGCATGGTCCGGATGAATGAGGGACGGCAGACTTACTCCTCTCTCGCAGTCGAAACCATCTCCGGGAACCAACTTCTCACACTCAGCCTTCAGCTGGGACAGGAATTCGTCGTATATGGATCGATGCAGGATCAGACGCGTGCCGGCGACGCACACCTGCCCCGAGCCCAGGGTGAAGCCGAGCAGAGTCCACTTGACGGCAGACTCCCAGTCGATATCGGGAAAGACTATGTTGGGGCTTTTGCCGCCCAGCTCCAGTGCGATGTCCTTGATGGTCTTGCTGGAATCGGCAATGACCTTCCTTCCTGTTTCGGTGCCCCCGGTCATGGACACCATGTCCACCAGAGGGCTCTCAACCAGTGCGGTGCCGACCTCACTTCCGGAGCCTGTTACGATGTTGACAACCCCCGGCGGGAATCCTGCCTCGTGAAGTATCTCCGCCATTGTCAGCATGCTCAGCGAAGCCCAGGACGAGGGCTTGATGATGACTGTATTGCCTGCCGCCAGTATGGATGCTATCTTCGCGGCACCCATCAGGAGCGGACAGTTCCATGGCAGTATCTCGCCGACGACGCCGTAGGGCTGCCACATCACATAGTTGAGGTACCTGCCGCCTCCGTCAACGGGTACGACCTTGCCTTCCAGGCAACGAGCCTTGCCGGCGTAGTACTCGAAACCGTCCAGCGCGTGAGCCACGTCATAGTGCAGAGCCCCGGTGAAGATCTTCCCGCAATCTAGTGTCTCCAGCACGGCGAATTCCTCCGCCCGCTGCGACAATAGGTCTCTGGCCCGAAGCAAGAGCCGGCTTCTTTGTGGATTAGTCATCTTGCTCCAAGGGCCGTGGTCGAAAGCATCTCTGGCCGCCGAAATGGCCTTTTCCACATCTGCTCTGCCGCCGCTGTAGGCTGTGGCGAATACCTCGTTATTGGCGGGGTTAGTGATATCGAAGGTTCGTCCTGATACGGACGGAACGAATTCGCCATTGATGTAGAGCTTGTAGGGTTCGTTCTTCACGTAGTCATGCGGGTTCATCATCTGTGCCCCCCTTGAAGCCACCGTCCGGAACTAGTAATCCTCCGCAGTGATCAGCCCAAAGCCTGTCTGGTTGGCGCCGCAGTACATCTCGTGGGAAACGTCGAATTCCAGATTCCCGGACGCGTCCACTCGGATCCCGCCCAGTTCCCTCGCCAGCCTGAGCTGTCTGCCTCCGACCGGTGTGAGCGGCGGAAGGGTTATCCTTTTCTCAATGCTTCCCGCGCTCACTATGGCATCGGCTTCCTCTACGCTGTCGAGCAAGGCAAGGCCATCGCCCTCGGGACCGCCCATCTCATACGCTATGATCACCGTTTTGATCCCCAAGTGTTCGCATGCCTTGACCGTCTGCATCGCCTCAATGATTGCGTTGCCGCCGCCTTCCCATGTTATGACGGCGCCCTGAGCATCGAGTTCCTTGGCCAATTTCGCCGCATACTGCGCAGAACGCAGCTTCTCGTCGAAAGTGTAGTTGTGCCCTCGCGCAATGATGACCCCGGCGAAATTGTGGCAGATCCCGTGCCCCTTATACAGCTCCAGCATGACGGGGTTGTTGCAGTGCAGATAGGTCGGGGTCTTAAAACATGCGTAGGCATAGTTGCCGCTGACCAAGGCGCCGTCAATCATCTCATTGGGGTTGATCACTGTGGGCAGATTCTCATACATGTGCTTGCCATAGCAGTATGTGTGGGCATACGTTCCTTGCGATTGATACTGGTGAATCTGGACTACATTGGGAAGTTCGCTCCGCCTGTTTTCGGTGCTGAAGACTTCCATGATGTCGGGTGTGAGGCCCCGAACTGTCTCCGCCAGGTACTTGGACACCTTGATGCCTGCTAAACGCACAGATGCATCATACTCCAAGTCCGATCTGCCTCCAGCCAGCTCGAAGCGGAGAACAACATTGATCGTCTCGTGAAAGGGACTGTAGTATTTGCCGGGTCCAGCCATGTCGATGATTCCTTCGCGGGGTATAAGCAACCCGCCGGCGTCCCAGGGCAACTGTGCGCTCTCCACTACCGTGACTCCGCTCAGCCTGTATGTTGTGCCTCTTCCGGCCGTAACAGGAGCGGACAGGAATCCTGGAAAGACATCAAGCCCGCTGTCGAGTTTGATCCGCGGTTCAATGACGTCAAGGACATGGATGATCCTCTTCGGCTCTCCAGGCTTGACGATGTGAACTTGCACGGCGGCCAGGTTGCCATCTTGCGTCACCAGGTCACGGATCTCCTGTTCATCGATGGTGAGCACTTCGTCGGCGAATGAAGTTCCACTACCCAACACGACGTCCGCGACTTTGAAAGTGCCTAAGCTCAGCTTCATGAGGTCCGTCCCCTCTCAGTCCTCAGCCGTTTCACGGAGAGAACAATGTAGGTTTTTCAACCTCGGTACACAAGGAATCGAGTGCAGCCTTAACAAGCTTCCTTCTGTACTCGATTTCCCGCTCCCGGGGAAGAGAGGCGTCGCTGCACATATAGGGAATGCGACCACCGATAACGATTCTGCTTGCTCCAACCGCTTCTGCAATCGAGCTCATTGCCGTAATACAGGCCGAAGGGATCCCGGCCCTTTCTATTTCTTTCGCTAGCGTTGCACCGCAACGCGTGCCAGTCGCTCAGCTGGACGGGATGAGAGCGCCATGCACCCCCGCTCTCAGCAGTTCCTGGGCTATTTGCGCGCCGAATTCCGCACTTCTTTCGACCGGGGTGCCGTTGCCCACGGTTACGTAATACGTATCATGAAGCTTGCCGATGTAGCCTTGGGTCTCAAAGAACCTCATGGCATCTACAGGCAGGACTCTATCCGGGTCCTCGTTGGCGAAACTTGCGTCGAATCCCCCGTGAATGGCTTCATACTGTCCCGTTTCCAGATCGTCGATGCCTTCCAAGGAATACGACGCCCAGCTGGTTGCGTTGGCGTGCTTGATTCTATCAGGGTTCCCAAGAGGGACAATGCCCGCTTCGGTCACTAGAGCGATGGTTGCTTGAGCAAGATCCTGGATCGGTTTGGCAGGGGCGATGCTCTCGTATCTTTCCACCGGCGCCTCTGTCATGTAAGGGTCGCCTCTGAGCTTCCTGTGCAGCATCTGGACGGCCCTAACGGCTGCAGGCCTGTCGGCCAACTGGTTGAGGCGTCTGCCGCGGGGGATGTAGCCTTCCTCTTTGGCCGACAGAATCGTCTCGCCGGTTGCCATCTTCTTGGCCAGCCTCGCCATACGGCGAATGGCGTCTCTCATCCCGGCCGCCGAAGCCCCGGTAGCCACGATGAGCAGGTGTTGCCTGTACACTGCCACTGCAGGATTCTCCGGGTACATGGCCGTAACCGTGGGGATGCTCCGGCGCCGTGCCACAGCGGAGCACACCCCGCCGCAGGCCAGCCCGTAGCGCCCAGCATTGAAGGCCGGCCCTGCTGCCAACAGGTCTATGTCCTTCTCGCCGACCACGCTGCATACCGCGTCGGCAACGTAGCCGCTGTTCTCGGCGTAGTAGTTGTCCCCGCAGACGATGGTCATCACGATTTCGTAGCCCTCGCCCAGCTCCTTCTGGAGCGCTATGCCCGGCCCAATGGGCCCGTCCTTGATCGCGAGCGCAGCGCCCGCGGCTTCCTCACCGCCAATTCCGCCGTAGAACTGGTTGATGTAGTGAGCGACTCGCTTCCTCATACACGTTCCACCTCCGCTACACGTCCTGTACACATCCTGGACGGGCGGCCCCGGCCCAGGAATCCTCATGGCATCTTCTGTAAGGCACCAGACTGATCATGTTTTTCGTTCCTACATAGTCGATCTCGCGACCGGTGCCCGTGTATCCGATGGGTCCAGTGCTGTACGGAAAGGACCCGCCACTTAGTAGGCGTAAAACCCAATTCGGTAACGGGTTCGGAAATTCCTTCTGAAACATGGAAATTTCTTTCGGGCAGCGGCAGTGTCGGCCGTTGTTGCCGGCATGCGTCGCAACCGTGACGCGAAGGCCGCAGACCGGCGACTGCGATTGTGACCGCAATTTCGCGGCGAGCGTAATATTGACGCTGATGTACTCCGCTGGACATAATAGAATAAGCCATGTCGAATGCCGTTTATAGCCAGATCGGGGGAGGGGGTAGCCCATGCAGTGTAGACTCTTTATGTCGCGC
>Ga0255340_1003104_pt1 | contig 18055 bp, 20 predicted proteins | sample wastewater_treat_7_FD_192417 | JGI IMG/M metagenome (GOLD analysis project Ga0255340, IMG submission 192417) | Wastewater microbial communities from Lulu Island WWTP, Vancouver, Canada - plant10 | ecosystem: Engineered > WWTP > Wastewater > Unclassified | place: Canada: Vancouver, British... | reverse complement strand
CCGATTTTTAGGGCGTTTTCAGGCCTGTTTCAGCCATAAAACTGAACGGTTGAAGCTGATTCGAGTGGGTGGGTATGCTCCGATTTTTCCAATGTGCACTAAACAAGAATTAAAAGTTATTCTATAATATCGACAAACCAAAGGAGTCCATAAACAAATTTATTACTCTTAAAACAACTTTACTTTAATCTCGTACTTGTATATACGGGTAATAAAGTAAAGCTGTTTTTACCCTAATTTTCCGGTAAAAGAAAAACAACCTTCACTATTCTTTCACCAGTATATTAGAATCTGACAGAAACAGCTTTGTTTTCTTTTGCCAGAAACTAAATAGAAAAGGAAGAGAAATTAAAAATCACATTTTCTTCATATTCAACTTTACTTTATTCAAAGGGCGTATATATAGGAATAAAATAAAGTAAAGTTAAGAATACCGTAAAAGATTAATTCGGTTATTACTTCAATTTCTCTACAAACTCTTTAGCTGGTTTAAAGGCTGGGATATTGTGAGCAGGAACAATCATAGTAGTGTTCTTAGAAATATTACGGGCGGTCTTCTCAGCACGATGTTTGATGATAAAACTACCGAATCCACGAAGGTACACTTCATTTCCGTTTATCATAGAGGTCTTGATGGTCTCCATGAGACCTTCAATAACTGTTAATACGCACTGCTTTTCAATGCCAGTCTTAGCTGAAATCTCAGCCACAATTTCTGCCTTTGTCATAATAGATATCTATAAGTTTATAAAATTCAAAAAGGGTTGCAAAGATAGTGCTTTTCATTAAGAATGATGATTAAACGTTATTATATATTCCCTGAAAATGACTATTTGAGATGAGTATAGATTAAATTGTATGATTTCATAATAAATCATTATAATTTCGCTCCAAGTAATCATATTAGATTTTTACAGTCAGAATCTCATTAATATCTGTCAAATAATTCTGACTCCGATGCTCACATTTCACTTTCCATTTCTGATCTTTATCTCCCTCGGCCAGCAGTTTTATTGTCTTCAAACCATACCGGTGGTTAATCACATCGATAGCTTTCATTAAGTCAGAACGCTCCTTCCGATTGTGAATCGGATCGAACAGATTCATCTGAAGCATGGACATGCTGACGATATCACCGACGATGACCCCTGATTTCTTGTACTGAATGCCGGGGCGGTAGATTTGTTTTAGCAATTTCAATGCAGCACTCGTAATCTCAAGTGTATCGGAGGTGGGTGTTATAAAAGTATAAGTGGCAGAATTTCCATATTGGGGCAGATCGTCTCTAAACCGATTGCTACAGATGAAGACGGTAACGGTGCGTGCTCCAGCGTTCTGACCACGAAGTTTGTTGGCACAACTGCTGGCAAACGAAGCTACGGATGCCTTGAGAGATGGTAAGTCTGAAACCATTTCACCAAAGCTTCGGCTGGTACAGATTGTTTGGTTCTGAACAACCTCGGATGTGTCTATACAAGGGGTACCATTCAGTTCAAGCCAAGTCTGTATGCCTGGTTTGTGAAAATTGGAACGAACCCACGATTCGCTTTTGTTGGCAAACTCAAGAGGCGTTGAGACTCCCAAGTAGTTCAACTTGCTTAAGGTTTGTCGGCCGATGCCCCATACATCTGCCAAATCGAAGAGGGATAGAGCCTTTATACGTTTCTCTTCGCTATCAATCATGCAAACGCTACGGTAGCCATCGTATTTTTTTGCGAATTTATTAGCAACTTTAGCCAGTGTCTTGGTAGGTGCTATGCCAACACTTACTGGGATATCTGTCCAAAGCTTTATCCTGTCTGCCACGCCTCGCATCAAGTCCACTAGATCGAAATGGCTTTCATAGCCTTTGAGGTTACAAAAGCTTTCATCGATACTATAGTTCTCTACGTGATGAATGGACTTGCGGAGAATGTTGGTTACTCGCTTGCTCATGGCTGCATAAAGCTGCATATTGGTAGAGAAGATGGTAACGCCATGCTTGCGGATAATATCCTGCACTTTGAAAATGGGATCGCCACGATGAAGACCGAGTTTCTTTGCTTCAGGAGTGAGTGCAACAATGCATCCGTCGTTGTTCGAGAGAACACAGACGGGCTTACCCTCCAGTCCGGGATGAAAAACCTTTTCTACCGAACAGAAGAAGCTGTTGCAATCTACCAAGGCATACATATCAATGACGGGGTTTGTGGATGATATAGGTGACTGTTCCCCAAATGGAGAATCGGTCATCAGGAGTAACCTTTATTTCCGGAAAGTCGGGATTGGCTGGTATAAGCCATCCGAAGCCATCTCTCTTGACGAAACGCTTCAATGTATAATCACCGTTGAACTCACAAACTGCAACTTCACTCTCGGATGGATTACGGTTACTCTTATCCACTATGACAATGTCGCCAGAATGGATGCCTGCATCGATCATTGAATATCCTTCCACACGGATGAGATAGCATGATTCGGGATTGGGACATAGCATCTTCAGCAGTTCAATGTCTTGAGCCTTCTCGTCATTATCCAATGGAATCGGAAAACCTGCAACAATGCCAATGTCAAAGTACGGCAAATTCATTTCTTTGATTTGAGCTGCCGAATATACAGAACCCAACTTCTCAAGGTTTGTACGCTCATCAACGATGGACTTGGCTATACAGTTCTTGATGAAGTCCGTCTTGTTATCTTGAGCATCTATGTATTCAGCCATACCTTTAGGTGCTCTGAATGTATAGAGTTTGCTATCGGTACTAGGTCTTCCTGCACCTTCACGCTTTCCTCCTCTTGAACCTTTTTTCGTTGAATTATCCATGGTCTTCATATTCTTTGGTGCAAAATTATGAAGTTATTTTGATTTCCGTATTACATATTCAAAGAAAAGTGTTTCTAAATGCTGAAAAAGCAATGATTTTATACTGAAACGTTGCTGAAATCATGCTGTAGTGCTTCATCGAGCATTCAGCAAAGCGGTATATTGTTCTCTTTTAAAGTATTGTCGAAATTATAATTATTAAATTAAAATAATAGCAATAGCATTAGCTATGTATTCTTGGAAAACTATAATGCAAACGTCTATTATATATGATGTTATGATTTCATTTGCATCGTTTTAATACGATATTAAAATGTAGCAAATGAAATTAAAGAACGATATTTGCTTTGTGAAATATTATTCTGATTAAAGAGAAAAAAGTTATTAGAGCATTTCCTGGCAAGCATCTTAAACAATACCGATTTATTGCAAATATTTCGGTATTATGCTATTATAAAATTGATATTTCCTTAAATAACATACGATTTAATCACTTATTATACAGATGTTTTGGTTATATCAAAATTAAAACATATCTTTGTACCGAATTATTGCAAATATTTCGGTATATGGACTCAAATAAACAGCAACAAATAAAAGCTACCATCCTCAAACGGATAGAAGAAGGAGCTGCGCATAGCGTCTTCTTTATTGGTGACTTTACGAACCTTGGTTCTGCCGAGACCGTCCGTAAAGCTCTTAAAGAGGCTTCGGATATGGGATTGGTGGAACATATAGCACATGGTATTTACGCAAAGCCTATGATTTCACGCTTTGGTAAAGTCCCTGTGCCATTGGAAGCTGTTGCTATGGAAATAGCAGCCAGAGACAACGTCCAGATTTTACCAACAGGATTGACGGCTGCCAATATACTTGGAGTGTCTACTCAAATTCCACTTACCGTTTCATTCATTACAACTGGATCGTCTCGTGTTATTAATGTAGGTAATAGAAAAATAGGGTTCCGTCATGCAGCTCCTCGTAATTTCAATTATGAAGGACCAACTATACCTCTGATTGTTCAGGCCTTTCGTGAATTAACAGAGCAAAATATCAGAGACCAGGAAATATCAGCAGTCTCAAAATATCTTGATAAAGCGCCTGATAAAAGCATACTAGCAAAAGATATACTTAATGCCCCTATGTGGATCCAGAACATCATTAAACCACTCATCAAGAAATACGAAAAATAATGGCACACTGGCAACAATATAACATCGAAGAACGTCTACAACTTCTAGACATCGCAAGTGCAGAAAAGAATCTACCCAAACTGGCTATCGAAAAAGACTGGTGGGTAACGATGGTACTAAAGGCACTTTCTCAGACACAATATTCAAACCTTTTTAGCTTTAAGGGTGGCACAAGCTTAAGCAAGGGTTGGTCGTTAATCGAACGCTTCAGCGAAGATGTTGATATCGCTATAAAGCGTGATGGACGATTTGCCATTACTGGAACATCAAATACTCAGCTTGCAAAAGCAAGACGCACAGCCCGTCACTATGTTGTAAGAGAATTACCAGCTGAATTAGAAGATATACTACGGAGCTTTGGAGTTTCTGATTTTAATATTGAGCCTGAGATTTCAAAACACCATGGCGATGAAGAATACGAACTACGTGCAGACACCCACCCTTCTGTTATTTATGTAAATTACAAGTCCATACTCCCAGAGATGTCAGAATATCTTCTGCCGAGAGTCAAGATTGAAATCAGTTGTCTGTCTATGGACGAACCTGTCGAAAAGAAATTGATACGCTCGTTTATATCTGAAATCATTCCAGAAGGTGATGATACAACTGTTTTATTCAACACTGTAGTTCCCACACGTACATTCCTTGAGAAAATCTTCCTTCTACATGAAGAGTTTCAAAAAGAGAAACCACGAAGCATTCGCATGTCAAGACACTTATATGACATTGAACGCATAATGGATACAGAATTCGGCAAAGAGGCATTATGTAATTTGGATCTATACAATGAGATAATAACCCATCGTAGCATATTCAACAAACTCCCAAATATTGACTATTCTACACATGCAGCATCTACGGTAAATTTCATACCGCCTATGTCTGTTATTGGTGATTGGAAGGATGACTATCAATCATTATCAAACACATTCATATATGCTGATGCCAAGAAAACAACTTTCGAAGAGCTGCTGAAAAGCATGGAAGAATTGACAAGCCGTATAAGAAGACTTAGCATTGATAGCTCAAACTAAATCCCTTTCTGGTAAAAAAGAAAATATTTCCAGTTTGAGACATATAGATTCCGAAGAAATGACACATCAACTATTTCTTCGGAATTTATATTTTCGGATTGCAGTAAGAAAGAAAATCAAACTATACCAGTCCAGTCCATTTGTTATATATCCAAACTGCACTAAACTGATAAAATTGTACCTCAATGCATCTTTCCTGAAGAAAATTTTCAAAAAAAATATCAGTTTATATTGGGTCTAAAAAACACACAAACGGAAACAAGCTTAATTACACAAAACGACATAAAAATGTTTACCGAAAATTTCAAAAACATGTTGTTTTAGGTTGTTTGCGTGGCACACGAAATTAGTTATGATTGTTTCTTTTTTAACCAGAAGCATAAATTATTGGATTATAGAGCAATAGAGATATATTATGAATAATGCGAAAAATTTTGGCACACAATTTGGCACATGATGAATGTACAAATGTCACACGTGATCCTAAGTGTGAGCATAAATAGCTAATATACAACATACTACATAAATCTCTAAATCGTAATTTTGGAAAATATATCTAGTTCTGTATTGAGGAAGTGGTATACATGTGTGCCATGAGACTCAAAGCAAGGGGCATATATGGCACATACTCTGGCACACGTGTGCCAAATTCTGAGAAATATGTGCCAAACGAAAATTGTATCTTGCTGAAACATAAGAGTTTTCCTAATTCCGTTTTCTTATATTGGAAAATTTAGGTAATATTGTATCGGGAAATAGAAGTTGGAAAATTATCGTGAATTTGGATTAAGTACTATAAAGTTATCTTTATAAGTTCCCGACAGGACCATCAGGAATCCTACTTATAATCCGATAAAAACATGCAGCTATCAGAGCTGGAACAGCTCGTTCACGCTCTTGCCGAAATAGGCTGAGAGTTTAAGAGCCAGTTCAGTTGATGGGATGAACTTGTTGTTCTCTATGGCGAATATGGTCTGTCGCGAAACACCTATGGCATTAGCCAGCTCCTGCTGGGATATACGGAGGATTGCCCTCTCTATACGTATGTTATTCTTCATTGCTGCTCTCCTTTTCGTGATTTGACAACACTTTCTTTAGTACAAGCGAATATACTACCGCCACCAGCGGAATCCAGCTCAATATCATCAAAATGAATATTACAATGGCATATACATTGCCATGTTCCGGTGAATATCCTGCCGCCATCATAGCCGTATTATAAGCGTTTCTGGTATGCGCGAATATAAACGAGATTACCAAATAGTAAATTGCAAAATATGCAATAATACGAGTTCTGATTTGTTGTATGAACTCATCCTCCTGTTTCTCCTTACTCAAACAAATCAGTATTGCTGCAACATACGGCAATAGTACTGATAATCTGAGTACTGTCTCATAGAATCTTACGGTTGACCCTATGTCATGAGCAGAATAATCCAATAATCCTGTTGTAAGAATAACAATTATGACAGCAATCAAAACCAGAGAAAAAGGAAGGACCCACCAGCCCACTTTCTTGCATCGGTATGGAAGAAGAATAGACTTGTAGTTGTTTCCGCTCCCAATACGCGCCAGCACCTTCAGAAGGATGATATAGAAAACCTGCATGTAAAAAAACGATGCAAAAAAGCTGATAATCCTATATGAATAAACAAAAACAGTAGAATTGAAAACTTCACTAATCAGATCGTTCATATCACTAACACGTGCGGGCAAGAAAGATAATATACGAATATTACCCCAAAACATACCTACAACAGCACTCGTCAAAAAGAATATGACAACCGATATTGTCAGAGCCCGATAACGGACCGATGTGATATACTCATCTTCCACCTTCTCCTTTGACAGACAGCAGACCATGAGAACCACCCCAAGCAAAATACTCATTGTCTCACTCAATCTCCTATAAAGCATTTCGTCACTGAAACTGGCCCTGTAATGGGAAAGGACAACATAAGCTGCATACAATACACAGAACACGATGAGTCCCGCTACCTGCCATTTATGAGGCAGAAGGGTCAATTGTTTCTTATAGTCTCTCATAATTGTAAAGTTTGATGCGACAAATGTAAAGCATACTTTACAATAATCAAAGAAGACTTTACTTATTTAACAATATTTAACCAGAGGGATATGCTGGTCAAATTCTTATCCTCCATTTTTATCAATACTGAAGGTTGTTATTCTGTCTGTTCCAATAATTATCTACAAGAACATTGTCATATATACCGGAATGTACTCAATACCGTTCTCTCGCCTATAATCCTTTGTATAAATCAAATACTTGTTCATAATACGATCCGGAAATTTAGAACAGAACTCGTCTAATGATCTATGGGTTTTATATCCGGATGATTTTACCTCTATTGGCGATATCTTATGTTTGTCGGGGATGACAAAATCTATTTCATAATACTTTTTACCTTCGGAATAAGGAATTGTATGATAGAACAGATTCTTTCCGGCTGTTCTCAGCATCTGAGCTATGACATTCTCATAGACATATCCAAGATTAGTGCTTAGCTTATCATTCAACAGCTTATCGTAAATTATATTTTCCGTAATATCGCGATCCTTAAATGCAAGCGTGACGAACAGACCGGTATCCGAAGCATACATCTTGAAGTACTCCTCGTTCTTTGTAAGGGCTAATCCTGCATTCGGGTCATCGGAGTGATATGCAACATTCACCGTCATGGAATCCTCCATCTCCTTTACGACATTTACCATCCTTTCCACCTTTTCATTATTTAGGGCCTTGCCTATCTGATAGCGCAATGCGTTTTTGCTGAGTTGGGCGGGTATAGCGTCATACATGGCTTTTGCTCTCCCCGAATCATCTATTTTACCGAAATCTTCTTCATAGAGGGCTATGATGTCACGTTTAGCCAAATCAACGGCGGTAAAATTGTTCGTTATAATGTATGCAGAAACTGCTTGCGGCATTCCTCCGACAAGCATATATAAGCGAAAGTCTCTCATGAGTTTACGATGAACGGCATTACCCAACGGCAATTTCTTTTCAAAAGCGGTTCGTAATAACGGAACTGTGGCTGTATCGCCAAGCGCCCATCTGAATTCCTCATAATCCATAGGATACATATTGACCTTAGTTTCTTCACTCGGAATAACTATATCGCGACTTTTTGACCTGACAGATATTAATGACCCTGTCTCAATGTAGTCGTACCGATGGTCTTTCACCAAATGCTTGATGGCTTGCCGTGCAAGCGGCTGCAGTTGTACTTCATCAAATATAATTACAGATTCTCTCTCATATAATTGAACCTGATATATGAATTGCAGTCTTAGAAAGAGATAGTTTAAATCAGAAATATCATTGAATAAATCGTTTACCTCTTTAGATACTTTTGAAAAGTCTATCAATATATACGATTTATACTCACGACGGGCAAAATCCTCTACTATTGTAGATTTTCCAATACGCCTGGCTCCCTGTATCAACAACGCAGTATCTCCGTTACGTTCAGATTTCCACCTGAGCATCGTATCGTACATCTTTCTTTTGAAATAGATCACATCGTCTCCCATTGCTTACATTTTTTGTACAAATGTAAACTATAAATATAGTTCCACCAAATTTATTTGGGCAAAATGCCGGTATCCACCAAATCTTTTTGAGCTATTTGCCGGTGAGCACCAAATCTTTCATCTCCTTCCGTAAGGATAGCAAACAGTCATAATCTGAGTAGTCATACCGGGGATCTACATACCTCCATAAAATCTCATGCTCAATGAGCTTAATGTCATAATCATCTATTTCAACCATATTTCCCGACTTTTTGTACAAAGAAAACAGAGACCATGCACCTGCGAACACCAATAGTTATAATAGTTCGGCTCGGGCTGAATGAGCGAGTAGAACGAATCTACAATCTTACCATTACGCACAATGACAACGCCAACGGAACAAACCGATGAACGCTCATTGTTAGCCGTCTCAAAGTCTATCGCTGCAAAATCTCTCATAATTCAATTATATCATCTATATTTCTTCTGCCAAAGTACAACATGGATATGCCAAAATGTGGTATAGCTGTAAAAATGAAATTTCAGTCTCTATTTCCGCAAATACTCACCATCGCGTGCCAGGATCTTCTCGATTTTGCCGACATACATTGTATGGAAATCCTTTTCGGGATAGTTCCGGGCGATTGTCTCCTGACTCATGAATCCGCTCTCCTGCAGCTCCGATGCATACATCTTCCTGCAGATAATCACCATCTTGGCTTCGGCAAAGTATATACTGTTATCGGCAAACACTCTGGTCAGGCCGGCCTTTGTAATCTTGTCCTCATCGCGGCCTGACACACTGCCCAGATATGCCATCTGACTCTTGAACGACTCATCCATCACGCAGAGAGTGAAATACTCCTCCCTATCTACAAACGTCTTGGTGTAACGCGATGGACGGATATAAACCACCACTGTAGGGTCATTGTTTCCCCAAAGACTTCCCATATGACCCCAGGATATGGTCATCGTGTTACAGCCATCCTGCTCGTTACCGGCAGACAACAACATCCATTCTCTACCCAACAGGTTGAACGGATTGAACTCCATCTCTCTGTAGTTGATCTCTCTCATTGTATTCTCTGTTTTGATCTTTCTATCATAGGTTTTAGCTCATTCTCAAATATCGTGCGCTCTATAATTCTGTAATGCGGATGATAAGCATCCTTATATTCCTGCGAATGGCTGATGGCATATTTCCCTTCTGAAAGTATGCTGTCGATAAACTGCTTGTCCTCCTCGTAATTAGGTAAGCCGATCTCCATTTTGTCGATTGTCCGAACAATTTTCTTCCAGTTCCTCTTCCATGATTTGACCGATGGAAGCTTGACGGCGTTCGCACTGCGCATGAAAGCATCAAGCAGGACCTCTTTTGAGATCAGATTCTCCTTGATGGCCCGAATGCTCACACGCACATATCGACCCTTGATGCCGCACGGTTCATAATACCAGGGCTGCATATCAGCCACATTGCTTGTCCCGATCTCCTCGTCGAGATACTCCTCTACCGCCTTTCTGTCAGTCACCATATGCTCTGCCCCCATATAATCCTGAAAGCATGATTTGTAAATGTCGATCAGGCGCAGCTCGGGATAAGTCCTCAACTGATCGTTTACAAACGACTGAATATCCCGGGCCGATACCACCGGCACAGATACAAGGGACAGAAGTATGAGAAATATTCTATTCGTCATGACTCAATAATTATTTAATGAATTGTACATCAGATGAATCTATATTATCTATCGATTTGTTATAAACCTGTTCAAACATATCGATCTCACGTTTTCCTATACCAAGTCCGATGGCAATGGATTTCCACTTGCTTACTCCCTTGATAACCTCCTCTATAATCTGACGGGCTTCATCCCTGCCAATCATATACTCCTCGCAGGATTCAAGTAAAATCTGCAGGTTTGACTCATTGGTTGATGAGTTGATGAGTAAGCTCTGATAATTGCTCAAAGTCGGGTTCATGTCATAGGCAGGAGAGAGTGTCCAACCTCTTGGCGTAAGCAAGAAACCATGATTACGGAAATGGTCATCACTATTGCCGATAGCTATATTGAAGGCAACACGACGATAGAGCTGACGCAGATTATCATTGACATCACAGCTGTTCTGCAAAATAAAGTCTACAATATCCAGATAGCCGTTTCCGCTTTTGGCATCACAGCCATCGGTCAAGCCAAGCAGAGTCATGGCCGATGCAAAATGGATGCGGCGACCCTCATCGGTCCTATCAAAACGTCGGGAGAGGAAGGTATGATACTTTCCTCCGGATTTGATCACTCTTGCTTCGGCTGCCACAACACCGGCCTCTTTAGCCAACAAATGGCTGTGACACTCCCAGAGAGCCACATCATAGTCATCCCTCAGCGAAGGAAACTTGGCTACGCAGAGCCTTCCGGATTCATCAATGACTCCTGCTTTCGGTCGTGCACCGCCCAGAGAGGTTCCCGGATGTACAAGCTGCCGTATCCATCTCTTTTCGGGCATCTGATTACGCTCCTCGCTACGCTCAAACTCCATACCGGCCAATGCCAAAGTATCTATATCGGTCAGGGGAGGAATACGGAGCTTCCCGTCACAGTTTATGAACTGGCCATCAGGGCTTTCCTTGAAGCGGAAGCCTCCCATTCGTGAAAAATCATCAATACCTGTAAGACAGTCGAACGAAGAGAGTCTTTTTACGGGACGGTTCTCTTCGATTGCCCGCATCTGTTCACGACGGTTTAAAAGTGTCCTTCCCCAACGGTCCGGCAGCGCATCGCTGAAACAGCCAAAGATATCCTTACCCGGGCGGGCGTACTGTTGACCGGGATAGTTGTTGATGTCAGCACTCAGGAAGATACTGCCATACTTGGCGAGCCAATTATTGTCAAATTTGAAGGAATAAGAATCCGAGCCGCGAAGTGATACGTAGCCGAGTTCGCCTATCAGAAGAGGACTTTCCAACCAGTCGAAATCACCGTATATATACAATATGTTCATTTTACACTTTCTTCGATGCACGTTCACGGTTAGTCAGAGCAAGATCCTGCAATGCACGCCCCATCTCATCTTTCTGAGCCAGCAACAGTATGTCATCATCCAACTGCAAAGCATACAACACACGGAGATAGATGCCTATAGCAACCGTAGGCGCGCCCTTCTCAACTCTGTTTATAGTAACGGGAGAACAAGTAGCCCGCTCTGCAACCTGTGCTATGCTCAAATTGCGACGCAGACGCGCCAACTTGATTTGCCTGCCAACAGTCTGCATTTTCTGCTCCAATTTGCGGGGAAGTTTCGTCCCCATAGTTGCTTTACTCATAAATATTCAACATATCATTACGAGTGCAAATATACTCTTTTTATTCATTTAATGATATATTGAACAAAAAATGAGATGATTTTAAAAGACAGACGATAAGCTGTTTGTCAAAAACCGACTACAAACTGTTTTCTAGAGACAGACTACGAACTGCATCTCAAAGACAGACGATGAATTATTTCTTAAAAGCCGGCAACCGATTGTATGGCCAGCATTAAAAACCCGACAACGATTGCAACGAAGAAATTAATCACCTTAGCCTTGAGGAAAACACTGCGGCTATGAGCCAAAAGCGGAAGGGCGGTATGCCCGTCCTGGCTTATGCAACTGGCCAAGAGCACCGGCAGAGGGATCACTCCGGCAGCAAAAAGCGACACGAACACCAGATGCGGGCCCGATTCGGGGATTATGCCTATTAGGGCGGCAACAAGGATCATAAGCGCCGTGTTGTCGCTTATCCAGGTGCTCACATCAATATAGCCTGCAAGGAGCCTTATCACAATCATTGCACCCAGAGTCCAGAGGAAGATATTTAACAGATGATGCCGGACTATATGCTCCCAGAGATGCTCCTCCACGAAATGGTCGCCGGCAAAGAGCAGCATGCCCAGCACCAGCAGACTCAACACGGCAAACACCCAGTACATCCACTCCTCCGACAGAATATTGAATCTGCCGGATACGCTGTCGGCATCGGCCTCATCGGCCTCCAAAAAGCCCAGAACAAGCGCAGCCACAAATAACAGCACACCGATAAACATCAGTATTCGTTTCCAGCCGAAGTGACGGCTTTTGCGCTGTTTACGGCCGATATTACGCTCCTCCTCATGTATCTTCATGGAGTGGCAGCTCTCATAGCGGTGATGGAATAGGTCCACCAGCAGGCCCACACCCACAGCCACCACAAAAAGGATAAGAAATATCCATAGCGAACGACCGGGAAACATGGCCAGCATCACAAACGCCTCGTCGCCCGATGAGGCTATCATCATAGCCACCAGCGCACCGAAACTTATAAGTCCGTGGGTATATAGCGATACCGATGCAAACCCTCCCATACATCCGGGAATAATACCCAGAAATGCAGACACCAAAACCTGTGTCACACGGCGTTCACGCAGGCGGCTGAACAGACGTCCATCGGATTTTATGTTGAACACCTCGATGAGCATCATCATAATGATCACCAGACCTGTCACAAGAATGGCAGTGCGCAGGGAATCTGTTAGAACCGAGATCAGCATAGACCTATATCAATAATTACGTTGTTTGAGCAAGACATAGAGTATAATGGGAGCTCCGATGGCCGGAGTTATGGCATTTAGCGGGATCAGCCCTCTGTTACCCGGCGCAGAACTGAGCAGATTGCAAAAGAGAGCAACTGCCGCTCCGCATATTATTGTTACCGGCATAAGAATCCTATGATTACTGGATCTGAGCATCATCCGGCCCAGATGCGGCACGGCAAGGCCGATGAATGAAATAGGACCACAGAAAGCGGTTATGACGGCCACCAGCAGACTGGTTGAAAAGAGCAACCAGTTTCGGGTACGCATAATGTTCACGCCCAGATTTTCGGCATACATATCGCCCAAAATCAGCGCATTCAAAGGTTTGATAAGCGCTGTTGCTATGAAGAGTCCGACCAGCACAACCGCACAGAACAGGGGAAGCTGACTCACGGATACACCCCCAAAATTGCCCATCCCCCACATAGTATATGAGTGTACGCCCTCGGCGGTGGAGAAGAAGTTTAAGAGTGAAATTATGGCCGATGCCAGATAGCTCACCATAACACCCATAATAAGCAGCATTACCGGATTTTTGAGCAATGTAGAGAGAAACAGCACCAAAGCTGTAACTGCCAAAGCACCTGCAAATGCACCAAGGATTATAGAGACCGATGCACCGAGCGTCAGATTGCCCATAGTAAGATTACCGCCGAACAGCAGCATCACAAGCGCCACGCCCAGCCCTGCGCCACCGTTTATACCGAGGATATCGGGGCCGGCCAGCGGATTGCGGAAAGCCGTCTGCAGCATAAGACCCGATGCCGCAAGCGAGGCGCCTGCCAACAGAGCAGTAATAGCCGATGGCAGTCTGGACTCACGGATAATGAAGTCCCAACTCTCAAGGCTTGCACCCCTGCCCGTCAGCGAATTTATCACATCAGCCATTGGGATATGTACAGTACCGAAACAGAGATTAAAGAAAAAAAGCAGCAGCACAGCCACCGAAAGGACTATGCTCAGATATACCTTTTTTGTCTTATCCAAACCCATAACTGAAATCTGTCGCACTGCAAAGTTAATGAAAGAACATATAAGTATCGAATAGGCGTTGACCAAAATAATTCATGCAGATTCAACCGACAAATGTAATTTCCCATTAAACTCGTGGTAAAATATGCCTATATTTGTATAGGATCGGAAAAGATGATGTCATCTGAAACAAGAACATACGCAGCAATTGACCTGAAGTCATTCTATGCTTCGGTCGAGTGTGTTGAGCGGGGGCTTAATCCGCTCACCACCAATCTTGTGGTGGCCGATAATTCACGTACCGAAAAGACCATCTGTCTGGCGGTCTCGCCATCGCTCAAAACATATGGCATAGGCGGCAGAGCACGGTTGTTCGAGGTGATACAGCGGGTACGGCAGATCAACGATTCACGCCGTATGAAGGCGCCCGGCCTGAAGCTGGGTAAACCGTCATGGGACAATTTGAAGGTGCAGTCCGATCCGTCAGTAGCGCTGGGATACATCACGGCCCATCCGCAGATGGCGCACTATATGGAGGTGAGCAGCAGAATATACTCCATTTATCTGAAATATGTGGCGCCTGAGGATATTCACGTCTATTCCATCGACGAGGTCTTCATTGACCTGACCCACTACCTTAAAACCTATGCATGCAGCGCCCATGATTTGACCATGCGTATGATCCGTGACGTACTGGCTCAGACCGGCATCACCGCCACAGCGGGTATAGGCACCAATCTCTTTCTGGCTAAGGTAGCCATGGATATTATGGCTAAAAAATCCAAACCCGATAAGGACGGGGTCAGAATTGCCCGGCTCGATGAGATGAGCTACCGCCGGCAGTTATGGAGCCATCGGCCCCTGACCGATTTCTGGCGCATCGGACGCGGTACGGCAAGAAAATTAGAGAGTTACGGTATGCGAACTATGGGCGATGTGGCTCTCTACTCCACCGACAAGCGGTGGGAAGAGCAGCTATACAGCATATTCGGGGTCAATGCCGAACTCATCATCGACCACGCATGGGGATGGGAACCATGTACCATTGCCGACATCAAATCGTATAGACCTGAAACCAACAGCTTAAGCTCAGGGCAGGTTCTCAAAAGCCCCTATAAGTTCGACAAGGGCCGGCTTATAGCCAAGGAGATGGCCGATGCTCTGGTCATGAGTCTGGTTGACAAGCGGCTTGTAACCGACTCCATGACACTTGACGTAAACTATGATAGGGAAAGCCTTGAGCAGCCGGGATACAGGTATAACGGCCCTGTGGTAACCGATTTTTACGGTCGCAAAGTGCCCAAGCCCGTACACGGCAAGGTCAATCTAAACGGTCATACCTCATCATCGGAAGCCATAATAAAAGCGGTATCCGACCTTTACGACCACATAGTCAATCCCAATCTGCTGGTACGCCGTTTGAATGTAACGGCACAGAATGTGGTCAATGAAAACTATGCAACCCCCATGCAGCTTGATCTGTTCAGCTCCAACGCCGAAGAGCATGGTCGGGAACGCCGACGGCAGGAAGCTATCCTTGCCATCCGCAAGAAGTTCGGCAAGAACTCCATCCTTAGAAGTATGAATTTTGAAGAGGGCTCAACCGCCAAAGAACGCAATGCGCAGGTGGGAGGCCATAAAGCATAACCGGCTATGGACAAACGATACGAAAAAATCCTGAACCTGCCGTATCAAAAATCGGCCGCCCGACAGCAGATGTCGCTATATAACCGTGCCGCGCAGTTCTCGCCTTTTGCCTCACTTACAGGTTACGAGGCTATAATAGACGAGACAGCGCGACTCACAGACAGCCGCATCGAATTGGACGAGAACCAGAAAACCCTGCTAGACGCCTGTCTGCAGGAGCTTGCCTCAATGACAAACCAAGAGATTACCGTCACCTTCTTCAAGCCTGACAGCAATAAGCAGGGTGGTAAATACACTGAAATTACGGGACAGTTCAACTCCGTCTGCCACTACAAACGTATGCTGTCGTTGACCGACGGCACATCTGTTCCGTTGGACGACATAACGGCAATCGTCATATCGGATAAGGCCGATGATAAGGGCATCGGACACATCTGCCGTCCCGATAAAGCCGTCGAATAATCACCAATAAGTATGTCAGATAAGGCCGGTAAGGATATTAACAAATCCGGTAAAGATATCCGAAAAGCCCGACCCTTTAAAGAGATCCTTCAAAAACGAAAAATATGAGAAGAACGCAATCGGTCCGATAATACTGCCGACCAAATCGATTATACTCAAAATGAAGGCTGCCGTAAGAAATCCTTTTAACTTATATTTCTCCGGATTTAAGGCAACTATATTACGTCCTTTAATACTTTTTACAAGAGCAATTATCGAAAAGGTCAGACCTAGAACAGGTATTACACAACACTCATTAGCCACAATCGCCCAGATAAAACTGCCTATGGCATGCGGGGCTATTACCCGTTCCTCAGGCTCCGCTTTATCACTGCCGGCCGTCACGTTTTGACTCTCGGAACTGCTTTGCTCCGATTCCGATTTACTGTCGGCCTCTTCAACAGCCTGTTCTTCAATATTAGACTCCACTGTCGGCTGAGCTTCGGGCTCCGATGCAAGGACTTCAGGTTCCGGTACAAGAGCTTCAACCTCCGGTGCAAAAACTTCAGGTCCCGGAGATTCAGGAGCCTTATCGTCCGCCGGCTTTTCTTCCGACACATTTTCACTATTGACAAGGACATTTACCTGCGAACCGCAATACATACAGTACACGGATTTTTCGGAAATTTTCTTTCCACAATTATAACAATACATCTCTTCGGTGTTTTTATGTTTCGCACAAATATATATAATTTTCCTAAGCTCCTTACAAATATATCATCGGCTTTTTGCAGTCAGGTTGCATATATTCAGGTTAAACGAGTAACTTTGCACTATACGAATTGTGTCACGCCAAGGGCGTTTGTCCCGAATGCTCCAAAAAACAGGTGTCAGCTACGATGAAAGAGAGTCCGAATGAGATTGTGCCGGAAGGAGCCGCAAAGGTTCTGCTCCACACCTGCTGTGCCCCTTGCAGCGGAGCCATCATAGAGTGGATGATGCAGGCCGGGATCACCCCCGTAATCTACTACTGCAACCCCAACATATATCCGCTTGAAGAATATCTGGTCCGCAAGGGAGAGTGCAGCCGATATGCCCGCAGTCTTGGCTTGCAGATTGTTGATGCCGATTATGACCATGCCGCCTGGCTGCACTGTATAAAAGGACTTGAGAGTGAGCCGGAGCGAGGCGCCCGCTGCCTGGAGTGCTTTCGTATGCGCCTGTTAAGCGCTGCACGCTATGCATCGGAAAACGGCTTCAAGGTCTTCACCTCAACCCTCGGCTCAAGCCGCTGGAAACATCATGATCAGATTGTGGAGGCAGGGCTGTGGGCTGCCTCGCAGTTCTCCGGATTGACATTATGGCAACGCAACTGGAGACAGGGAGGTCTGCAGGAGCGCCGCTCGGCAATAATCCGTGAGCAGGACTTCTACAACCAGCGCTACTGCGGCTGTGAGTTCAGCATGGAGAATATGCGGGATGACAAGAAGCATGCCCGCCAACGTATAAAAAGAGTCATAGGAGTAATGACTCCGGAACAGAAAACCGCCCAGTCACGCGCTGTATGGGAACGCCTAGAACAGACCGACATATTCCGCAGCAGCACCGACATACTCATCTACTGGTCAATGGATGACGAGGTACAGACACCCCCGTTAATAGAGAAGTGGCACTCCGTTAAACGGTTTTATCTGCCATCGGTACAGGGCGATATACTTGTGGTAAAACGCTACACAGGCAGCCGTATGCTCACACAGGGAGAGCAGTTCGGAATACCGGAACCGGAAGGTGAGGCCGTTTCCGACCTCAGCCCAATAACACTT
>Ga0255340_1003086_pt1 | contig 18142 bp, 13 predicted proteins | sample wastewater_treat_7_FD_192417 | JGI IMG/M metagenome (GOLD analysis project Ga0255340, IMG submission 192417) | Wastewater microbial communities from Lulu Island WWTP, Vancouver, Canada - plant10 | ecosystem: Engineered > WWTP > Wastewater > Unclassified | place: Canada: Vancouver, British... | reverse complement strand
ATAATCGTAGCCGTGTTCCAAAGCATATTCGAGACCCAAATTATTGGCTGCACCAAAGCCCATGTTGGATTCGCTCTTTACAAGTTTCACCTTCGGAAAGTCTTTTTCTATACGCTCTGGGGTGCCGTCAGAGGAGCAGTTATCCACCACAAATACATCCGCCTGAACAGCCTTTGATGCCGATGCCTTCAGGGCGCTGCCCAAACAGCGCTCTATCCACTCCATACCATTATAGCTTACAATTATTATAAGAACTTTCATTTGCGCAGTAAAATTGAAATTCGATGCTTAGCCTCTTTTAGAGCCGCCAAAAAAGAAATAATGGGATTATCCCTCCATGCTTTAAGAATCTTCGCCCTAAGTTCGGGGCTGAGCCCGCTTCCATAATATTTTACGAAGTTTACGGCATAAATGCGGTCGTGCAGGAAAACCCGATGGTCTTTTAGCCCGAGTCTTTCAAAATCTCCAAGCAGACTTCTTAGCTCCAATAGCGCTTTCCCGCTTTTTTTCATATCGGCAGTGGTGTTGCTTCCATGTTGCCTAAAGAGATTGAGCGCTTTATATACAAACGAAACTCGGCCTTTCCTTACAAGCTGAGTCCAAAACAGCCAGTCTCCAACGCCTTTATATTTCATATGCGCATCCCCAAGTTCCATAGCTGCATCTTTTCGGAATAATGCTCCACTGGCATTCACTACGTAATTATTGCGCAAAAGCCATTTGCGAGCGAACTTTTCCCCATCTACCGATAGATTCCTGCCGATTTCTTTATGATATTGATGAATACCGAGATGCTTGCCGTTTTCATCAGTAAGCATTGCAGCGCAGAAAGCTAAAACGCATGAGGGCTCGCTATCAAATTCCCCTACAAGGGTTTCGAGTAAAGCCGGAGAGCAGGAGTCATCGCTTTCGGCTATCCAAACAAGCTCTCCTGAGGCTTCCGAAATGCCTTTTTGCCATTGTTTGAAAGCTGAGCCGCTGTTTTTCCTGTTCAGAATCACTTTGCCGATTTTGGGATGCTCTCTCCAAGCCTCGATTATTTCTTTGCTCCCGTCTGTGGAGCAGTCATCTAGGAGAATTATCTCAAAATCCTGATAAGTTTGAGCAGTGATGCTTTCCAGTCTTTCGGGAAGATACTTTTTGTGATTGAAATTGGGAACTATTATGCTTACTCTTGGCATGGAAAGGGAATATTTATCAGTTCAAGCAGGGGAGAGTTGCGCATATCCTGGGGGTTGGTGCCGGGGACGCCTTGCGGGATGGGAGCTCCGATAGAGTCGAAAAGCCATGTCCAATAAGGGGGGAATTCTCCGCTCGGGGCCTTGAAGTTCATTGGGGCGGCAGGCAGCAGGGGCTGTCCGTTTTCATCAAGATAAGAGTCGCGCACAAGCTCCGTGCAATACATTGCTCCGTTGTCAGGAAGGAAATACACATCATAAGGTAGCCCCAAAAATTCTTTGGACTTGCTTACAATGTCTCGCGCTCCGTCCTTGAAGCGCATTATTTCAAAGACCGGATAAGAACCGTCGGAAAGGGTAAAATCTACAAGAAAAGTGTCCAAGGGGTATCTTGCAACCCCTCTTTTTATGGTTGCGTCTATTATCCATACCGAATCTCCCTCCACTTCCAAAATCGCCGTATGGATATAATTGAGGCCTTCCTCAGCGCCTGTTGCTTCCGCTATTGCGCTGCTCATGGAATTTGTGTCCGCTTTGTAATCAAAGGGCAGGCCCACGAAAAGGAGGTCTCCGCTTTGGATGCAGGGTTTTTGAGTGCATGCCGCAAAGAGCAAAAAAAGCAATATCGATACTCTTTTCATTTTAGTAAACGTTTTTTAATCAAATGTCCGATATGGTGAATTTTCCAGTAAGCTATTGTTGCATAAGCCTTTACTATATCCTTAAACAGGGTCTTGCGCACAGCCTTGTAAAAGCCGGATTGCAGATAGTTGTCGAGGAACTTCGCTCTCAGAGGACTCTTTTTGAAGGGCTCCATAATGGATGGTCTATAGGCGAGCCTGTCGGAATAGGGGTGTTCCACAAGTTGCAATTCAGGGAATTTTGCAGACAACTCCTTCAGGGCCTCAGAGCCTTTTGTGGTGTTTACGCTTACGGAAGACACTTGTCCGTCTAAGCCTATGAAGTCTCCGAGAGTAAGGTCACCTGGGCGCTCCGGCTTTGAATATTGGCAGCCGTAGCAGTTTTCCCTCAGGCTTATGCCTTCCAAGAAAGCCCTGAAATACGGCTGCAGTTTTTGGTCTTTGTCGTAAAAGCATTTATCTCCATCCCAAAGAGTAAGATGGAAGTTGTATTTGTCGTTGCTCCTGAAGCGGACATCCGTTAAATTGCGGCCTTTGCGAAGATGCCCCAATTCTTCTGTCAGGTACCGCTCCGGGCATACTCCGTGGCATAGCAAATCCGCAGTCAAAAGCCCCTCTGAGGCATCTCCCGCAAAATTCAGCAGACCGGCAACCTGGCAAGGAGTGCCGATGAATAGCAGTTTTTCCCCGCTTTTCAGGCGGGACTTTATTTCGCGATAAGTATCTTCCGAAAAATGGCTCTGCACATATTTGGAGCCTTTGAAGTCATCTGCAATTCCGCTTTTAACTTCCGCCATAAAAGAATCCGACCAGGCTGTACCGTAAACCCTTCCTGCGTAAAGTCTTGCAAGCAGTGCGGCAACGCCTCCCGAAGCGCTCAGGCGGCGTTCCTCCGCATTTGAATTCCATGCGGCATAGCATTTTGATGGCTCATGCAGATGCAGGGGATTGAGCACGGGACAAGTTTTGGCGCAGAGTCCGCATTCTGTGCATAACGGTCCTATCTCCGGATGACTCACCCCAAAGGCATCTTCCCTCATGGAAATACATCCCACGGGGCAGACTGCGACGCAGGCTCCGCAGCCGCTGCATTTATCGCTTGGGCAGAGCGTCATGGCTTTACAATGGGTTTAAGCTCCTTGAATTCCGATATTTTAAGCTGACCGGAAAGAAGCAGACAGGCGAAATAGGGGATTATCCAGCAGGCAGTCTTGATAAGGCAGATGAGTATATAGGCCCAGCGTCTTCCCATGCCGGGGAAATTTTCCGGCGAAAGTTTTACGAGCCAAAAACAAAGAGCCATCAGCGCAAAAGCAATAAGGGAGGGAAGCAGGAACGAGCGGGCCATCTTCCATCTGCTGAGGCCCATGAGTTTGCGATAATAAACCAAATAATATGCTCCAATCACTATCACTACATACACAAAGTAGGCAATTACGGCCGAGCCTACACCATACTGCCTGCACAACACAGCGTTGAGCGCTATCGATAGCACGCATGCAATGGCGGTGGTGATTACCAAGGGCTTGGTTTTGCCGTAAGCAAGCACGAGACTGTTGCCGGGTGTGGTATGTATTTGAATGAGAACTGTCACTATCCATACTGTCATCCATACACTCAAATGGGCGTTTTGTTCTCCTACGTAGGCGCTCAGCACCTCGCTTGCGCAAAGGATGAAGGGGATGCACATCACATTGGCTATTATGGTGGTGTACCTTGTCCATTTATATGCAAAGCGTTCGGTAGCGGATATATCCTTTTTTGCAACCATCTCCGTGACGGTAGGAAGGAAGATGGATGAGAAGATGCCTCCTATGGTGATTATAAGAGAGGGCACCACCGAAATTATCTTGAAGTCGGTAAGGGTGTTTGCAGAATCGGGATATACAATTCCAAGCACGAGAGGTCTCGATTCCGTGGCGGTCATCTGGAAGAAGCTGAGAGCGAAAAGGGAAAGGCTGAAAACCAGCACCACTTTGAAATCTTTCCAATAAAAGCCCGGACGGAAGCTGTCTATAAGGCCGTCCTTCCTGCATTTCAGCGAATAGGGAATTATCAGCAGAGAGGTGAGCAGCGTCAAAAAGAAGAAGTACCAAGGCAGGGATAGAGGGATTTTGAGGGTAAGGACTATCAATACGATTTTCAGCAGCACCTGCACGAATTGGACTTTCATTGTAAAGGCCATCTGCATATCCGCCACCAATAATTGATTGAAAGTGGTGGTGCCCCAGCTGAATAATGATAGCACGGCAATGCTCAGCAGGCACCAGCGGAGCATTTCAAATTGTTCGTGATTTATATTGAACAGTCCCTCTCCGAAAAATGCTATCACCACCATTACTGCGGCGTTTATAAGGGCTATTACAGTGTAAAAACTCAGGTTGGTGTGAGCCACGCGCTTTAGCATTCCGATATTTCCTTCCGCTTTCCATTTCGAGAAGTAGCGTACGCCGCCTGTATTTGTGCCGAGGTCTAAAAGATGCATATATGCATTCAACGAGAGCGCGAGCGTAAGCACTCCGTAATTAGCCCTGCCGAAAAGCCCCATGAGCAGGGGCACCGACACAAAACCAACGAGGGCGTTCAGCGCCTTTGTGATTGTGCTCCAAAAGAATGTGGACAGGTAGTAGCGCTCTCTTTTCATTCTATTTCCTTTTTTAAGAAAGACAGCGACTCGGCCCTGAGCTCTTTTAGTCTCTTATTAACGGCTTTATAATCTATTTTTCCGGGCTCTCCGTTTTCAAGAAATCTGTCGCCTATGCCGAAAAGGGAGAAAAGGTCGTAGAGTCTGGAATTTTGGGAGTGAGGGTCGGCATCGGAAAAGCGTTTGACGCAATAGAATTGTTTGCCGAGATTTATTGAGAGGGCGCTTCCATGGAAAGAATCGGTAAGTACGGCATCGGCCCCTGATAGCAAAGAAATGAATTCCCTCGGGCCGGCGTCTTCTATTCTTTCCGCTCCGGAGATGGTTTCCAAGGGAAACTCGTTGGATGGAAGGATAAGAGCGTGGTCCAGCCCGCTAATGTTCTTGAGCTTTTGCAGGTATTTTTCGTAGAGAGAGGCTTTCCCCACAAAATAGCAGAAGATATATTTGCCTTTGGGAAGATGCCCATGGCTATTGGGGAGAGGCTTATGGCCTTCCGGAAGATGCTTATGGTCTTCCGGAAGATTTTTATAGCCGGAGCCCTGCGCAAAGTCCTGCCACTCTTCGGCGCTCAGCAAAAAAGTGGGGTCGAGCACGGTTTTGATGTCTTTTCTGCCGGTAAGAGCCGATAGAGCTGTTTCTGCGGATTTTTCTCTTACCCCGATGTATGAGAAGTCGGATAAAAGAGATTTTACCTCGCTCCGGTATTCGGCAGGGATTTCCCCCGTACCTATGCTCGAGGCGTAAGAAACCCTTTTTACATCTCCCGCGAAGTCAAGGAATAAGAAGGGGTCGAAGTTGTGACGGCAATTCCAAATCTGGTCGCTGCCGCTCATAAAAACGGAGGTGTCTTTCAGCATCCTGCGATAGCAGCATCGGCTTATCGGCAGCCTTTCGGGGAAAGATTCTTTTATGAATTCGGCAAAACGCATCCTTTGCGCAGGAAATGGGCAGTCATCGAGAGGATTGCGCCTCTTGATTCTGTATTTGCTGAAAAGGTTGATTTTAATGTTTTTGAGAGTGAACGGTCTGTTAAAAGAGCGTAGATAATACACCTTGCATCCCAAATTTTCCAGCGCTTTCCGCAAGGCATACGCCTGCAGAACCGAACCGTAGTTCGTCCCTCTATACCAGGTTACAAGTCCGACTCTCTTCATGTAAAACTCAAAGGTACGCAAAAAAAGCGAATTGGCTGTAAGCTTTCTTTTTGCAGGTAGCGCCCGGTATCGGGTTTTGCCATTTGCATCAAAATTATTAAATTGCAAAAATTTTTAAAACCTGAACTTATGGACCCGAATATTGTCCAACACATCGACTCCATCAACGTCACGCTCAATGCTGGCGGAATGAACACAATCAACATTATTCTTGCATTCGTAATGTACGGGGTGGCGCTCGGCATAAAACCCCGAATGTTTGTGGAAGTATTTAAATACCCCAAGTCAGTTTTTGTAGGAATGGCCTGTCAGCTTATTCTGCTGCCGCTTTTCACCTTCCTGCTGACACTTGTTCTCGGGCCTGCCATATCTTTTTCGATGGCAATGGGAATGATACTTGTAGCTGCCTGTCCCGGCGGTAATATAAGCAACTTTATATCCTCGCTGAGCAAGGCTAATGTGGAACTTTCCGTAAGTCTTACGGCCATCTCCACTGCTCTTGCCATGTTTTTGACTCCCTTCAATTTCTGGGCTTACGGCAATCTATATATAAAATTTGCAGATGTTTCGATGCTGGTCGGAGAAATCCCCAACCTCAAAATCCCCTTCTTCGAGGTGTTCAAAACCATAGTCATTCTTTTGGGCATTCCTCTTACATTAGGCATTCTCACCAGCCATTTCTTCCCGAAGGCGGCTGAAAAGATGAAGAAGCCCTTCCAATGGTTCAGCATCCTCTTCTTTATTGCCATGGTGGTGCTCGCATTTGTAGGCAACATAAACGCCTTCCTCAAGTGCATCAAATATATTTTTATAGTTGTTCTTATTCACAACGCCCTGGCTTTGGCAATAGGCTATTTTAACGGGAAACTTTTCCGCTTACCCAAGCCCGATGTGCGTACAATAACCATCGAAACGGGCATACAAAACAGCGGATTGGGTCTTGCTCTCATGCTTGGCGCCAATCAGATTTTTACGAATTTTATGCCGCAATATCCTCATGGAGTTCCCGGAGGCATGTTGGTAATTACCGCCTGGTGGGGCATCTGGCATATAATTGCAGGCCTTTCAGTGGCCGGTTTCTTTAATTTAAGCGATAAAAGGGCGGCTAAAAAAGCTGCACGGAGCAAGTAAATGATAACACCGGATCAGATAAAAGCCCTGAAAGGGAGGATTGCCGCTTTGGCAACGGCTCTTAAAATAGATGAAAAGCGCCGTCAGCTTGAAGAGATGACAGCGAAGAGCCAGGCTCCTGATTTTTGGGATGATCCTAAATCAGCCGAAGCTTTTTTAAAGAAGATAAGCGGCATCAAGTCATGGGTAAGCGATTTCGATGCGGTCTGTGCCGTTTCTGCCGATGTGGATGTGCTCTATGAGCTTGAGCCTGAGGGGGAAGATCTCGATAAGGCTTATGCAGAAGAGCTTGCTATGGTGGAGGACCTCGAATTTAAGAATATGCTTGGGGAGGAGGGGGATAATTTAGGTGCGGTGCTTACCATAAATTCAGGAGCCGGAGGTACCGAATCCAACGATTGGAGTGCGATGCTTATGCGAATGTATCTGCGTTGGGGCGAACGCCGCTCTTATAAAACCACCGTTTCCGAGCTTACCGAGGGAGATGAAGCCGGCATAAAAAGCTGCACAATCCAGTTTGAGGGCGACTATGCCTACGGCTGGCTCAAGGCCGAAAGCGGAGTGCACAGGCTCGTGCGCATCTCCCCTTTCAATGCGCAGGGCAAGCGCCAGACAACCTTTTCCAGCGTCTTTATCTATCCTTTGGTGGATGACACCATAAACATAGAAATAAATCCTTCTGATTTGGAATGGGATACCTTCCGAAGCGGAGGCCATGGCGGGCAGAATGTAAATAAGGTAGAAACCGGCGTGCGCGTGAAGCATCTTCCCACCGGCATTACAATCGAAAATACCGAAACCCGCAGCCAGCAGGATAACAGGCAGAATGCCCTTCGCATTCTCAAGAGCCGCCTTTATGATATTGAGCTCAAGAAGCGTCAGGAAAAGCAGGCGGAGCTTGAGGGTCAGAAAAAAAGGATAGAGTGGGGGAGTCAGATACGCTCTTATGTATTGCATCCCTATAAAATGGTGAAAGACCTGCGTACGGGAGTGGAGACCGCAGACACTCAGGCGGTGTTGGATGGTGATATCGATGCTTTTATGAAATCTTTTTTGATGCAAAATTAATATGGTAGAATTCAACTATGCCCCAATGTTCCAGCTTGGGGAAGACAAAACGGAATATTATAAAATTCCCGGTTCGGAAAAATATGTTACCACAGGTGATTTTGATGGCCATAAAATTATTAAAATCGCTCCGGAGGCGCTTACGCTGGTTGCTCGGCAGAGTTTTCATGATTGCGAATTCATGTTGCGCCGCTCTCACAACGAGCAGGTCGCTCAAATTCTGAAAGACCCCGAGGCAAGCGAAAACGACAAATATGTGGCTTTGCAGTTCCTTCGCAATGCCGAAACTGCCGTAAAGGGCGTGCTTCCGTTCTGCCAGGATACCGGCACCGCTATAATTCATGGCGAAAAAGGGCAGCAGGTTTGGACGGGCTATGAAGACGAAGAGGCGCTCAGCAGAGGAGTGTTCGATGTTTTTACGCAGGAGAATCTGCGTTACAGCCAAAATGCGCCCCTCAATATGTATGACGAGGTGAACACCAAATGCAATCTTCCCGCCCAGATAGATATTGAGGCGGTTGAAGGGGATGAATATCGCTTTGTGATGGTGGCAAAGGGAGGGGGAAGCGCCAACAAAACCTACTTTTATCCCATGACAAAGGCCACCATTCAAAACGAAAGCACACTTCTGCCCTTCCTTGTGGATAAAATAAAGAGCTTGGGCACAGCTGCGTGTCCGCCATATCATATCGCCTTTGTAATCGGCGGTACGAGTGCAGAAAAGAATCTGCAGACCGTGAAGTTAGCCAGCATAAAATATTATGATGAACTGCCGACTACGGGGGATGTGACCGGCCGTGCATTCAGAGATGTTGATTTGGAGCAAAAACTGCTTGAAGAGTCCTATAAGATAGGTCTGGGCGCGCAATTCGGCGGTAAATATTTAGCCCACGATGTACGCGTGGTGCGTCTGCCCCGCCACGGAGCCAGCTGCCCCATAGGCATGGGCGTAAGCTGCTCTGCAGACCGTAATATCAAGAGCAAGATAAATGCGGATGGGGTTTGGATAGAGAAGTTGGATTTCAATCCCTCTGAACTCATTCCCGAAGAATACCGCAGATTCGGAGAAGGCCCGAAGGGAATAGAAATCGACCTCGACAAGGGAATCGATTTCGTGCGAAGCGAACTCAGCAAATATCCCGTGAGCACCAGGGTAAACCTCAAGGGCTCTATAATTGTGGCAAGGGACATCGCCCACGCCAAGCTTAAGGAGCGCTTGGATGCAGGCGAAGAACTCCCGCAATATTTCAAGGACCATCCGATATTTTACGCAGGCCCCGCAAAAACCCCGGAAGGCTATCCTTGCGGCTCCATGGGTCCCACAACCGCCAGCCGTATGGACCCCTATGTGGATGAATTCCAATCACATGGGGCAAGTCTTGTGATGATAGCCAAGGGCAACCGCACCAAGGCGGTTACCGATGCATGCAAGAAGCACGGAGGATTTTATTTAGGGACCATCGGCGGTGCGGCGGCAATTCTTTCACAAAACAGCATACGCAGTATAGAATGTGTGGAATATCCCGAACTCGGCATGGAAGCCATCTGGAAGATTACAGTAGAAGACTTCCCTGCATTCATTCTCGTAGACGATAAAGGTGGTGACTTCTTTGCGAAGTTCTAAGCCATGAAAAGGCCGGCGCGCATAATTGCCATTGTTTTCGCTTCCATAACAGCATTCTTTTTGCTCATTATGCTGGGCGTTCAGATATTCCTGAACTCCGGAAAAGCGCGTAAAATAGTGGATAATGTGGCGGTAAAGGCCATAGATGGGTCTTTTGTCTATTCCCGACTCCGTTTTGATGTTTTCGGGAGTTTCCCTTCAATAAGGGTCACAATCGATACTGTATCAATCACTTATCCCAGCGAACGTTTTGCCTGTCAGGATGGTTTGGGGCGGGAATACCCGCTGCTCGATGCAGGACGGAGTGACATTCGGGATACTCTTGCTGCTTTTGACCATTTTACCGCAGCAATAAACCCCTTGCATATGATAAGCAAGAGATATCGTCTGCGCGATGCGAGTCTAAGCGGCTTAAAAGTATATGCTCATGCATATTCCGACAGCAGTGCAAATTGGCAGATAATAAGGGCTCTCAATAAAGAGAAAGACACTCTTAGCAAAGGTTTTTCCTTGCCTTCGCTTAAATTGGGGCTTGTGCGTCTTATGGATAAACCGATATTTATCTATACTTCACGCAAAGATACTCTCTATGCGTTGGCAGAAATGAAGGAAATGAGTCTTAGGGGAGATATGCGCCGCTTTCTGCTAGACTCTCTTGAGCTTTATGTTTGCCGAGACCCTGACAGCCTTGCGTTCTTTATGGAGCATCTGCGATTGCAATCTCCCGGTCTCAATGCCATAGATATTGATGCTTCGGCAAATGCACTGCTCGCTAAGGATGGAAAAGGCTCTTTGAGGCTTCCTATAAATTTGACGGCAAGCGTCTCCTATAGCAAAAGCGATGAAAAAAGCGAAATAGACCTCAGGCATTTCCTCTTGCAGATTTCGGATATACCAATAAAGGCAAGCGGCCTTTTACAGATGCTTGGGGACAGCAATTATGTGAAAGCGGCCCTGAATATTGATGACCAGCCCATAGGAAAAAGCTTGGAGTTGCTTGCCGGCTCAGGCCTTGTTCCCTTGGCGGAAAAATTCAGCACCAATGCCAGGATAAGCTTATCCGCAGAGGCGGATGGATATATTTCGAAGACCGGTCTGCCTAAAATAAATGCGAGTCTGATTATTCCCGAAAGTGCTGTGTTCTATAAGCCTATGAACATTAATGCCCGTTTCCGTATGAATATGGATGCCGGAATGAGTCCCGAAAAACTGCTTGGTGCAACAATAAATAATATGGAGATTTCGGCGGAGGGAGCAAATATCGGATTGGTGTGCAAGGCGCAAGACCTTTTAGGGAAAGACCCATCCATTGCGGCTCATCTTAAAGGAGATGCCGACCTGGACGCTTTCAGGCGCTTTCTTTCCGACAGCCTGCGCCTTTCCGGACTTGCGGATATAAAATTGGATGCCGTTACCAAGTTATCGGAGATAAAGGATTTTAATTTCAAAGAGGGAGCGGTAAAAGGGGAGATAATTGTGCCGGCATTCTCTTTAGAAAAGCCCTACGACAGCCTGAGAACCGATTTCAATGGTTGTAAAATTTTGCTAAGTTCTCAAAAACAGGGGTTTAAGGCAGATATGGGCTTGGATTCCGTATCTTTTTCCAAAGGCTCCGCTATGAGGGCGAGGGTCAGGGAAATGCTCACTCAAGCCGAGATTACACAAGTTTCTTTGAAAGGCAAAACGCTGTCAAAGGTTTCACTTGAAAGCAATAACTCCCGCGTTTACTTCCGCATTGGTGACCAGCGCATGGGCACTCGCGATTTGAATCTGACCGCATCCCTCCAAAAACGCGTCCGAGGCAATAGAGGACCCCGACCCCGCAGAGGGCGCCCTGTTCTTACGGAAAGCGACTTTGTAGGAAAAGATATAAAGGTGGATTTGGGCCAGGATGTTGTTAACTTCCTGCGCGAATGGTCGCCATCCGCCGGAATTATGGCAAAAAGCGGTTTCTATGCCAATCCGCGCCTGCCTCTAAGGAATCGCATAAAGGGTATAGACCTTCAGTATAACGATGACTCCTTCGACCTCAATACCCTTGAAATTACCTCCGGAACATCCGACCTTTCGGTAAGCGGCAAAATCACCGGCCTCAGACGTACACTGCTTGGCAGAGGCTTCCTTAGGGGGGATTTGAAGGTGGATTCCAAGCGCTTGAACCTCAATGAACTCCTTTCCGCTCTTGAAGTGGGGAAAGACAATGACTACAAGGCCAAAAGCGAGACCGATGAGAGCTTTGTTACCGACACCCTGGCAAACGCCCAATTTCGTGTGGACAGCACGATGAGTGTGATAGTGATTCCTGCAAATCTTGATGCCAAAATAGCTTTGCATGCCGATAATTTGGATTACAGCGATATTGCGGTATCTCCTTTTGATGCCCAAATAAATGTAGCCAAAAGATGTGTTCAGATTACCGACACAAAACTAAGCACCAATTTGGGGGATGTGGTTTTGGATGCATTCTATGCCACCCGAAGCAAGAAGGATATTCAAATAGGAGCTGACCTGCAATTGATGGATATGTCAGCGGCAGGCATAATCCATATGCTTCCGACGGTGGACAGGATGATACCGGCTCTCAAGAGCTTCAAGGGGAATTTGGGATGCAGGGTTTCGTTCACTTCTCAGCTCGATACCATGATGAATGTGCAGATTCCCACTTTGGACGGCCTTGTGCGGATTACGGGAAAAGAACTTGAGATTAAAGATGCCGGAGAGCTGCGTAAAATCACGCGTCTGCTCATGTTCAAAAACAAGAATATAGGACGTATCGATGACCTTGCAATGGACGCCGTGATAGAAAACAGCCAAGTGGAGATTTACCCGTTCATTCTTGGCGTGGACCGCTATAAGGTGGCTCTTATGGGGGTGCAGAACTTGGACAGGACAATGCACTACAATATCTCCATCATCAAGACTCCGGTACTTCCTATGCGCTTCGGCATAAACATCCAAGGCTCGCTTGATGATTTCCGCTTCTCTATAGGCCGTTCCAAATACCATAGGGGCGAGGTACCCGTCTTCAAGCAGGAAATAGACGATATTCAATACAATATAGGAGATGCCATCCGCAATGTCTTCGAAAGAGGCGTGGAAAATGCGCTTGCCAGCACAAGACAAAGCTATATGAATCTGCAAAAGCGCAAGAGGGAGCTCGGCTACGACAGCAATCTGCCCAAGGACTTCCTCTCCAACCATGAGTATCAGCAGTTGGAAGCCAAGGCCTTCGAGGAGGAAATGAAGGAGTATAATGCCAAAGTGGAGGCAGAAGTTGAGGCGATTCTATCCGAGAGTGCGAAAAAATAACGTATATTTGCAGTCCCTTCCGCTATTTGCAATCCCTTTAAGCGGGTGTGTTGGAATTGGTAGACAAGCAGGACTTAGAATCCTGTGTCGAGAGACGTGAGGGTTCGAGTCCCTCCACCCGCACGAAAAACCACGAGAATCTACCTAAGACGCATCAGTCTTGAACAGCAAGAGATAATTGACAGATATTACCTGAATATCATAGGGTTAATCAAATCTATAAGCGGTCGATACGTTCTAAAATGGAATTCGGTAAGACATCAAGACCAAAATAGAGATGATTCTCAGAGTATCCAAGGAAATTAACGTAACGGACAATAAGGTTATAGTTGTTCTGAGCCGGACCAATACTTTTGTAACCGTTAGTATCGAAGCATATAGGTTCATGATGAGCAATTCGATTACGGAAATTCTTTATTGCCATTAATTCATTGTATATGGCTCTTTGACCGAGTCCGCTGACCTTTGCTGGGAATACCTTCAGCAAACTCTGCCCGCCAAGCCAAAATGGCTTTTTTGTGAAAAGGTATGTCCAGAATCCAAATGATGCTGATGAGACGACACGGTCGTTGGTATATCTACCGGATGCTATGAGGTCGGCAATGTTTTTGTCAACTATTGATTTCTGAGGGTGAAGCGCAAGCATGCCTCCTGAAGCTAGTTGTGTGCGTATCCAATCCTGATCCTTGAAATATGTTTTATAATGTTCATTGATGGCATTCCTAAGAGTGATTTCGAAAACATTAAGCATGCCGTAGAATTTTTGACAAAGCTTTACGTTGTGCCTATACAAAATAAGGGCTTTTGTGGAGTTACCACCGCATGCTGTTAGATATTTGTTCAGTCTAGCTGCCGAAAAGGCCCTCTCATAATCAAGATACTTCATACTTTTTTTCGATATTTTCTTGTAAAGATAAAAAAAATCACTATCTTTACACCGTAATCCCCGGATGTCCCTGAGCAATCAAACATTCGGGTTTAGTCTTTTTATGGGGCTAATTAATATTTGTGCTCCCTCCACCCGCACTGAAAACCACTCAATTTTTAACATAAACCATACAGAAAATGAAAACCAGGAAGATTATTCTCGCAGCAGTGATTGCGCTTGCATCACTGAGTTTCAGCATTGGTGTCTTAGCTCAAAACAACAGGTATGGGATGAGATTGAAAGAAAAAGACGGAGAGTTGTTTGTATCTAATAGCAAAGCATACGAAAAATTAGGAATAGATGTGGCAAAACTGCCCGATGTGCTGGCGCCATTCAAGCCTAAAATTACGGCTTTTGACAGAAAATCGGTAAAGACCGTAGTCCCCGACACTCTTGTCTACAAGACCAACTCCGCAGGGGATGACCTGCGTCTGCTCGTGTATAGGACTTCTGAAACAAACGCTCCTGTGGTTTTCTATATACATGGAGGAGGATGGACCGGCGGTAATTTCAAGAGTAATCCCGCTATTTGCAAGACTCTTGCCGGCAAATACGGTATAGCTGTAATCAGCATCCAATATACTTTTGCAACTGTTCCGGGAACCAAGATGGAAGATACTATCGGCGATTGCTATGATGCTGTAGAATATGTTCTCTCAAGGTCATCTGAATTCGGCATCGATCCTGACAGATTAGGATTCTTCGGAAGTTCTGCCGGCGGACACCTTGCCTCTTGTTGCGCTATGCGTTTTCCTCAAACCAAGGCCCTGTCAGGCTGGTACGGAGCTTACGACCTCCAGCTGACAATGAGCCATTATGCTCCTGAGTCAAACACAAAAAGACGTGAACTTTTATCCGACTTTTTCAATGGCTGGGATTCGGAGTATATCAAGAGCGTTTCTCCCTCGGAGATGGCTCTTAAGACTAATAATCTCAAGTTCAAGGCAGTTCTTTTCGAGGGTACGGCAGATACCACAATCGGTCCCGGCAACGCAGAGACTTTCCGCAAAGCCCTCGCTAAAGCAGGCAACAAGAATGTTGAGCTTGTCATCTTTGAAAACGTTACTCATAGCATCACCAGATCCTATGCCGCTGACGAGATGTATCTGAAGACAATAGAGCTATTCAATACAGCGTTGTAAAACTACCCGTTTCTTATCGGGATACAAACAAGGCTGTCTGGGTTGCCAAGCAGGCTTGTTATGGATTTAGTTCCGCCTTGATGTATTCCGGATACGAGTCTGCATTGTCGATAACATCAGAACATTCATAGACATTTCCGTAAGGGTCTGTGGCTTCCACCGAGATTTCGGCATCTGTCGATGATGCTGTCCACTTGAACATATGGTGCATTGCCGTGTAATACGACTTGTTGTTTGTGCCTTGCCCGATTACACCTATATGATAGCCTATTGTCCACCAGTCCTGACTTGAGTAGAAGGGTATTTCATAGGTGGTTCCTGCAGAAACGCTTTGAAATGCAGTGGACGAGTTAGCCATTAATTTTGCATCACCGGCATATTTCCCGTTTTCGAATACCTTTACCTTCCATCGGCTGTCTCCGTGAAAGACATTGATGAATATTGCTCTGTCGTTGTTTCCCCATTTGAAATATGCATACGGACCTCCTGTGGTTATCCCTCCTTTATACATCCTTATCTGATAGTCGGCGGAATCCATCCCTGCATTTACTCCTTGAGAAAGCGAATTGGAGATTTGATTGCCTTTTATAGTATACACGGTAAAGCCGTTGGGGCAACCGTCCCCGCTTATATTGCTCCACCACCACTGGCCGCAAACGGCATTGTGCACATATTCCGCTATGCCTGTCTCATCGAGATTTTCAACACCTCTATAGGCGTGCAAATGACCGCTGAACACAGTGGCGTTGGGATATTCCTTAAGTAGTTTAAGGACGTTTCTGACGTTTTCATTCTCAATAATATCGGCAATGGGGATATGAACGCAAAGTATCACCATCTTATCCTTGCTTACATTCGCAAGGTCATTTTTCAGCCAAAGATATTGCTGGTCAGTGAATCCGCCGTGATATTTTGCCGAATATATGTCGCTGTCGAAGATTATGTTCCTCATGCAGACTATATGGACATTTCCGCGGTTGAACGAAAAATTAACGGGGCCGAAGCATTCTTCAAAGGTTCTCTGAGCCCTCAAATAAAGAGTGGTTGAGCCGTATCCGGTTTTAAGAGGCCTGGTCTCATGGAAGAAAGTATAGTCGTGATTGCCCATTGTCTGGAACACAGGCATGTTAAGCTGTCCCATGTAATTGCGCATCACATTCATCGCAGGAGTGGAATTGCGGCTTGCTTGAGAATAGACTATGTCTCCGAGAGTCACTCCATAGCAGGGGAGCTTGCTTTCCGAAATACTGCGATTTATTGCCGGAACAGATTCTTTGAGGAATCGCTCTGTATTGCTTTGTTTCTGCGGATAAAGCACTTGATAATGGACCTGAGGGTCGGCCATGGCAAACAGGGTGAACTCGTTTTCCACCGCCTGACGCTCCAGAGTGAAATCGTATGATTTTCTGTCATGCTCCAAAGGGATGAAAAATGCGGGACAACCGTTCTCATTCTTTTGGATTACGGCATCGGCGGGATAGGAAATGTAGATGTGCCTGACATCTTCATTGGTGCCTATATAATAATATCCGTTCTTGTTTGTTACTTTTATTCTGAAACCATTGCTGACGCTTACTCCTGCTGCGGGAGACCCATCGGAATACTTCACATATCCGCAGACCTCATTGGCAAGAAGTTCATGCTCTTCTTCATGAGTGTCTGAAGGTATTATAGCCTGCTCTTCTTTGGAGCAGGCTATAAATACGAATAATATCAGTATTGCCGGATAGAATCTCTTCATCGGCTATGGCCTTGTTTCAATATAAATGAAAGAATTAGGTTGCAGCCAAACTTCCGCTTCGCCATTGATGAACTCTATCGGCCTTTCGGTATAGAGATGTGTAAAATCTGTCAGGTGCGATACCGATTCGGAGATTTTGCAGTCTTGCAGCTTCAGCACAAATTTCTTGGGAGATACCTTGTTTCTGTCGTGAGAATAATATGTAATCAAGGTGCCTGTTCTGCCGGTATCGCTGCATGCCGAGGTGACATAAATATCTTCTTCTGTTGACTCTACTTTTACCTGTGTGCCGAGTTCGGCAAGATGAGACCATGCATAAAGAGCATAATATGGCGGCAGGGGATGTTGTGTGCGGTGGTCGAACAAGCCGTTGAATACAGTGCGCGGACGGGCATCGTAATACATAAGCATATCTGTCGGGCCGTCCTGGCATACCTGCAACACAGATGCAGTGAAGGCGGCTCCGATTTCAGACTTTATTTCTTTCAGAGAAACCTCATAATCCTGATTCCATCCTATAATGTAATTCCATTCGTTCAGAATGGATTCGGTTTCGTTGAATCCGTTATCATCCAGAAGCTTGCGCATCCTGAACTGCATATCATCTATGTCTTTTGTCCTATATGCATATCTGTGCCAGGAAAAGAAGTCAAGCGGAACTTTGTGCTTTGCCATATAGGCAACAAACCTTGCACACCACTCCTCATCTCCGCTGGAGGCGGGGCCCCCAACCTTGATGTCCGGGAATTTGCTCTTAAGATGTTTTGTAACAACTTTATGAAATTCAAAGAATTGCTGATCGCTTCCATTCCACATCGGAGACATATTTTCTTTCCAGCGACCGTCTGCGTGACCCAGGTCAGCCTCGTTCCATATTTCCCAATATTTTATATCCCAATGGAAACCTTCATTCCAACCCTCATTATAATGGCGGATGATATGTTCGCAGATTCGCGCCCATTTCTTGTAATCTTTTGGCGGGAAGACATAATATTTTACAGGGTCGTTCTCGATAGTCTGACCGAGTCTGAAGAAAACTTGCGTCCCCGCATCAATAATTCCTTTCAAATATCTATCGGTGAGTTTGAAGTCATACGACTTCGGGTCATTTTCATCTGCATCAAAATCAGGGAAGATGTGATTGATGTCCACCGTATGGTCCCAAAAGCCTGGCGAGTCGTGGGTTCTGGCATAAGGAAACCTCGCCGCCTTGTAGTCGAAGAAATTAGTGGAGGTCTGATCGTGGGGATTTCCTATTTGCGGACCGTTGTTCACGGCATTCATAACCTTGATAGGACCTATTATCTCTGAAGTTTTTACGAGCACACCCCCTAATGCGGAAATGCTTATAAGGCACAATGCAATTGTAAAGATTATTTTTTTCATGATTTTTAATTTTTAAGTTCGGACCAGCGTTGCAATGCTTCCAAAAAGTAATAATCGGTATATGTAAGCGGAACATCAATCTCTTTGCCTGCAGGATAATGTCCGACTGAATGCTTGAGCAGGAAGCCTCCGTTTGTTCCGGGCTCGGCAAGATATTCTTCAGAGGCGAGAGTCCTTAATTGACGTTCGGCAA
>Ga0255340_1003083_pt1 | contig 18153 bp, 14 predicted proteins | sample wastewater_treat_7_FD_192417 | JGI IMG/M metagenome (GOLD analysis project Ga0255340, IMG submission 192417) | Wastewater microbial communities from Lulu Island WWTP, Vancouver, Canada - plant10 | ecosystem: Engineered > WWTP > Wastewater > Unclassified | place: Canada: Vancouver, British... | reverse complement strand
GTTTGCGAGGCGAAATCGCTGACACTATTCTGCAATACCTGTCCTCGCATCTCGACTACAGACTCAACATCCGCTCCCTTGCGGTTCTTTCAGAGTTGTTTGAATAGAAAACTCCGCTTGTTTTCCAAGAATTCGGATAGGGCACGGAGAGCAACGCCGCGATGGGAGATGGAGTTTTTTACTTCATCTGAAAGTTCCGCCATGGTCTTATCCGGAAAAGCATCGGGCACAAACACGGGGTCGTAACCGAATCCGTGCTCTCCATAAGCCTGACGCGCTATTCTTCCTTCCACAGTCCCTTCGAAAAAATGAGGTGTTCCGTCTTTCAAGATAAGGGTTATAACGCAGCGGAAGCGCGCCGCCCCTGGAAATAAATCCCTCGAAAAAGTGTTTTTGCAACCTTCCTGCGCCTCTGCAAGGACCGTGCTTTTGCAACCTTCCTGCGCCTCTTTAAGAGGAGTATCCTTGCAACCCTCCTGCGAAGGAAAGATGGAGCCCAATTTGAAAAGCAGATAGGCGATATTGTCGGCGAAATTATGATCGGAAGCATAGCGGGCGGTATGTATGCCCGGGGCTCCGTCAAGGGCATCAACCTCAAGACCGCTGTCATCGGCAAAGCAGGGCAGGCCGCATTGAGCAAAAATATGCTTGGCCTTTAACAGAGAATTCTCTTTAAAGGTATTCCCTGTTTCCTCTATCTCCCAATCCAAGCCCAAATCGGCAGGACCTAAAACTTCATAGGAGGGGCCGAGTATTTCTCTGGCCTCATGTAATTTTCCCGGATTTCCTGTGGCGAATATCAGTTTCATAAGCTAACTGCCGGACTTCTTAATTTTCTATCAGCCTTAATATTGTATCAGCGGACTCACCAATGCCTGCCTAAGAGCATCGTCATAGCGGATGGAAATTTCGACGGCTGCCTCTTGGAAATAATATCGGGCTACTATACTTTGCTCGATAAACGGAACGATTTCATCTTTTTTAAGGCGGAGAAAACTTTCTTTATCAAGGTCCAACTTGGCCTTTAAAGCCTCCAACTCCTCCTTCATTGACTCTTCCAGACCATCTTTTTTAAGCTCTTCCACCATACGGTCGTAAGAAGCGCGGGCCGAGGTGCGGGCATCGAATTTCTTTGCTTTGGCAAATTCTATAAAGCCTTCGTAATCATCGAAATGATAATCTTTTGCCGGGGGGATGCTTTCATGCGAACGCACATAATCAAGACAATACTGCTCTATTATACCGCTTAGCACCAAAGAGTAGGTCAGACGACTGTACTCGCGGCGCTTGAGCTCCACATCGGGGGTGATGCCTCCACCGTCGCGCACCTTACGGCCGTGAGCAGTGGTGAATTCGTGCGTAAGAGAATCAGGGATATTGCCAACCGAGCCGTCCTCATTGCGGTTTGTATAATCTATTGCCTGAACACATCGTCCTGAGGGGATATAATATTTTGCAGTGGTGATTTTGAGATGTCCGCCATACGGCATTGGACGGACGCTCTGCACAAGGCCCTTGCCGAAAGTGCGATTGCCCATAATGGTGGCTCTATCATAGTCCTGGAGACTGCCGGCCACAATTTCGGAAGCGGAAGCCGAGCCGGAATCCACCAATACGATAAGCGGAAGCTTGGGCTCTACAGGGTCATTTACAGTCCTGTAAATCTCATCCCTGCTATACTCATTGCCCTTTGATGTTACCACCAAGGAGCCTTTGGGAACAAAAAGCCCCACTATCTTGACGGCTTCTTGCAAAATACCGCCGCCGTTGCCTCGAAGATCCAGTACCAAGCGCTCCATCCCCTTCTCCCTAAGCTCTTTTATGGCAGAACGGACATCGTTGGCCACCCCCTCTGTAAAGCCGCTCAGGAGGATGTAACCCGTTTTGCCGTCTTCCAGGATTCCAACATATTCTATATCGGGGATATGAATGCGCTCGCGGGTGATTGTGATATCTTCTTCTTTACCGGTATATACCCTTTTGACTTTGAAAGCAACCTGGGTGCCGGGCTTGCCTCTCATTCTGTCGGATGCCTCTGTGGCATTCAGGCCGATGGTGGTTTTGCCGTCGATTGCATAGATGGCATCTCCGCAGCGCAGCCCTGCTTTCGCCGCAGGAGAATCTGCATAAGGCTCATTGATAAACACGGGACCGTCTTTGTCCTGCTTGTATATTATGGCTCCGATACCTCCATAGGTTTTACTTATCATCAGCTCAAAATCCTCACCCTCCTCCTCCGACACCCAAATGGTATATGGGTCGAGGATGGAGAGCATGGCATCGATGCTCGCCTTTTGCATGCGCTCTATCGGAAGAGAATCCACATAACTGCGGTTAAGTTCCTGGAGCAGAGCGGATTGCGTTTGCATCCAACGACCAAGATTAAAACTTTTGCTCTGTGCGCCGGCAAATAATGATGCCGACAGAATAATCAGCGGAATAAATATTTTTTTCATGCGTCTTTCCAAATAAAAATTTTGTCGCCCCGATGCAGTTTATCAAAAGGCTTGCCATTATTACCCACCACCTCTACTTTTACCGAGCAGATTGATGACTTTGGAACAATCTCAACAGGGGTATACTCCAAACGTATATCCTCCGCCGGAAATTCCACAACCCCTGTGGTGGCGCCAATCGCGAGCAGGGTATCGCCTTTATGAAGGTCGGTGGTTTCCACCGTGATTTCCGCCACGCCGAGCTTGCTGAACCAATTGGTGACTTTACCGAGATAAACCTTGCGTTTGGTGGCGTTGCTGCCGTAAACCTTGCTCCATTCCCCCAACTTTGCGCCCATATAATATCCGTCCCAAAAGCCACGATTGAACACTTCAGCAAGTTCTTCCTTTAGTGATGCGGCGAGCTCAGGAGTGTAAGCGCCATTGGAAACAGCATCGGCGGCGGCTCGGTAGCACTCGCTGCAGCGCTTTACATATTCAGGGCTTCGGGCACGCCCTTCTATCTTGAACACCCTTACGCCGGCATCTACCATCTTATCCATAAACTCTATGGTGCAAAGGTCTTTGGGAGACATTATATATTTGTTGTCTATATTCAGTTTATTGCCGGTTTCAAGGTCTGTGACTTCATAACCACGCCTGCAAATCTGCATACAGGCTCCCCTGTTGGCGGAGGTGCCATAGGAGTGAAGACTGAGATAGCATTTGCCGCTTACCGCCATGCAAAGAGCCCCGTGAGCGAACATTTCTATTCTTACAAGCTCTCCATTCGGCCCTGTAATTTGCTGCTCCTGAATAGCTTTATGGATTTCTTTAACTTGAAATAAATTAAGTTCGCGAGCCAAAACCACAACATCTGCAAACTTGGAATAAAACTTCAGGGATTCGATGTTGGAGATGTTGAGTTGGGTGGAGATATGAACTTCCAGCCCGATTTCACGGCAATAGGCAATGCAGGCCATATCGGAAGCTATTATGGCATCCACTCCTGCGGCCTTTGCTTCGTTCAGAGTCTCGCGCATGGGAGAGAGGTCTTTGTCGTAAAGGCAGATGTTCAGCGTAAGATAGGCCTTTGTGCCGGCCTCGTGGCATTGCCGGACCACCTCTGCAAGGTCGTCAGGGCTGAAATTGCTTGCCGAATGAGAACGCATATTCAAATGTCCGACTCCGAAATATATGGAATCGGCACCCCCTTGAATCGCGGCTCTAAGGCACTCGAAATTGCCCGCCGGCGCCATTATTTCAAGTTTATTATTCTTTAAACTCATTACTGCTCATTTTTATTTCACTAACGGAACTTGCCGTCCTCTTCCAGCATTCCCAAATAGGAATTGTAACGCTCAGGACTTATCTCTCCTTTCTCAATAGCCTCTTTCACTGCACAATCCGGCTCGTGCGTATGGGTGCATGGAGTAAAAAAGCATTTGCGGCCCACTCGGAGCATTTCGGGAAAATATAAGGCAATCTCTTCTTTTTCGAGGTCCACAAGGCCGAATCCCCTTAAGCCGGGGGTGTCGATAATGAAGCCGTTATGTTGCAGAACCGACTCTTTATGACCGCCTTCAGAACAGCAGTCGCCGGCATCGCCTTTTTTACCGCCATCAGGACAACTATCGCCTGTATCGCTTTTTATACCGCCTTCAAGACAACTGCCGCCGGCATCGCCTTTTTCGGCTTTGGCCGAAGCGCCAAGAGGGTACATTTCATAAAGCGAGGTGGTGTGCCGGCCTTGCAGGTGGGCTAAGGAGATTTGGGCGATTCTTGGAGATAAGGAAGGGTCCAAAGCCTTGATTATGGAGGATTTGCCAACTCCCGACTCGCCCGAAAACAGCGATACTCCATCTGAGCATATACTCCTCAACTCATCTATCCCCTCTCCGGTCTTGCAAGAGGTTTTAAGCACCTTATATCCTATCTTTGTATAGACATCCACAAAATATTCTATTTCCTCCGCCGCTTCAGGATAAAGGTCTATCTTATTCAAGACAATCACGGGCTTAACCCCATATACTTCGCAGGTTACCAGCACACGGTCGAGGAAAGGCAGTTTTATTTCGGGCAGATAAAGGCTTACCACTATGACCGCCCTATCCAAATTGGCCGCAATCACATGATTTTGCCGGCTTAAATTGGTGGATTTGCGAATCATATAATTCTTGCGCTCAAGCACTTCGGTGATTACCGCTATATCCTCTTCTTGAACATAGCTGACTCTATCTCCTACGGCTATGGGATTGGTGGACTCTGTATCTTCCAAGCGGATTTTTCCACGCATAATCGCAGGGAACGGGTTCCATTCAGGGAGGCGGCTCAGCATAAAATGACTGCCCGCATTCTTCACAACTATCGCCTCTCCCGGTTTCATTTAACCCTCCCTATAAGATGATCTGCAAAACGGCGGAGAGCTTCTTCCTTCACATGGCTCAAACCAAGCCCGGACAGCGATTCCATCGCCTTTTCGGAATAGCTCTCTATAGCCTGACGGGCATCTTTATCCACCCCAAGTTCTACATAAATCTTTTTCACACGGGCTATTTTAGCAGCCTTCTCCTCATCTGTAAGTGCTTGCGAATCAAGGATATTGAGAAGGTTGGAGGTTTCTGCGGACTTTTTATCTGCTTTTCCGCTTGCTTTTTCGCCTGCCTTCTCGATTGCCCGAACTGTCAGCCAACTCTTTTTGCAATTTATAATATCGCCTCCTATGGGCTTTCCGAAAACTTTTTCATCCCCGAAGGCATCAAGATAGTCGTCAGCAATCTGGAAAGCCATGCCTAACTGATAGCCGTAATTATAAAGGGCGTCGCACTCCGCTTTACCCGCTCCTGCAACCAAAGCCCCCACTTCTGCCGAACAAGCTAAGAGACAGGCGGTTTTAAGGCCTATCATCTGCTCGTATTCAATCATTTCCACCATATCCCTCGACTCAAATTCCATATCCATCTGCTGCCCCTCGCATACCTGCGCCGCAGTGTCGGTAAAAAGATCCAAGACTTTGGGAAGAGCAGGCTGGGGAGTTCTTGCAATGCGCCTGTATGCCTCTATAAGCATGGCATCCCCGGAAAGTATGGCGGTATCCTCGTTCCATTTTTTCCAAACGGTTTCTCTGCCGCGCCTGAGAGGGCTGCGATCCATAATATCGTCGTGCATAAGGGTGAAGGAATGGAAAATCTCCAGCCCCAAAGCCGGCTCTTCTATTTCGGAAGAAAAATTGTCGCAGAAAAGCGAATAGGTGGTAAGGCAAAGCTTGGGGCGTATGCGCTTGCCTCCTATTCTTATCATATATCTTAAAGGGTCGTAAAGCCCTGCCGGCTGCTCGGCGAAACTGATGCGGTCAAACATTTCCTGCACAGCCGCTTCTATCTTGTTTTCGAAAGTCATCTTGATACAAAAGTACATATTTTCTTGCGATTTAAGGGTATTAGCCGGGGAGAACTCTTAGAATAACTGTAATCGGCGTCCCGTTCCTGCCCTTTCCTGCGTGGTTTACTGCGTGGTTTACTGCGGCTCTGGCTGCCTCCTCTCCATTCCCGTCGGCAACCACCTCCGTCTCCACACGCTTTCTCAGCCCCGCCATCTCATGCCGCCGAAATCCCCATTTCCGCCACATGGTAAAGCATTTTCGGCCCTTTCTGCTCAAGCCCCCCTACAAAAATGGAGGGGCTACGACGTTTTAGGCCTTTTTTGTTATACCATGAAAGTCAACCAAAACCAGGGTTAAGCGTTTTAGGCCTTTATTGCTTTACCATGAAGGGTAAATTCGTATCTTTGCTCCGCACAGGAAGCGGAGAAGCGGCAGAACAGGAGAGGCCGAGAGAAGGAGAAGCGGAGAGGCGACAGAACAGGAGAGGCCGAGAGAAGGAGAAGCCGAGAGGCGACAGAACAGGAGAGGCCGAGAGAAGGAGAAGCCGAGAGGCGGCAGAGCAGGAGAGGCCGAGAGCAGGAGAAGCGGAGAGGCGGCAGAACAGGAGGAGCCGAAAGTAGGAGAAGACGAAGAGATGGTGATAGAGCGAATAATAGCGACAGAATGCCAACCACAGTAAAATGACGGTCGAGATAGATATTAGCAATAACCGCCTTATCAGGGAGATGATGGCTCTGCGGAATCCATCGCAGGTGGAGGGGTTGTCCCGCTTTTTCAAGACGGGGCCCGGAGAGTATGGAGAGGGAGATAAGTTTTTGGGCATCAAGGTGCCTCAAACCCGGGAGGTAGTTAGGCGTTGCTGGAAAGAAATGAATTTCGAGCTATTGGAAGAGTGCCTATTGAGCGAATATCACGAAATCAGGCTTGCCGCCCTGCTCTCGCTAATAGAAATCTTCTCGCATGCCAAAAATAATCCGGACTTGCAAAGCCAATGCATCGACTTTTATTTGGCGCATACCGACCGCATAAACAATTGGGACTTAGTGGACCTCTCATGCTATAATCTATTAGGCGTCTGGCTGCTCGACAAGGACAGGACTCTGCTATACAAACTCGCGAGTGAGGGCAAGACCATTTGGGAGCAGCGGATAGGGATAGTCAGCACTATGACCTTTATCAGGCACGGAGAACTGCAAGACACTTTCAATATTTCTGACATTCTCCTGCATCATCCGCACGACCTTATTCAAAAGGCTGTCGGTTGGCTGCTGAGAGAAGCTGGGAAAAGAGATGTAGGAGCATTGGAAGCCTTTTTAGAGCCGAGATATAAAAAGATGCCCCGCACAATGCTCCGCTATGCCATCGAAAAATTCCCAGAAGATAAAAGACAGCGGTACCTAAGGAGGTAAGCAATTGGTTTGAAGCGATAATCAATCGTTCTGCAGCAACAGTCGGTCAATCTGCGACAGCTGCAAACATTATAAATAGTTAATTTTTGAACAGAAAATATAGTAATTTATGTTTTACTGTTCAGATTTTTACTGTTTCCCTCGCCATAAAGCGGAGCAAGAAAGCTCCAAACATGTAGATATTAGAAATTATTGACAAGTCGTTATATAGCTGTTCATGGTAAGGCAATAATGGCCGAAAGTTTTCAGTATAGAGTGACACTTTGATATAAAAATATCTCTGTATACTGAAAATTAAAGTGCTCCGGATTTTTTGTCTAACTTTTGGGGGTCATGCCAAAATACTCGGTTTTCAACCAATAGGCATAAATCGGATCCTGAAATGAAATTTCGCCGGCATTGTTATCCAAAATATCTTTCTTGACAAGTGCCGCTTTTGAGCGGGCGATTGATGTCGGAGAGGATATTTGATAACGATGCATTACTACAGTTGAACTAATAGCATTTTCTCCCGCAACAAGCGCTTTGAGATAGTTAAGCTGTTGATTGGTAAGCGTTTCGGTAATCGTTACAAACAACAGGCTTAACTGCTCCACCAGTGCTGAATGTGCTTCTCGTACAATCCCCACAGTACACTCATCTTTTGTCCTCAGCCACGATTGCTGCGCCAACTGTTGTGCGTAATAAGGATGATTATCTACAAGTTCAACGATTAAGTGGCTTGCCTCATCGCTGATACTCTTGCCTGTATCGGCAAAACGGCTCTTGAAGAACTCAACGAGATATGGGGTGTCAATCTTATTGAGAAAAACCAAGTTGCCGAATTTGTAGAATGGCTTGGAAGAGTTGGTAAAAACCTCCAACATCATATGCCTCTTGCTGCCGTATAGGCAGTAAGCAACATTCTGATGATGTTGCCAATGTGAGCGCAACCTCTTCTGAAAATAATCGGAATCTGTAAATTCCGCTATATTTTGAAACTCATCCATGCAAACAACGATTTTGAGCCCCTTCTTTTGCGCAATTTTCTCTGCGAGATCAAGCACTTCGTCCGGATTGCGCTTTACATCCTCCCAATCAAAATCAATTGAAACCTCATTTGTCGGATCTGTACCGATAGTTATTTTCGGAACAAGATGCGAGAAAAAACTCTTTGCGCTTTCGACCGCCTCTTCCCATTTAGAAGATGTTGCAGCTATAACCTTTTGAGCAAGCAAAGAATAGAAATGCTCCTCGTTGCGCACATTGAAAAGGTCAATATGGCAGATGCGCAACTTGCTATCCTGCTCCATTGCCAACTCGGCAGCCTTATTCACAAGTGAACTCTTTCCCCAGCGGCGAGGTGAAATGATAATCGTATTGATTAACGACTTGAAACTCTTAACCAAGTTTGCGGTTTCCTGCTCCCGGTCAGTAAAATTCTTATCTGTGGCAATTTTCCCAAAAATGAACGGAGTCTCCATAATTCGTGCTTTTTATCTCTATTTAAGTATTCTTGCACAAATATAATACAAAAAATGTAATTACAAAAAGTGTGAATACAAATTATGTAATATGGTGATTCTTATTGGCAATTTCCCGCTGAATGGTTATAGGCGTCACTCCCACTTTTTACGACATTATCCCAATAAAGGCAGGAAATGCTCAACCTTGGTTTCGGTTGTCTTTCATGGTATGACGAAAAAGGCCTAAAGCGTCGTAGCCCCATGGTTTTTTGGGCAGGGGTTTGACGCAAAGGGCCAAAAATGCCCTACCATGAAGAGGAAATGAGAGGTGCAACGATGGGGGCTTGAGCAAATACGGCTAAAAATGCTTGACCATGAGGCAAAAAAGAGGGCAGCGATGGTGTGGAGAAGAAACCCCGAAAGTTTTTGTTTAACTTTTTGGTTTTATCAAGCCTCTAATAATTCCATTAGTCGGCCTAGCTCGGAATAAGTGTATTCCCTGCCATTTGTCTGTTTCTCGTTCATTGAACGGTTGGCATTTATTATAGCCGTAGCAAGGCTCCCGCCATTTCTCTCAAAATAACTATGTAATCCTTTGCGCTTTATGAAGAAATCTATCGTCTTCTGATATTCAACACATTTATTCAAGTCATCACGCAAATGCTCTTGATTAGTATATAGACGCGAAGTATAGCGGAAGTAGTAGAGAAAAAACAATTCGGTACAACGATGGGTCTCGAAGAATTCAACTTTACAGGAAATGCCTTTTCCGGGTTTGTCAATAGGCCTAGCATACTTTGTTTTTAACCTTTGGTATTGTGTGTGCTCGGGCTCTTTGTCTTTCGTATCCATGTCTATAATACAGAAAATATCGCTATAACCCATTCTAACGCCCTCTTCAATTTTTGCTCCTAATTCCTTGATGTTTGTGTGCTTGGGATAATCCGGCTTTATGGTCAGACGCTTATACACATCGCACAAAGATTTGAAGTAAAAGAATTCTGTTGGCCCCTCGCCTATGATAAGTACTGCTCGACGTTGTCTTCCCATTTTAATCCTCCAAATTTATAAAGATACTGCCCAATTCCGGCTTTGCACCCAAGCGCCCGATACGATAAGAATTATAAAGAGACAAATTTTTGTGTAATCCGTATGAATCTCCACGAGCATACTCTGACGAAGCCGTTTCCCTATTCTTCTCGACAAACCATACAACACCTCTATTCTCGTTAATCAAATCCTGAGAAAGAAGAGTTGTTTCTTGGCTGGTAATAATCAACTGTGATTTTTCAGAATTAAAAATGAAAACATTAAGGTAGTAGTACAACAAATCATTGTGTAAGTCCTCACCTAATTCATCTAAAAAATATACATGAGAATTTGTAATCATATCATACAAGGCATCCAGGATGCGTATGTATTTTTGAGTTCCTTTTGACTGCCATTTGAGGGGGATGTCAAAATCCCCATTAATAGAATGATTTACAAACGCTACGGAATCTACCGTTGGTTTAAGTAAAGACTCTTTCATTTCCGCGGAAATATTTTCCATTTGAATATGTTCACGAAGTTGCTTTGAAACGAGACGATCTTCTACAATAGGTTTATATTCCAATATATTCAAATCTGCCTTTTGTAGCATTATGTTATAGAACTTACGCTTTTTTGGTTCATTATAAGCATCTTTAAGAATTTCAACAATACCTTTTTCAGCTTTATAATCACCATCCACTTCATGATAGTTTTCCATAATCCATTTATGGAGCTTATTTAATGGCGCAATATCTTCTTTTAAGGCTGTTTTTCTACAGACAGACAGAACGCTATGATTATTTAAAGTGTTTTCACGAATACTGTCTTGGGTCTTGACAAGTAATTGCAAACTAGAACCAAATTTTATTTCCGCCTGTACATTTTCACCAACAAAATGACGTTCATAGAACAAGGCCTTTGTTTTATTGGGGTAATAGTTCAAGACTTCACTTAAAATGTACTTTTCATTGAATGTTACATCGTAATCGTATCTAATACCATTTGCATAGAATGATACATACATTTCAATAGGATCATTCTTTGTAAGAATAAAAGGAATGCTGTTATCAACACCAATAGTGGCATCTAATTCTGGCTGTATCAACAAACGGAATACCTTATTTAGAGCAATCAAAATGTTTGATTTTCCAGATGCATTTGGACCATATAGGATACCTAACTTATATAAAAACACACCTTCGGCAACCTCAGCAACAAGTTCCGATGAAGGTTCTTTAGCCAAGAAACTTAGTTCTTGCTTGTCACGAATGGAAAGATAATTCTTTACCCAAAAATTTCTGATCATAGTTTTGTTGTCGTAATTTAATTACAAAAATATGAATTATTTTCTTTAAACAAAATAATTCGGCGCGTTTTTTCGTAAATTTTCTACGTTTTCGATGTGTTTTTGTCTTTTTCTAGATTTTAGTGAATTATGAGGAGATGTTTGTGGAAAGTATAGAGGGATGTGGGCTGTGAGGGCTGGCTGGCGAGAGGGAGATGGGGTTAAGGAGAGAAGAAGGTGTGGATGGAAACTGACAGCCGCTGATAGCAAGTAACAGCGAGTTACGAGCGACTCGCTGCAAGTGGCAGCAACTATCGGAAACTCGCAGCAACTTCGGTGTTATTACGGCAAAGTGACAGCAACTTTCCCAAGTTTGCTGTCACTCGCATGTTATAGGGTGTCAATGAACATACTTTATCGGAGGCTTACATAACTTAAAAGAGACCTGCACTATCGTAAATTACACTAAAAGTGAACGGGTATCGTCCGGAATATGTGGAAAAAATCTTTACCTTTGCTGACACTGTAACCTTGATGCCGAAATCACTGCATCATTGTTGCCAAATTTACTGCAACCTTGATGCCGAAATTACTGCATTCGTAATTACCGAAAACACTGCACTTCTGGATGCTGTTAACATTTTATACTATGAATGAATAACTTAGCAAAATGAAAAGTAGAAACAAATATCAAAGTGTGAAAATAAAAGAACTTAAAGAAGCGTTTCGCAAACTTCTGTCATATACATATTTTGACAAGAGCGACTTGCGTTTGCGACATGAAGTTGCGGTATTCGCAAAATCGTTGGATAATTCCGAAAAGGAAAAACGTATCTTTGGTGAATTGGTGTCTATAGCCAATGGTAAGAGACAGGACTTATTGGATTCTTTCCTCGAGAAAGTTGTGCTTTGTTTTTATCCTAAACAGACTACTTCATCGATTAAACAGACAGATGATCATTTCATTACTAATATTCCTATTGGACATACTATCACAGAGAGGCTACTTGTCAAGTCTTTTTTTCCCGTTGAACTAATGATTCTTGATACAGCATGGCTCCTTAAGTATGGACATGTAGTTGATAGCAAGCTGAAATCTAATAGTTACGGAAATCGTCTGGATCTTACTTTACTTAAAGATAAAGTACGGTATGGTAACTCTATCTTTAAGAAATATAATTTTCAATATCAGAACTGGTGGGAAAATGGTCTGAAAGAAGCAAACAAAAAATTAAAAGAAGGACATAGTGTATCAATTATCAATTTTGATATAACTAATTGTTACCATTCCATTAATTTTGATTTTGACGAATTTCTTGCTTACTATAAAAATATGTGCCCTGAATCTGATATTCAAGATTCTCCTCTAACCAGTATCATCATTCAAATGTATGAAAAATACTGGAGCGTAGTCAAAGATTCCGATGCACATCCATTCACGGGTAAGAACAAGGGCAAGAGAACTATGCCTTTATCTTTACTGAGTGCTCATGTGTTAGCCAATTGGTATATGTCTCCTCTTGATGATTACATTCTAAAAACTTATCCAAATATTTGCTATTATGGCAGATATGTAGATGATTGTATTATTATAGTGCCATCTGATTCTGATAAACGAGATGTAATCGAATGTATGACTGAAGTGCTGCCGGGATTGATTTATAAGACAGAAAAGGATATAGTATTTGGTTTTTCAAAAGATTCTGTAACACCTGGCATAGCGCATCTTTCTGAATTCTGTATGCAGAAAGACAAACTATATGTATATCATTTTGATTGTCAACTTCCTCAGGATGCCATAGAGAAATATGAAGAGGAACAAAGAGAGCGGTCTAGCGAGTTTCGTTTTCTAACGGATGAAGCTGACCAAGAGAATGGACAAGGTCTTGAATTTGTTACCTTGGTAAAATCGTTTGATGTACAGGAAAAAAAAGGTCGTAGATTTGATGTTCTTGAAGAGAACAAATATAAACTGTCTGTATTCCTTGCTAAACTCAATCAAAGATTAGCCAAATTCGGCAAAGAGTATGAACATATTGATGAGGTTACCAAGGTCTTTAATTACTTCCATCGTCATCTTTTGATTAAGCATTATATGTTTTGGGAAAAGATGTTTACGGCTTTTGTACTTTCTGACAGAATGGATTATGTTGACGAGTTCTACAACCGGATTGAAGACGAGATTGAAGCAGTTGATGTGGATGATGCTGTGTTTGCTCAAAACAAAATTGCAGGCTTAGATAATATCCGCGAGACTCTTCGTTTCCATTTGAAAGAATCCCGTCTTATGGCTGTTAGTTTGCACAAAAAAGATAAGAACATTGATACAAAATATTTGGATACATTTATGGTAAGGACATATTTCAATCAGTTTCCACTACAGGAATTTACTGTTGATTATGTAACTTATGGTGTGCGTATTCCAATGACCAAGCTTCAGTATAAGGAACAATGTTTCAAATATCATTGGATGCCGTATTATGTCAAATATTACGATATAGTTTGTGCATTGATGATAGGCAATGAGTTCGATCCAAAGATATACAAGAGCGCATACAAAATATACAAAACACTGAATCATAATGTGATTTGCAAAAACAAGAGGAAAGTGTTTATGCATAAAGGTGCCAATGAAGACGAATGGGAATTTAATACCAGCTCTTCTGAATTGCCTGCACCAGAGAAATTGACGGTTTCAGTAGTGGAAATGAGTCTTGATGAAAAGTTACTGGGTGATACAATTGATAATTATGGTGATGTTGACATAAAGAAAATCAATCTAATGCGAAGTATTCTTGATAAGATTACAGCAGTTTCAACGACAAACATTTTTATTATGCCCGAATTGACACTTCCCTTGTATGAGTTGCGTGAATTCTGTCAATATTCCGCCAAGAAGAAAAAAGCTTTCATTGCAGGCTTGGAATATGTCGTAAATGATAATACGGTTTATAATTATATTGTGACCTGTCTGCCTATTGGTCAGAATGATGCTGTTCCTGTTATCCGCTTGAAGAACTATTATGCACCTAAAGAGTATGAACTTATAAAAGAAAAGAAATTAAAAATTCCTAATAGCGGAAAGAAGTGGAAACTCCTCTATCACTGGCTTGGCCATGTGTTTGCCAGCTTCAGTTGTTTCGAAATAACAAGTATTAAAGATAGAGCACATTTCCAGTCTTTGATAGATGCTATGTATTGCCTCGCTCTCAATAAGGACACACCTTACTTCAATAATATCGCCGAATCTTGTTCGCGTGATTTACATTGCTACTTTATTATGAGCAACATTTCTCAATATGGCGACTCGCGTGTTACAAAACCATCAAGTAGTACAACCATGAATATAATGAGAATAAAAGGAGGAAATACAGAAGATAATAAGGCAATTGTCCTTTCTACTCAGTTAAACATTAATGAACTACGCGAATTTCAAAAGTTATCGCTTAACGAACAACGTAAAAGAGATTCTAAAAAATTCAAGATTATACCACCAAATTTTGAACAGCTAAAAGTAGATCAGAGAAAGAAGCGATTTTTATTATCTGACGAGAATATTGTTAAGCCTGAAAATTAGGACGATTTCATTGCTAAAATGTATCTAAATAGGATGAGACCTTTATAAAAATTACCTTGAATTATCGATTGGCCTCCGAAATTATTATGAGTCAACCTTCAATGAAGTTAAGAGTTATTATAGATAGGAACTTATATCCAATAACAAAGCAGAAATAAGACGAATCGGATTTTTATTCTATTTGGATTAAAAGCGCCCTGAAAGTTATTAGTATAACTTCCCAAATTCATTATTGAATATTATACTACGGAAATCCTCGACAGTAATCCATCTGTAACTTACCCCATTCTTGTTAGACTTAAGTAACTTTAAAGCTTCCGTAGTAATTGCTGAATGCAACTTATCAGCTAAAAGAATTCCTTGAATAGAATTGATTTTATTACCTGAGATATAAGAATGGAGTTCATCACTGCTGCGGAAATGCTTCTTTTCACGACTGAATGATTCGGGATAGGAGAATTTATGATCGACGAAATCCTTCATTACATTAGTATAAAACAAAAGTTCGGTAAGTATGCCAGCTTCTGTATTTACATCATTCTTTAGCTCGAAAATGAATAACGTCGACTTCTCTTTTCCTTTTATTCCCCAAAGATCAATTTGGCTATTATTTCCAGGTGTTCTTGCTGTTTCCTTTGACACTTCTTTGTAAAATAAGCCCACAGGCAGCTGATGATCAGCTACATTAAAAAAGTTCTTCATTTCAACAACAAGCGAGCGCTCCAAATGAGCCTCTGCATTTTTGTTTTTATTGGTAGAAGACGTACTTTCCGCCTTAGGATAATTCAGAACCCAATCATTTAGTTCATCATAGAAACTATCATCAACAGTTGGATTCACACCGGCCCATGAGAAATTCTCTGTAAACTTAACCAGGCGATACAAGAATCTATTATAATGTCCTCTTTCTTTAGGATTGAGTGTGTCCTTGTCAAAAGGCTCCCAATCAACGTGAACTTTTTGTATCAAATCCGGATGCTTTGCCTTAAGACAGATAGCCCAGCTTTCAAAGGCGGAAGTATTTTCTAACATATCTTTAAGAACACCCTTACAACTCATTTTAATATGTAAGGTATGATCCTGCAGATAAAATCCCATATCACTTGGCAGGACAAGCCCTGCTGTTTGTTTAAAGTTATTCATATAAAAAATCTTCGTTATATCCTCCAAACATTCTTTTCTATTATAAATATCTGGATTTAAAATCTTTTGCATATCGACTTAATTCGATATAATCCTCTGTCTTTATTGTTTCTTCCTTTTTTAAACCCCTTCTATGCTTATACATAAGCACTATGGTTCCCTTTAATTTACAGGAACCGTCTTCTGGCCAATATATTCTATCTTCGTTTGCTTTTGCTCCCGTTCTAAAGCCTTTAATGACCCTTATATCAAACTTGCGTAGTCTTTCCGGTAAATCTTCGTCATTTATAGGCTGTAAATCATATCCCATCCAAATAGCATTCTTTGCAGCACCGATAAACGCCCAAGAGCCCTTATTGGCAACAATCCAAAGGCAGGGATTGATTCTCTCTATCTCTTTTTGAGTAACCGCAAGAACCTTTCCGATAAAGCATAGATGTTTTCGAATGTTCTTTAGTAATATAGATTGATGCGGAGTGAAAAAAGGGAATAAATCCAAATAAGCTGTTTTTTCCTTTTCATGCTCTGGAATAAACTCGAAAAGTTTTTTATAATATAAAATTGGCTTATTGATGAATGGATTAGGATAAAAGCCTTCTTCATATTCTTTGTTTTCAGCTCCATATGGATTTATTCCTGTAATGAGTACTTTACCATTTACTTTTTTATCATTCTCACATATATTAAAACCACATGTTGCAAAAAAAGAGTTTTCAGGTGCCTTTGAAATAACTTGTTTGTATAAATTAAATAATTCCATAATAAAAAATAGTTTAAAAATGACAGTAATTATACATGACTATTATATTTAGAAAACTCCGGCTTACTTTATCCAATGTTTGCGAATTAGATCTTCGAAAGTCTTGGCTCCGTATGTGTTCCAATGGTGCCACGCTGCCGGATGACAAGTGAACATAATGCGATCGCTATCGAAAGGTATCTGATTGTAATCTTGATACCAATGGAAATCATCGTATGCCTTTTTACTAAGGAAAATAACGAGATTCGGTTCGAGAGTGATAAGCTTTGGTTCCGGCTTGTTCATACTGATAATCTCTGTTAGGGCCTCACCAGCTACAACTTTGTCAAGAGTGTCAGGCACAAATTTTCTAGACCCACCTGCGGGGCGAAGATAATAGTTGTAAAATGCAAACTCTTGCTGACCACCAAGAGAATATATACCATTCTCTCCGAGGACACGGTCTGTAATATTATAAACCTTAGTAAAGGTCCGATAGCCTTTCCAATTTTTTACGACCTTTTCTTTCCTGCTCGGAATAAGCGGAACATCTTTTCCCTTGTACCATAGTTCAGAATTATTAAATACGCTTTCCTCCTCTGAAACACCACGGAAGTAATTGCTCTCCCCTACAAGAAGCATCTTACAATGGCAGCCATCCTCACGCCAATAATGCTTTCCAACAGCCGGAATTTGCAACGGAAACCGTTCAAAAACGCCCTCTGAAACTATACTGCTTTTGATTCCGAAGTAAAATTCTTTATCGTTTTTATTCATAGATAATAATATTTTTAAAATGTAGTTTTTATATTTTCCTTCACATAATCCAGATAATTATCGAAATTTGTCTTATAAAAATCCTTACGCATAGAAGGTTGATGAGGAAAAGGGAAAAAGCAACGGTCCAATTTGTTATCATAGTAAACAACATGATTAAATCCGCACTTTTTATCATAATTCCAATAATTACGCACCTTTTTCTTATCACCTGCAAGAAGCCGCAAGACCGGCTCGCCAAGAGTAATTATCGGACAGCTCTTAAAAGCAGCCAATTCTTTTTTCAGTAATTTAAGATTTGGGTCTAAATGAGCCTTCAATACTTCAGGAGTATCAGACGGAGGTGTGTCATAGAAGTATTTAAACACATTAGTTGCATATACATTGTCCAAAGACAAATCAAGGCCTAAGCAGATGCTTTCAATATATGTTTTCAATACGCCTTTCTTATCAAGATTAAGCGTGCATTTGATTTTACCGCGTTGACTTGCTTTTCGAACTGTCGGGTCTTGACCAATTATGATTAGCTTTACCGAACCTTTACCCTCGTAAGGTGGTACCGGATCAAGAGAGGTATCAATTAAATTTGACGGTATCCCCGGCAATTTAGCGCGTATCCTCCGTACTTTTTTAATAACCTCTACTATATCCATAATTCACTTATTTAAATTTTATTTAATGACTATCAAGTTTAAAGGTATAATTTTTTTGAGAATTGTCAAAGGGATTGGGAGGGAGATTTGCGGGGAGATGGGGTTGAGTAGGTGGAGGAAGGAGAGGTACAGTGGAAAAGCGGTGGATGGAGTAGAGGGAAGTGGGCTGTGAGGGCTGGCGGGTGGGAAGGGGATAAAAAAGCACCGCCCGGATGCTTGTGCAAGGGCGGTGCGAGAAAAATATGGTGTGAAATAATGTTGATTACTTATCAATTA
>Ga0255340_1003077_pt1 | contig 18169 bp, 13 predicted proteins | sample wastewater_treat_7_FD_192417 | JGI IMG/M metagenome (GOLD analysis project Ga0255340, IMG submission 192417) | Wastewater microbial communities from Lulu Island WWTP, Vancouver, Canada - plant10 | ecosystem: Engineered > WWTP > Wastewater > Unclassified | place: Canada: Vancouver, British... | reverse complement strand
TTTGACCTCATTTAAAAGGGATTGCGACGACCTCTTTTCTTCGGCCCCTTCACTATTTCCCAAGTAGAAACTTTGACCTCATTTAAAAGGGATTGCGACTTTGAAATGAAAATGATGTGAAGCGGCAAGATTTAGTAGAAACTTTGACCTCATTTAAAAGGGATTGCGACATCACTCTTTTTCCAATGTACTTTTTCACGTCTGTAGAAACTTTGACCTCATTTAAAAGGGATTGCGACGCCTTTCGACAGAAGCCTTCTTCTCAAGCTTCTTGTAGAAACTTTGACCTCATTTAAAAGGGATTGCGACTGAAAACTGTAATTGAGTATTCCCAATAGAATATGTAGAAACTTTGACCTCATTTAAAAGGGATTGCGACAAAATAATTAAAATCTTTATTGATCAGAATGGTATTAAGTAGAAACTTTGACCTCATTTAAAAGGGATTGCGACTTCATTATAGCCATAATTGTAACCCTCCTTAGTAGAAACTTTGACCTCATTTAAAAGGGATTGCGACTATTAACGAACCACCAGCTGTCTTTGTAGCCGTTGCGTAGAAACTTTGACCTCATTTAAAAGGGATTGCGACTGGTTACTGGATATTCATCCTCATACGGCAAGTTGTGTAGAAACTTTGACCTCATTTAAAAGGGGCGATATTGTTCAATAATTTTTTGGCTCAGGCAAGGAGCAATAAAAAACATGAAAAGAATTAAAAGGTAAAGGTTTATGAAAACAATGGGTGGACTAAAATTGGTGAAAATAGTGGATTAGTTTTGATGATAATTGACATCTATTGAATGCTATGGCATTCAACCTGAAGAAGGCGGCAGCAATGATAGAATAAAGGAGTAAGAATATCATAAAAGGACATAAAAGCATGTAATGAACTAATCATACAAGATAAAACCACTACCCCCATGAGATAGAGTGAACATAAAAAGTAACGATGAGGATACAAAAAGAAAAGGGGCTGAGGTTATGCAAAAGTCTCAATTTGTTAGAGAAAATACATATATCCCCCTTGACAACTCATTTCTTTAAATATACAATAAAAGTATATTATGAGAAACATAGATATCAGATCAAAACGAATCCTCAACCTGGTAGCAACACTGCCTTCTTTCGGTGCGGCTGATCTTGCTCCCGTAGGAGAGGAAAAGGCTTATCTGAATATAATACTCTCTCGCCACGTGAAGCAGGGGGCGATGGTTCGCCTTAGAAAAAATCTATATGTAGCAAAGAGTTACCTTGATAATATAGAAAGGAAAGGCATCTTTTCCGATTATGTTGAATTTGCCGCCAACAAACTCTATTCTCCCTCTTATCTCAGTCTTGACTATGTTCTTCATGAAAACAACATGCTCACTGAAATTCCCCGGAATATAACATCGGTAGGGCTTCGCAAAACAGATCATTTCTCCAATGACCTGGGCAACTTCATCTATCATAAAATCAAGGAAGAATTGTTTACCGGATTCAAAGTAATTAAAAAAGGCAATCTTTCAATTCTCAAGGCAACAAAAACCAAAGCGCTTTTTGATTTCCTCTATTTTCGAAAAAGGCTGCTTACGGATAAACGGGCAGTAGAGGAACTGCGCCTCAATCTTGATGAATTAACAAAGAAAGATTTTAAAGAGCTTAAAGGATACGTTGAAATAGAAGGATCAGGAAAAATGAAGGAGATTATTAATTGGCTAAAATAACAATTATGGAAACCATTAAACCGATTCTTGCCAATATTATAAGTGAATCCCCGTCTCGAAGTAATCTTTACAAATGGAACCTCATAAAAGAATATTTGCAAATTGTGGTTCTCGATTTCATTTACTCTCATCCAGATTATAGCCAGCTTCTTTTTTACGGTGGTTCAGCTCTTGCGCACTGCTTTGACCTCCAGAGGCTTTCTGAAGATTTGGATTTCATTGATGAAACAAAAAATATTGATGTTTCAAAACTGGCTAAAGATTTAGAAGATTATTTTAAAAAACGTACCGACCTTGAAGTGAAAACAACTGTCCAGAAATTCCGAATATATCTGAAGTTTCCAATTCTTCATGATCTTGGTATCACCTCAAGAGAAGAAACAGACATATTATTTCTCAAGGTTGAAATTTACTCCGAATTTGATTTCTGTACAAAATACTCTACGGACATCCGCCCGGTTTTCAAATATAACCGCTCCGTTCTCATTAAAACTCTTGATATATCTACTCTCATGGCGACAAAGATCAGGGCAATCCTTTTCCGCAAGTGGGAAAAAACCGATAAACAGGGAAAGACTACGGTAAAGGTAAAAGGCCGTGACTATTTTGACCTCCTCTGGTATCTTCAGAAGGGTATTCAGCCTAACTTTTCCTGCATAGAAGGCTTTGAAAACATGAAGGATCTCAAAGAAAAACTCCTTAACATGGTTGCCAGTATAGATAGCCAGAGTATCCAGCTTGATCTTGAAGCCCTCATTGCTAATCCCGGTTTCGTCAATAATATGAGTAAAAATATGAAAGCAATTCTTGAGCGGGAGATTTCGGAAAAATTGTAATTTCTTGCACTGAAATATATTTCGTTTAGTGCTCGCCTTGAATACAAGACTGAAATTTGACCGAATAGTTCATTCTGATCGGTAGAAAGATAAACTATTCAGAATATTAAAACTGATCTTCTACAGTGCCCAAAAAATAGTTCAGCTATTTCAGATAGATATCTGCCCTGAAAAAGTTCTTGGCACCACAGATTGCTCTTTGACAACGTCTTTGTGTCATGTCACTTCCCGGATCGTCGGCGGGATGGCTGCATCAACTGCCTGGAAGACCTTGCTGCAGGTTCCTAAGCATTGACTTCTGATGGCCAGCGTCTTGCCACGGTCTTCTATCGTTATTTCCTGCAAGGCCTTGAGATCCTGCTTAATGTCGAACCACTCAAAACAGTGGCCGGCTTCCTCCAACCTGCGATCCAGTTCCTTCCGAATAACCATGGCCAGGAAACCGCAGAAGATATGACCCCTGATGGTCTCATCCCGCTTATGAAAGATGGGCCGAGTATCCAGAACCGACTTCATGTCCCGGAAGACCTGCTCTACCTGCCAAAGCTCCTTATATTTGAGGGCTGTCTGCTCCGCCGTCAGTGTTGTATTCGTCTTGAGCACCCATTTCCCATCATACCGCGCCTCCTCTTCGATCTTGGCCTGGTTGATGGCAACAGTCTCCCGATCCAGCTTCAAGTACTTCCAACGTCTTGCCAAAAGACAGCGTATAGAAGCGGCAATCTGCAAGAAAAACGACTATCTTGCCGCCCATGAGCGAGCCAGGGTTTCTGTTGCCGTAGATAACATTGAAGCCATGATCAGGAATCTCAAAATTGATTCCTGGCTGAAGGTTCAATCCGACCAGAGGCACCTCTCCCTGTCGATTGACGAAACCGCTCTGGAGGAGGATTCCCGTCTGGACGGCTGTTATGCCATCAAGACCGACCTGCCGAAATCAGCGGTAAGCAAGGAAGTCGTTCATGGCCGCTACAAAGACTTGGCGCTCGTGGAACTTGCCTTTCGGACCTGCAAACAGTCCTTCCTGGAGGTTCGCCCCGTCTATGTCAGAAAAGAAGGGACAACTCGCGGCCATGTCCTGGTTGTTATGTTGGCCTACATGATTGTCAAGCAACTGCGATCCGCTTGGGCTGATTCTGATGTCACACCCGAAGAAGGCGTGAAAAAGCTTGCCTCTCTTACATGCACAAAAATGGAAATCAAGAATATGGCCAGTTGTTGGAAAATACCACGACCCAGAAAAGAACTTAAAGAATTGCTTGACGCCCTGGGTGTAATCATGCCGCTGGCTCTGCCTCACAAAGACATAAATGTAGACACAAGAAAAAAACTCCCAAATCGTAGAAAACGAAATATAGTTAAATAGTTACAGGACAAAAGGCTTTGCCTTCTGCTGGAACATCCGATATAATGCTTTTCGTGGATACCAAAGTTGATGTACAATACGGAGGTATCAGCATGGAAAAAGATTCCAAACGCAGTATATACAAGAGAACTCGGAAAAAGAAGCAGTAAACATTACCGCTATTTTTTTAAGTCAGTGAATAGATATCATAAGGAATTTTTCTTGTCTTTGAAAGAAAAACAGGAGATGATCAGTCTGTATATGTATATAGCAATAACTTTATAAATAGTTTTGACAAAAAGGCTGTAAATGGTAAAATGCAGTTATTGGGGGATTATCAATGTATAGAAGATCAATCTCATATTCAATTGGTATTGCTTCAATCGTTATGTTTATTCTTCATCTTACACTGTGTTATGCCTGTGCTGAGACAAAGACCTTCATAAAAGAATATACCTTTATTGCCGGTGAAGCTGATAGCAAGCTAACAAGCAGAACAGTATCCCTAAGAGAAGTAAAGAGGCTCCTCCTTGAGGAATTGGGAACATATCTTGAAAGCACAACTGAAGTAAAAGATTTTAAACTTACAAAAGACCAGATAATAACCCTTACTGCCGGTATAGTAAGCGCTGAAATCATGGAAGAAAAATGGGACGGCAAAACATATTGGCTCAAGGCTAAAATATCGGCAGATAGAGAATCCGTCATTAAATCAATAGACAAACTCCGTCAGGACAGACAGAAGGTAAATGAACTAGAAGAGATGAGAAAAAGATCAGATGCCCTCCTGAAAGAAAACGAGCAACTGAAAAAAGAACTTGCATCATTAAAAGACAAAGATCATGAAAAAACTGTACAGCAATACAAAAAGAACATAGACAGCCTGACGGCTGAAGAATGGTTCGACAAAGGATATGCAGCAGCAACAGCCGGCAACCATAGCGAGGCAATCGACGCATACACCAAAGCCATCGACATAAAGCCGGATCTTGCCTTAGCATACTATAACCGGGGGGCTGCGTACTATAATCTCGGTCAGCACAGTCGTGCAATAGAGGATTATAACCAGGCAATACGCATAAAGCCTGATTATGCCGATGCATACAATAACCGGGGGGCTGCGTATCTTTCAATCAGTAATACCACAAAGGGATGCCCTGATGCAAAGAAGGCCTGCAATTTAGGCATTTGCGAAGCATACGAATACGCAAAAAGAAAACGATGGTGCCGATAGTACACAACCCTTGTAACACACAAATTGTATCTTTATCAGATTAACTCATTGAAACAGGCCTGATCTTCTGTCCTGTCACCTTGAAAACAAAATCATAGTTGAGTATGTCCTCCCACAAATAGCCCTTCAATGTGGAACGTGTATCATCAGGTCCTCCATAAGGTTTTCCCGGTGTATAAAACCATGTCAGGATAGCCTCGCCCGAATAGCGAAAAACTATCCAGTATCTCCCCTTGTTCAGCACCGGTGCACCTTCGTCATCAGGAAATATAAAGTCAACCCAGTAATAACCATGTCTTTTTGGGATCTTTTCAATAAAAACAGGTAGAGAGCGAAAACCTTTAAGCCCTGGTTTTCCGTTATTGTCAGAAACTATATCAACATAGATTGTACCATCACCGCCAAATTTATGCATAGCAAGTGAAATCTTCTTTGCTTTTATGGGTTCATTTACCACAAATGCCTGTGAATATACGTGCTTAGACGTTACATATTCTGCTGTCTCAGCATCAGGAATACCTACCGCATTGTTGCCAATAATCTTGTAGGTATCTACAAAAGTTGGAAATTCCATATTGCCAAATTCAATATATTTGTCTGTTGATGGCGGCGGTTCTATGACGGGCAATGGAGGTTTTACTACAGGAGGCACAGGAGGCTTGGCAACCGGTGGCAAGGGCTTTTTCACAATGGATATATCCGCCTTAGCAAGCATGACATTGCTTGCAATATACGATTTCGGATCTTTGACCGTATACCTTGGTCTTATATCGATTTCATCATCGATAAATTTTGCATCAATATTACAAGAATATTTTGGCGCATAAGGATTTCCTGACCAGCGAATTGTTATATCCATATAGTCCATGCCGTGCATTTCCTTTATATGTCTTGATGATGTAAACTGTTTTGTCTGCTGAGGGTCATACGAAAGCCATCCAAGGTCAGGGAAAAATATCTCTATCCACGCATGACCCCCCTGGCCCATTGTTTGAACGAGAGATTTGACATCGTTTATTGGCATTTTCCACTGTTTATTAAGACTCGTTCCGCCAACAATCCTTGCAGGTATTCCGGATGCCCTCAAAAGCGCTATGGATAAATGTGAGATATTGGTACAATTGCCTGTTTTAGTTATCAACGTTTCAAGGGCATCGTAACGCAATGGATTATAGCTGTATTTTATATGATCAACGACATAATTCAATATGGCTGTCGCTGCTTCGTATTCTGTACTCGCATGTTGTGTCAATCTTCTGGCAAGCGATAGGATCTCGGGATCGTTGCTTTGGATATGTTCTGTTGGTATAAGATATTCTTCTTCCTGACGCGAAACATTCATCAATGGGAAAGGCTCCCTGCTTTCCATTGCTACAAGATTGGCCTTAATTGTAGTATCAAAGGTCATATTGATATGAACATTCCTGTTGATATTTTTCCAGACAATGCTTTTCAGCACGTTCCCGAATTTATCCCTCTCATCATCAATTCTTTCCGGCTTTGGATTAAATTCAACCCGAAGACCCTGGACGTCCTGCAATTGTGCCTTATTCGAATAATTTGCAGGCAGGGGAAGCCTCAGGGTAAATTGGGAAAGGGGTCTGTCTATTTCCCATATCATCTGTTTCGACATTCTGATTTTGCTGTTTAACCTGCCCTCAAGCGAAACAGTTTCAGCGTGAACGATATTTCCGCCTGCAAAAAAAATTAAACTAACTAAAATGATTGATAATAATCTATTTATCGCTATAATCATTTTTCTTTATTATTCGTTGCCCTTTTCATTCTCTCAATCAGAAACTTCGCCTGTCTGTCGTCTGGACTTAACTTGATCAGCTCTTCAAAAACCTTCTTTGCCTCATCTTCATTGCCCTTCTGGTAGAGCATTAAACCGAGCGATTTAACCAAAGTAGTGTCTCTCGGGAACTTTTCCGCCCCTTCCCTTAATATCTTTGTCGCATTTTCATCGTCCTTCATCTCCTGGTAACAAAGGGCAAGATAGTAATAAGCATCTGCAGAGGGAAATACCTTTAACGATTCCTCAAAAAGCGTGGACGCCTTACCATAGTTTCTCTGCTTGAAAAAATTGCCTGCTTCAATCGCAAGTTCAGCCAATTTTTTCTGTCTGTCTTCATGAGCCATATTTGCGTATGGATTCATAATCGCATCCACTATCTTTCCTTCGGGTAACCTCTGATCATAAACCTTTACAACATTTATGTTTTTTAAACGCATCTCTTCCACGTGAACCGAACCGAAGAAATTTGCCGCTACCTTTAGGGTGGCTTCTGATGATGCATTAGTGGCGTTATCAATCAGATTATTATCTTTAATCTGACCTGAAAAATCCTTTATAGAAATGCCGACCTTATTTTGAAAAACATCATTTCCGATAATGGCAGCATCACTTCGAATCAATTCTATGCCTGTTTCATTCCTTGAAATGGATGAATTTTTAATCACAGGTGACGGTGAACCAGTAATGGAAATCCCCTTTATACTTTCTGAAATAAAAGCTCCATCAACAGTCCCTTCCGTATCCTTCAAGGCCAGTCCTGTTTCAGCCCCTTTTATGCGCAACCCTGTGACCAACACGTTGCCGTTTGTAAAATTAACTCCACCCCACTGTTCGTCCCCAGAAGGCAGAAATTCAACAGGATTTTCCTTGCCGTTTATGATCAGTTTTCCATTAACATTAATAGAAGCTGATTTGTTGAATATTATTCGCGTTCCCGACTCTATTGTCAGCACCAACCCTCTCGGTACAACAAATTCATCTTCTACTATATATAAACCTGACAAGATCGTGTCTTTCTTTATCTCGCCCTCCAATAAAACAGGCTCTTTTCCCACCAGAGAAGCCCTGACCGCCTCCTGCGGATCAGATTCGTTTCCTGTCTGATCAACTGCAATTACTCGATAGTAGTACATCTTGCCCATTTCTACAGCCTTATCTTCAAACACAACCTGTTCAGTATTCACGATCCTGTCATAGCCGCTTAAAGGTTGCTCGCTTCTCATAACAACATATCCTTTTAAATCAGGAACATTTTTAAGCGATGTCCACGATATATCTACCCTGTCCTGAAATCCCCTCGCCTTAAGACCCTCGACCTTTGGCGGGGGTATTGTATCAATCGTAACTACCCCTCCCACGTCAATCCATTCTGTTTCGTATCCGCCAGGTTTTTTGAGTGACACTATAACGGGCATATCACGGGTATTATCACCTGGCAGAACAAGGTACTCACCGGTGTATATACCAGGTTTCGCCTCTTTCATAGGAATGCCCTTCCTGAAGTTGCCTATGCTAAAAGTGGCAACCAACCCCTTGTCACCTTCCATACCCGTTCTTATAGTCTTCCCCTTCCCGAACGGTCCTTCGTTAACATTGGTAAGCACTTCTTTTATTATTGGCCTCTCTTCGGACATAATTCCTTCAGGTGAGGGGATCTTTTCGTTCAATTTGTGGGAAAGTTCGTTGATCATCCTTACCTGTTGAATATCACGCAGGTTCATTGCGGTTGATATTGCAGTCATAACCGCGCCAAGGGGGGACATGGGCACACCTCCCCCGTGAAACGTCGCATCTTCTTTTATCCTTAATACCTCTTTTCCCGTTTTAGCATTCACCATCCACACCTCTGCTTCAGCAGAAAGCTGTGAATAAACAATGGCAAATACCTTTTTAAAATCTGTGACTTTTCCGTAAATAATGCCATCACACCCTATTGCATCGCAAACTTCTTTCGGATGTAACTGAACAACACTCTTACCTGATGATTTTTCGAGTTGAACGCTCTTTGCGTCAATAACCGAAAGCTCAATATCGGTGTAAGGCTTTGAACTGAAATGGTTGTAAAATGCCTTTCTGATTTTCTCCGCCAGGCCTTTTTCCTCTGTCTCGTTTTGAAAAGGCATTATCGCAATTACACGGGGAAGCGTTGATTTGTCTATGGATATATCCGGGGCATCAGCTTTTGAAATTTCTGAATACGCAAGCGTAGCAAAAATCATCATTATACATATCAAAATAAAATGAAAGCGTTGCTCTCTAACCATATAATTTTTTACACTATTTTAGCACAAACGCTACTTTTGCATCTGCAAGAAATCCTGCTTTCTGATCTGCTGAAAATATCTTAACCGCATCATCATCCGTTACCTGAAGGTCAGTGGGATTTGATGTGCCCGCTGCCTTAACTATTAAAGGATTTTTCACTCCCCTTGATTCAAGCGCTATTTTGGCTTTGGTAACGCTGTTTGTATATTCCCCACATCCCTTTTCAATAAGAATCTTTTGACTCACCTTTGATGGGTCATACAGCATCTCACCTTTTAACGTTAAAATCCTGTTTATCAGGGCAGGCCTGAAATTCAAGCCTGTCGCATCGATAACAATGCCGTCAAACTTCGTATCAACCGTAACAGTCCTGGCGATTTCAACAGGCTTCACTGGGGTCACAATCTTATTCCCAATGTTTGGATCACCAATCACCTTCTTATATATCATTTCGCCAAAACTACCCGGGCCTGTCATCCCAACCTTTATCAGAACAAGCGCAACCTCATCCTTTTCATTGTATTCCTTATAAACAACTTGAGCACCTTTGACAAACCCTGTCACAGCCACCCGCACAACTTCATAGTTTAACGCCATCGCCTTGATGCTTGCATCGCCTGCAATAGCCACACCATCAAGAAATTGCGCAAGATTTCTGTAAGCAACTATCTCGGCAGCGCGGATTGCGGTAAGCCTTTTCTGACCGGGAGTTTTTGCATTTTCTGATGGCAAGCCTTCGCCTTCCATAATAATATACTTATCCATAAATGCCTGATTCGTATTCTCTGTCATGGAAAGTTTCTCTTGGTTAAGCCATTTATTCATGAGATTGAATTTCTCATCGGCGAGAGCAGAACCTGACTGTGCAAATACGTTCACAGTCCATAATGCAACCATCAGAATAGAAATAATAACAATTAATCTTTTCATATTACCCTCCAGTTTAGCAAATAATTAAATCATTGTTATGAAGTTCATTTCACATTTATCTTCTGTTTTAAAACCCGAACGGCAAGTATCGCCTCTTCCCCACTCACGGACCTGTTCGGCATAAATTCGCCCGACGTCTCTCCCTCCATAATGCCTCGCGTAGTAACGTTCATTACGGCGTTATAAAGCGGCGATGTCGGCCTAATATCCGGAAAGGGAGATTTATCGTGACCAAAATATGCTGAAGCTATCTTTTCGTCGCCAGTTGCTTTGATTAAAATATCCTCAAGGACAAGAGACATTTCACCTCGATTGACTATATCCATGGGTTTGAACAGGTATGCCTTGGCGGATTCATCGTATTTCAGTTCAAGCCCTCTTACCTTCCATTTTATCACAGTAATGACCTCTTCCTTAAATGGATAGACGGCAATATCAGACGGTGTGAATTCGGGCTTCTTTGACGCATGTGAAACGGAAATCCAATTTTCAAATAGTTTGTCGATCTTGAATTCAGCAACAAGCAGAACCGCAAGGTCTCCACGTGTAATGACGTCCTGCACGGCTATTCTCTTGCCGATATCCCCGATTGTAATACCTGCTGTTGCACGCTGCACCCTGTCCGTTTTTTTCCATGCCCTGTCTGCAAAACCCTGCCATTTACCATCTTTTCGGGCATTCAAAACCGCAGTGAATGAATTTCTTGCCTTTTGAAACTCGTGTGCTCTGAGCCAGGCAAGACCCATAAAATAATCGAGTGCATCAGTCGATTGATAGTAAAGAAGCTTTGATTCGTCAATCTTTACATCCTTTGCCGTTTTGTATGTATCTTCAGTTTTTTTAACCCAGTTTTCGCCATCCATAAATATATTCACCCTGATCACGGAAAGATAACAGGCAAATTTTTCTTCAGGCGTAACCGCCAACTTTTCTGCTTTGTCAACATATTCTATAGCCTTTCTTCGATCAACGCTGCTATAGTCGGGGTCTTTTTGTTGAGACGTCTTGTATGCATGCACGATCGCAAGTCCTCCGTATGCAGGCGAGTAGTTCTCATCGCAGTAAATAGCCCTCTCAAACTTTGCCTGCGCAACATCAAACTTGAACTGCTCAAGCGCCTCCATACCAACAACATAGTGGTTCTGGGGGGTATCGCCCGGTGCCGTACACTTCGAAACCTGCTTAGTTGCACAACCGATCACAAACATCATTGAAATTAACGCCAACACTGTAAACACTAAAGGTTTTTTCATGGCATCTCCTTTAAAAATCTTATATCTCATAACCTGTAACTAACCATTCACTGCTTTACAGTAATGCTTTTTAACTTTCCCGCCAGACCTGGGTCGAGTTTCTGTAGAACGTTATAAACATCCATTGCCTTTGCCTTCTGCCTCTTTGCCAGGTATGCAAGGCCTAACTCATAATACGCATCAGCATCTTCAGGGTCGAGGGCGATTATTTTTTCAAATACTGCAATAGCCTCCTCATAGAGACCTCTTGTTTCCAGGTTTGTTGCAAAATAAAATAACGTGTCCGTATTGTTCGGATTAATCCTCAGCGCCTCTTCATATGCCTTTTTTTCAAGATCGAACATGCGTTTTTTATAATAAATGAAACCAAGCTCAACGTGTGCGCCTTCCAAGTTCGGGTTAAGTTCAATCGTCTTATTAAAATATTTTACAGCATCGTCCTGCCTCTGTGAGTTCCTCGCAAGCACACCTTTAAAGTAATAGTTCAGCGCATCTGAAGAATAACCCGCATTTTTCAGTTCGCTTACTGCGACGGGTGCCTGACCTTTTATCAATCTGGAAGCCTCTTTTAAAGGGACTGCGAAATTGATGTTTTTCTCTTCGGTCATGGTCAAACCTATTAGCCTGCCCTCTTTGTCTAAAACAGCGCCCTTCGTTTGTCGGGTAGAAAGAGTTGCAAGCTGGATATATCTGACGTCTCCGCCAGAACGCCTTCCTTCATATGCCTTGAAATCACTTATAACAGCCTCAACCGCTGAGTCATTTGTATCTGAAAAGCCTGCAAACACAAATGCCTTTTCTCCTACACTGACTCCTTTTAAATCAACAGTCCCAATTGACGGCAAGCCATCGCCTTCAACCTTAATCAGGGCAAGATTCTTCCCATCGTCTTTCCAAATACTCTTTGCCTGATAAGTTCTGCCGTCTCGAAGCACAATCTGAACGGAAGTCGCCCCAGCCAGAGGAGAAAGATTGGTCGCTATTACCCCTTTCGAGTCGATAATAACGCCTTGGATATTCCTTATAATATCTCCACTACCGCCCAAAGCCCTCACAGTAATAAAGGCATTCCGGTTCACCCCTTGAAGGCTGTTTATTTCTGTTTTCTGTGAAATAAAGTTTAAATTGAAAAGAAGCGCAGTACAGATGACACTTACCACACACACAACTACATACCGCCACTGTCGGAAAAAAAAGGTAAAGAATGAGGCTATCCAGTCGGCAAAAGTATTTGTAGGTACTCGGGGAGTCGTCTTTTTCTCAGGATTTTTCTTTTCAAAGTAGAGTTTTTCCAATTTTGAGATAAGCCGATAAGGGGTAGGTGTCCATTTTTCCTGATAGTACAGCAGTTCCCTTAATTCTGAAACTCGATCCAGGCAGTAAAGACACGAGCTTATGTGAGTCTCAACCTTTTTTTCATCCGGTGCGGACAGTTTCCCGTCAATATAAAGACCGATTGTTGTATCGTCTAGGCAAGCCGGCGTCTTTAAATTTTCTGTACTTTTTAAGGCTTCTTTCAGTTTTGATTCAAAAGACGTGTCCATTTTTTAGCTCACAAACATAAAGACTGGTGAAATTGCAATTTTCTTCCAAAAAGATAAACAATGATAAATTAAATAGCCAAACTACAAATTACAAATAAATTTAAATGTCTAAATTTCAAGCAGAACATAAGGTTGCACTTGATTTGAAATTCGCTTCCGATTATTGCATTTTTATGAATTCTTCTATTATTCTTGTCCGCATCCTCGAATATTTGGAAGCAATGGTTCCCATAGGTATTTTTAACATAACCTTAATATCCTCATCCTTATAGCCCTTGACCTTCATCAGAAAGATTTCCTGGTCGAGCAGCGGATATGTCATCATGATCCCTGCCACCTTTTCAAGCAAATCCCTATCCTCCATAACAAAATCCGGCCTTGAATTTTTGTCAGGGTCTTGGAGGGTATCCATAAGTGTCAGTCCATCCTGTCCGTCCGTTTGGGCTCTCTGGCTCAGCCCATCATTTAGCCGAATTGTTTGCCTTATCTTGTTTTCAGAATTTATATAGGTTTTTGCTTCATTAGTCACTATTACCTTGAAATATTTGAGGAATTCATATTTCGATGTACCCTGGAAATTCCCAAGTCCTCCGTTTACAAGCTTGACGAACACATTTTGAATAATATCATCATGTTCGACATGCTTTAGATCAAAAGAATTTAAGAGGATATTTTTTCCCATAGGGGTAAAATTCTTGACGAAAAGCTTCCACGCTTCACCATCCCCGGCGAGACATCTTTCAATAATATTTAAAACATCCCCCACCATAAAAGGCATTATACAGATTTTACGATTAATTTTGAACAGCAATTTTAAAACGAGCAAAATAAGGTTTTGAAAAATAACCTATTTTGTCTTGTTTATTGGATTTGTAGCGTTCGTAGCGTTTTTCACTTGACTCTTTTTTTATAGCATAAATTATAGTTATTTGTTGTTATAACCTACGGTCTGTTTCACCATGAATAACCATGTGTTATAGCAATTTGTTGTTATTAATGTAATTAGTGGTAATTTGTTGTTATAACCAACGGCCATTCACCATGAATTACCATGTGTTATAGTAATTTGTTGTTATTAATGTAATTGATAGTTATTTGTTGTTATAACCAACGGTCTGTTTCACCATGAATTACACTTTTCACAATAAATATCTACAAATTACTATGAATTACTATGAATAACTCTTCTCACTATAAATAACCATGAATTACGTTTTTCACTTGACCCCTTTATTTTCTGTCATCCCCGAGTGATTCTATCGGGTAACCATGTTTTTCTGTCATGCTCGAATGCCTCTATCGGGCATCCATGCAGTTTCTATCGGGGAACCATTACATCTTCTGGATTCCCGCTAAAAACCTGCGGGAATGACAGTGTTGTTGAGCTTTCTGCCTTCTGCCTTCTGACTTCTGACTTCTGTCCTCTGTCTTCTGTCTTCTGCCTCCTGCCTCCTGTCTCCTGTCTCCTGACTTCTGTCTTCTGACTTCTGCCCTCTGCCCTCTGTCTCCTAAATCAGAATTCAGAATTCATAAATCCTAAATGCTTTTATCTCTCGCAGAGCCCGCAGAGAACGCAGAGAAAGATGAGATAGACTTGTGGCCAGAATTCAGAGACAGACGAATTCTGTCCACACTTCATGCCCTTCGGGCAGAAGTATTCAACAATTTGCACCTTTACCTTTTAATTATTTTCATGTTTTCCATTGCTTCTTCTTTTTCTGTCATGCTCGAATGCCTCTATCGGGCATCCATGCAGTTTCTATCGGGGAACCATTACATCTTCTGGATTCCCGCTAAAAACCTGCGGGAATGACAGTGGTGTTGAGCCTTCTGTCCTCTGTCGCTAACCTTCTAACCCTCCAACCCTCTGACTTCTGGCCTCTGGCCTCTGACCTCTGCCCTCTGACTTCTGACTTCTGTCTTCTGACTTCTGACTTCTGACTTCTGTCGCTAACCCTCCAACCTTCCAACCCTCCAACCTTCTGCCTTTTTCACTTGGGCAGGCTTGCGCTCCTCGAAATGACATTTTTCAAAGGTCTCCATTCACGACTTCGTAGGGCAAAATCGTCTCTTCGCAGCGGTCGATGATTGCGGCAAGCTTTGCAAAATATTCCTGCACCGACAGGGAATCCCCCGGCGTAAAATAGTCCAGTATATTGATTTTACTTGCTTCTTCCCATGCGACCACCAGCAGGGCCTCGGCGTCTTTTTGATGGCCGGGGAGTGTGTGCATTTCCAGTTCCACTTTGGCGTCTATTGCCGGGAAAATAAAATTATCTCCGGCAGCCAGGCGGTTGTCTTTTTCGTAAGCGTTGGGAAAAAGCAGGGAAACCGTGTCGTTTGCCATGATGTTAAAAAGGGCGATTCCAGCCGATTTTTTTGTTTGCACTGTGACTTTGGCCTTTTCGCCCGCGCGGAAAACTGTGTTGTTGAGTTTGGCTTTCAGACCAAGCGTTTTTGCCTTCTGCCGGGGGATATAGACGTCGGCCACGATTTTGACCCGGTATTCCGGAATGGGCGGACTTGCCGGATCTTTCTGGTATTGACCAAGCGGCAGCCAGGTGACCTTTTCAGATACAATATAACCGCGCGTGTAGGTTTTGATGAAATCGGCGACCAGCGTCAGGTTAGTGACCAGCGTGGCTGAGGTGACAGATACGCCTGCTGCCTGCTCGATGGCGGCCGCCCGCGCCCGCTGCAGGGCGGTCAACTGACACTGTTCGGCGCTCATGCCGACAATGGCGCAGGCAGCTTCGGCCTTGACGCCCTTTTGGATTTGGCCTGCTTGCTCAATTGCTTGGAGCTTGGCATTCATTACTGCTTCTTTGTAGTCTTTTTGTTTGTTGGTTTTAACTCCATCATCGACACCTTTAATATAGACATCAATTGTCTCTGCCGACGATGAAGACAGACTAAACAAAGTAAGCATAATCATGATAAGGAAGATTTTTGTCAGGTTATATGGCATAGCTCTAACCTCATTTTACAATTCGATAGGAATTTTATACATAAAAAATTGTGAAACGGCAACATTTTATCGCTTTCCCATTGAAGTGTTGCATTGACCTGCCTATAATAAGAAAAACAACATTTCAGGAAGCATCTTCAAACCGTTGCACTCACATACGAACAAACGAATTTGAATAATTTCGAAAACATTAATTACCGATTCGAAAGCTTAAGCGACACGCTTCACTGGATGGCGTACATTTGGCTTAGGGTGAGAGGTAGTCGCCTTATAATGCTTTTCGTGGATACCAAAGTTGATGTACAATACGGAGGTATCAGCATGGAAAAAGATTTTGTATGAAAAGTGTTCTTGGAAAAAAATCAACTTTTGTCTATTTAATAAAAAACTTGACATAGGAAAAGCTCCATCCTTGCCAGGTTGTTAAAGCCCAGCTCGTTAAGACGGGCAGTAAGAACCTCCCGTGTAAAACTTTCTTTATCATGTATAAGCGCTGCTTCGTTAAAAACCATACCTAATTTCTACCCCTTGAGTAATGTCGCAAACTCGATAGCCTTATCCGATATGAAATCCCTTTCCACAATATACCTGATGTCGTAGTGGATACTCCTCCGTGAAGCTATTTTAATCAGCCGGTTTGTGTCAAGGGATGTTCGCCTCTTCATGTTCATAAACATCCGCACAAGTTCCTGCAATGGAAGGGGGTACCCCCGCCTGGTCACCTCATAATACGTGTCAACAAATGCCTTTTCAAATGAGGCAAGGCTGTTTTCGGCATAACTGAATTCATTGGTAGGGTAAAGCAACACCAAGTCTTTCAGCATGTGTATCTGCTGCATCGACTTGTATTTTCCAATATCTCGATGAACAACTGCAATATTGTTTTTTGAAAGCAGTTCGCTTATTTCATCAAGACTATATCTGTTTCCGTAAAGCAAGGCAGGATATGTTTCAGGGACGTGTTCCATAAAAACGGACAGAATATCGAGACCTGATATGAAAAATTCATATCCGCTCTCCCGGAGGATGCCGAGCACCCTGTTCCCCAGAGGAGAGAGTATAGGATTAATATCCGGTTCTTTCCTCTGGAGGGAATAGAGCCCCTTACCGACTTTGTAGATGTAACCCTTCTGGGCGAGATTCCATATAGTCCAATAGAGGGTTGATTTTTTCTCTTCCAGGATTGGCCCGAGGTCTGCGACGGTAAAAGGGTCTTTATGCGCGAGCCTATTTCTTATGATATTGATTTTATTGTCTAATGCAGAACCTTTCTCTTCCATAAAGAACCTCCTGAGCAACCTCTCGTTTGTAGGTTACACAAGAAAAATATCTTTGTCAATAAATAGTCGCAAATACCTACTTTACGACTATTTATTATTCAAGCCCGTGGGCTATAGCTCTGATTATGCCTCTTGTAAACAAGACGCTATGCCTATTAACTTATAATATAACCCAATTACTTTTTGTATTGATTGTTGCATTCTTTTGTATTGTGTCTTTAACAATTCGCCTTTATTTTATGCCTCACGCTCAAGAAAGTCGTCTTAAAGATTTTTTCTCTCATGCTTACAAAATTCCATTAAGTGATGAACTAACAAATGGTTATTATAATAATGAAGAAAATACCCCCATTCGCCGTATTGCAGTTCAAACTTTAGAAAATAGCTTTTACAGTAAAGATACTATATCACAAATGGCAAAGACGGAACGGATTAAAGTAATCGTTTATGGCATACTTTGGTTTGCTGCTATCTTAAACAGAAATACTGATTTGGCATGGGTAGCAATCGGTGCTCAAATAATTTTTAGTGAGCAATTAATTTCACGGTGGCTTCATGTAGAATGGTTAAATAGACAATTTGAAACTATTTATAATGATTTATTCAAACTATTAAAAAATGTTACTAAGAAAATAAATTCTGAAATGCTTGCTTTGGAAATAACCACAAAGTATGAAATTGCCAAATCATGTGGACAAATAACATTATCAAAAAAAATCTTTGAAAGAAGAAAAAAAGAAAATGATAAAAAATGGGAAAGTATTCAAAAAACCATTATAAATGTAAAAAATAACAAAAAGTTATTTCAAAGTGTTGAGCAACAAATAATAAAAGCGTAAAAGATTAAGAATATCTCTTTACACAAAACGATACGATAAATAAGTAAGTATATATACATCGCATATAATTGCATATACGGAAATACGCACAAAGCTGCTATACAGCAATTTGTTAGAGAAAATACATATATCCTCCTTGACAACTCATTTCTTTAAATATACAATAAA
>Ga0255340_1003054_pt1 | contig 18272 bp, 24 predicted proteins | sample wastewater_treat_7_FD_192417 | JGI IMG/M metagenome (GOLD analysis project Ga0255340, IMG submission 192417) | Wastewater microbial communities from Lulu Island WWTP, Vancouver, Canada - plant10 | ecosystem: Engineered > WWTP > Wastewater > Unclassified | place: Canada: Vancouver, British... | reverse complement strand
CTATATAAATTTTAGTCTTATCTACTCCATATGTTGACAATATGTCATAATAAGATTTAAGTTCTTTTTTAACTGAAGATAAAGATTCCTTATATTCTTTATTGGATTTTTCTGAATCCGCATTTATTTTTGCTATAGCTTCATTATGTTTTAAAGCTTTTTTTAAAGTATCTCCACTCATATCTTGTGTTATTTCTACTGGAGATATTTTAGGTTTAATTTTAGTAGATTGTATAAATTTATACTGTCTTTGAAGGTTATCAACTTCTTTCATAATAGCTTTTATTTCTTCAACAACTATTGCTCTAGCTTTCTCATAATTTCCATTTTTACCCATAGCTTTTTGAGTTTTATATATTTTTTGTTTAAACTCACTTCCAGTTTCTATATTTGTATTTTTTAAAAAATCCTGTATAGTTTTCCCTTCAAAAATACCTGTGAATATAATCTTATCTATATCATTTGTGAACCGTTTAGTGTCTATTGGTATAGACATTTTTACACTTAAATCTGACATAGCTTTTATAGCATCTTCTAATCCTTTAAAAGAGCTTGTACTTTTAATTACCTCATTAGTAAGTGATTGTATTTTTATAATTGCTTCTTCTGTTGATAAATTATCTATGCTAACCATTAATTCTTCTATTCTTTTTGATTGAGTTTTTATAGCTTTAGAAGATTCCTCTAATGCTTTAGCTTGTTGCAGAGACAGCTCTGCACTTTCTTCTATATCTTTTACATAAGCATTTATTCCTCTTGAAATAGCTGAAACTCCCATGACTATTGCTATAATAGCTAAAACAGCAGGGTTTAATGTAGCTAAAGAAGTTGTTAGTGCTCCAATAGCGTTTTTTACTTTATTTAAATTTAAAATTGAAGCTATAGAAAATAATGATATAAAGTCAAATAATCCTCCAACTGCTATATTAAAAGAGTGACTTTCTTTAGACAACTCTCTAAATCCATCTGCAATAAAATTAAATCCACTTATCATTAAATTTCCACTACCTTCCATAAATCCAGTAGTTACAGATAATTTAAAGGCTTCCCAGTTAGCTTTCATTTGGTCTAGTTGATTAGCCCATGAGTCTTGAACTTTCATAAATCCTTCTGTTACACTTGAGCCTTGAGCAATGCTCTTGTTAAAAGAGTTTATATCGCCGTTTATTTCATTTAATGTTTTAGATAAATAAGGTGCATGTTGAATTGTGCATTTTGTTCAATAGTAATCGCTACTTACTATTCGTTAATTTAATAACAGCTATATATTTCTATATAGAGCAGAGTACATCAAAACCTTCAACTTTACTTGGTCAGGTTGTAGCCGTTTCAGGTATCAATCGCTTATACCCTACTCCCATAAGGGATACTCGTTAGGCTTTTATAGGTATTTCTACCTAATTTAGCACGGTAAGTTGTCTTTTATTTTTATTATAACATATTTTAAAAAATTTGTCAAATAAAAACAGTCAGATGTTCTCCGTCTTAGGCTACTTTAGACATAGTATTTCTACTATGAATGTCCACATTAAACAGTTTATTCATTGTCTGCACACCTAAATATCCATTAACTTGCAAAGAACTTAGTAATTCTATTGCTTTTGGTAAATCCTCTTGAGCTAAAGATGACAAATATTCTGATGTTACCTTAAAGGCTCCGTTAGATTTTTCTTGTGAAGTTGTTACTCTTCCTGTTGCTTCGTCTAATTTTGCATATACATTATATAAATCCATGTCAGCATTAAATAGTTTTTTTGCAGTTCTCTCCATTGTAGTTATTTTGGTCGCCAACGCCCGTAATGTTGTCTTTTATCTTCAATAGGATTCGTTACTTCCTATCCGTTCTCTTATGAACTGCTCTATGTTTCCATAGAAGTTGAGCATACATCTTATATTATATTTTTTAGTATTTCCTCTTTCATATATGCTTCAAAAGGCTCTCCACATTCTTTACATTTAAATAGATGTTTCTTTCTCATTCCCATATAATTTTCACTTAACATCTCTATCCCAAAAGATGTTAGTCTTTCTTTTACTTCTTCAATACTAATTTTTGACAAATACATCTCCTCCATTTTATAATTTATAATATATAAATTATATTATAGAATAAAAAATTTGTCAACTAAAAAATATAATAAACACCTGTTTCCCACTCACTTGAGGGTACTCTCCTATTAAGGAGATATGCGTTGAAGGTTGTTCTTATAAAGAACCGTCCCTGCGGGTTAACCAATCTTTTTCTTTTTTACCGTACCTGAGTAGTTACTTCAGCCATTATGTATGTCACCATCATAATTTGGTAGAAAAAGCTCTATACATTAATGTATTTTTGTAAATAATCATCATCAATATTTCTCTTATAAGGTATTCTTATAAGTTTAATATTATTTTTTATACACCAAGTATCCTTAATATTATCATTTTCTATATTATTTTCATTAAAAAAAGGGTTTTTTTCATCATTGTGTTGAACTCCGTCAGCTTCAATCAATATATTATATTCTGGAATATAAAAATCAAATCTTAGATTATGTCCTTTTTTAGATAAACAAGATTCAAATGTTTTTTCTCTTACTACTATTTTAAATTTAGTTATTAAAAATGAATAAACATAATCTTTAAATACACTTTTTGATTTTTTAAATCCACATTCTAAATTAAGAGTTAAAACCGATATTCTAAATTTAGACAATGTTTTTTTTGGTATAGATAATATTTTACATATTTCACTATATCCCATATATTTATTATTTGAAATTATTATTTTTTTTATATCTTTTTCTAAGTGAGTTTTATTATGATATTTTATTTTTACAACAGTGTTTTTATTATTTAAAATTTCATATTTACTTTTACAACTCTTAGAATAAAAAGACATAATATACCTTTTTTTTACTTGATAGTTTGGCGTAAATTCTTTATTACAATATTTACATTTATACATAAATATACCTCCTAGTATTAATATACTATTGGGAGTTGGCACTTCCCGTCATATAATGTGTTTTCAGGCACAAATTCTACCTGACTGCTCTCCGAGACGACCCATTTTTGCTTGTGAACCAAGCATTGCCATTTCTGTTTCAAGTATTTTCATTTTATAATCTTCAAGAGATTTACCACTTTTACTTGTTGTTTCGGTATAATTCGCAAATCCTGCACCAGACTGCTTTAGTCCTTCTTGCAAACTTCTCATTGAAGCTGGAGTTTTATTCATTACTGATTGAAACATATCCAATACTTCTATTGTTTTATCTGCACCTATTCCCATTGTAAGCAACATTTTAGATAAAGCATCTGCTGTATTTAGCAACGGCTCTCCACTTGAAACTGAAGCCATTACGGCTCCTTCTAATATTTTTCTTGAATCGTCAACTGCTTGTCCTGTCTTTATAATGCTATCAAGGGCTTGAGTTATTTCTAATGCACTTTTACCTGTTGCCCTACTAAAATCATACATTTCATTTTTTAGCATATCCATATGAGTTCTTGTTAGCTCTCCTGCAACTCCAACTTGCAGAATTGCATACTCAAGTTCTTTTGCATCTTGAACCATTGAACCAATAGATTGAACTGTTATGAATCCCCCTAACATACCTGCTATTGTTCCTGTGTCTAATCCTGATGTTCTACTTGACTCTCTTACAACTGTTGATATTTCTCTCATAGTTTCAGCCATAGCTTTTATTTTTTGTATATCAACTTTTGCTTGAGATAGTTGCTCAAATCCCTTTTTAACAGTTTCCATTTTCTTTAAAAACTTTTGTTCATTAATTTGAAGCTTATCTAAACTTCTAAGTCTATTTATAAAAGTTTTTAAATCCTCTAATCCTTCCATTTTTGCATTTATTTTTAATTTATCAAATGTTTTTGATAACTTATTTATGTTTTTAAAAAAGGCATCACTTAATTTTAAGCCGTCTAATGTTCCAATCAGTCTTATTAATTTGCTTAAATCTTGAACTCCTTCTATCTTTAAGACTATTTTGGGGAAACTATTAATAGTTTTGATAACAGACTCTATTTTTGATATATCAAAATTACCATCTTCAAGTTTTTTTAACCCACTATAAAAAGAGTTTAAACTTGGAGTCTTTATTGAATTTAACTTAGATAAAGCAGGTATTAAACTGTTTATATTTTTTATTATTTTTGCTAACTCAACATCTTTTATTTTTTCTATTTCTGATATAAAAGCAGAAATTTTACTTATGTCTAAATTTTTGGTATCGAAATCTTTAAATACATTTTTAAATGTTTCAAAGTTTTTTAATGACTTATCCATATTTTTAGTTGAAGATAGGGATTTAATTAAAGAATTAAATTCGTTTTTAAAATCTTCAGAATCTAACCCTATTTTAAATTTTTTAGATAATTTTTCATCTAATTTGCTAATTTTGGTTTCAACATCATCAATAACTGTTGTGTTCGAGGCTTTAAATTTTAAATCAAATTCAACTTGTGCCACATTATCACTTCCTTTTTATAAAAAAATAAGCAAAGAATTTTACATCCTTTGCCTTTGATTACTTTTATCTTTCAATATAGCATCTGATATAGCTTGTTGCATCCTGTTTTCTTCAGTGCTAACTTGATTTTTTCTTGTTAAGAACATAAGTCGTGTTTGAATTTCACGCCAAGACCAATCTGAATATGCTTTACCTATGTTTTCAGAAAATAATGGAGTTGAATTGTGATATTCAATCATACTTTGTAACTTAATATATGATTGTGTAAAATGAGTATCAAAGTCTTTTGGATTAACACCTTTTAAATCAGGCTTAAATTCTTTAGGGTTTTTATTTATTTCAAGATATTTTTGAACTTTATCTATGAAATTCCCCTTTAATATATCTATATAAAATTCTAATTCATTTTTTAAATTAGAAATTGTTTGTATAGGAACTTCTAAATACTCTAATAAATAATCTATTAATTCGTCTAAATCTTTAACTTTTAAATATTCTAATAAATTTTGATTGTCAAATAATTTAGACTTTATATCTATATGAATTAAAAACTTTCTTATTTCCTGTTTTAATAAATAATATTCATAATCATCTTTAAATGGATTATCTCTTTTATCAATAATAATTTTATTATCCTCTTTTTTACATTTTAAAAATTTATAAGAATTTGAATAAACTTTTATATCTGCTATGTCTATTCGCAACGGCAAACAAATATTTTCATTAATATAAAAGTAACTATATATTGTTTCATCAAACTCTGAAAAATTATAACTATTCTTCATTTTTCTTTAATTTTAATTCTAATTCTGCCATTGTGGGTATTCCCGAAATTAACCTTTCTATTTCTTTGTTAAACTCTATTAAATCCTCCATTTGAGGTTGCAATTCATCTTTAAGCCACAAAGCTACCGCCAAATAATCTCCTTCTGATATTCCTAAATGTTTCCAATAATTTTCTCCATCTCCTAAATCAACTTCAAAGTCAATATGATTAACTATATTTATATAATAATCAAGTATTTTCTCTTCTTCTTCTATTAATAGGTGTTCTGAGGCTGTTTTATCGTATTCTATTACAACAAGTATTGCATCTCTATTGTAAGTTGGAAATTCTTTGTAAAATTCATCTTTTTCCTTTTGATTAGTCACTATTCTACTTTTAATGCAATCCTTGCTAAATTTAACCTTTTCCCTTATACTATTGTTTATAACCGTCTTATCGCCGTATCCACGAGTCCTTACATATAAATAAAATGGGTATTTTATGTTTGTATTTTTATCTACTGTAAACCCAAATTTAGCTATTCCTCGCTTAATGCATGAACCTTTTTTAAGACTAAACCTCTCGTCCATAATTTCCTCCTATAAATTAGAGGGCGAAATAAATCGCCCATCTTATTTTATATTAAATCCCACTCTGCATTTCCAACATCAAATTTCTTTATAGCAAGCATATAATCTTCTGTTCCAGTTCCTGTAGTAGTTTTAGTTTTAGAAGCTACTGCTGCTCCTGTTGCTCCTGCTGTTTTTATTCCAACGTAAACACTTTTTCCTGTCGGGTCAGTTGCAAGTGAAGTTCCAGATTTAGCTCCATATATCATAGCACCTGCTCCCAGAACTGAAGTTACAGGAGCATTATCCCAATCTGTTGCATCTTTTTTATATATTTCTACTGAACCATCATCAGTATCTATTACAACAGCCACATCCCCAACAGCACCTTTAGTAAAAGTAGGCTTTCCTCCACCTGATACTGCTATAACATAATTAGCATTTATAGCGTATATAGGAGTAGTTCCTGTTGTAGCTACTACATCAGGATTAGAAACACCCTCGTCAAATCCTTTATCTACATAAAGAGTATCACAGAATACATCAAACTCTATAACTTTCTTATTAGGTTGTCCATCTGTAAACGTTCCTGTTTTAGGAGCACAGAATAGCAATCTCATTCCAAGTTTAGTTGCATTGTCAAATTCATATATAGCTTCTATTCCAACTGTAACTCCAAATCTTTTATAAGCATTATTATCAACATTTGTTTGAAGTATTGGTTTACCTGTTCCATCATCTGATTGTGGTTTAGCGTTTTTACCAGCGTATTCAAATAGCCATCTTGGTTCAGCGTTTGTTTCAACTGGCTCAACCATTCTTGTTCCATTTGTACCTATTACTTTTATTACATCTGTACCATCTTTAAAAGATTCACCCAGCATTATAGCAGATAATAGATTTCTGTCTACTCTTGCTACTACTGTGTCTTTCCAATATATTGCATCGTCTATAAAAGAAAGAGATATTGTTTTTTCGTTCATAACTTCATTTTGGAATATATAACATCCTCTTGAACCATTTTGATTAAACACCATTTGTTTTTCTCTGGCATTTGATAGTAAAGTTCCCATAAGAACTGACAATCCTTCATCAAATTGTGCTGGAACATAATATATTCCAGTTTTTCCAGTAGTTTTGTTTTCTCCTAAACAGAAAACTCCACTTTTACCTAACTGATAATTCGTCGCTTGAAAAACTGTATTTACACCCATTATTTTATCACTCCTAATATTTTATTTTATAACGAATTTCAAAAGTACATCTGTACTCCGCAAATCCATTACTATCATCTTTTGTTGATAAATTTGAAATATCTGTAAAATTTATATTTTCTTTCACAAGACCGTCACATATCTTTTGTCCATAAGTAGGACTTCCTTCATCCATATCATATATTGGAATTAAATATCTGCTTGATATTATCAAGTCTTTTATATCTTCTGTTATATTTCTTATTTTATCTTTATTATAATCCATATTTGTTTTTATATATGCAATAACTAATAAAATATAATTATTACCAAATGCTATTTGAGACTTTATTGGTATTTCTTCTGTATAATTTATTTTTATATTTTCTAATACGATTATATCTGCTGTTTCACCAGCTAAAATATCAACACCAAAACTATTTTCTACTTCTATAATATTTGTTGCTGGTGTATAATTTACTATTCTTGCATACATATCATTGTATTTAATATATCTATTTTTTAAAGATTGTATATCTACTGAGTTGTCAAACATATCACAATATACTTTAAAAGAAGTATCAGTAGAACTAACATTATTTACAAAAGTAAAATTATATGTCATTGAAACTTTTGTAAAATCATCATCATATACATATGCTTTTATATTATCTTTTATATGTTTTGTTGTACTTTTTACAATGTTGTTATTCATTTAAGTACACCCCAGCCTCTATATATTTAGTTATGTATTCTTTTATTCTTTTATCAATTATAATATTGTATGACATAGAATCATTATCATAAGCTGATGCTACTATGGATATATGCCCCTTTGGAAAATATCCCTCTCTTTTATTACCTGCCATATCTGTTACAAAATCTGAACCTTTTCTATCAAATTCTTGTGCAATTATCCCTTCATCCGTAGAAGTCCATTTAAAAACTCCACTTTTCATTATTACTTTTGATTGTGAAACATTATCCCAATTTCTTTCATTATTTTCAGGATAACCATGATTTTCCCAATAATAATATGTTTCTATTAAATTATCAGCCATTTCTTTGTATGTAGTTCCAAGTGCATCGGCTACTTTACGAATAATATTCATTCTTGCTTGAGATGTGTCTGGGGCTTGTAATTTTGCAATATCATAAAGAATATAAAAAAATAATTCTTGCAAAGGTTTGTTTATTATTTTTACTAACTTTTTTTCATCTTTAATTGTATTAAGTCTTTTAATTAACTCTTTAGGTGTCATTTTACACCTTCTTATTTAAGTATAGAATTATAGTATTTTCAAAAGCGTCCAATCTATCATCTATTATAGAATATGTATTTTTATTATAAACAATAGATATGTTTCTTTCTTTATATTTTTCTGTTGGAGCTGAAATAGATTTTAATTCTTCAATATTTAACTTGCAAACTAAAGTTTTTATAGTAGAACTTGCAACAGAACTTATTTCTGAAACTTCTATGTTAGAAATCAAAGCTTTAAATGGTATTGTGGTAAATTGTAATGGGTTATTTATTAGTGGTATTTTTAAACTTATATTATTATTATTTCTAATAAGATTGTTTAACTTTTTCATAGCTGTACTATGACTATTTTTTATCATTAATATCCAAACTCCCTTCTTGGAAGAAATAACTCATCTACAGTACCTTGTTCTCGATTTAAAGCTTTTTGATATTGACTTTGCAAATAAGTTTCTAATTTAATTAAGTTGTCAAGTCTTTTTTCATATTCTATTTTAGATTGTCCATCCCCTGCTATCTTTACACCAGCAAGTTGAATATCTGTTATTTCTATTTGAACTTCTAATATTTTATTTTTATAAAAAGTAGAACTTTGTAAAATCTCCATTACATCACTTCCATTATTTTAGAAACAAGCTCCTTTTTATTTTTTAATGTTTTTATTACTTCATCTTCTACTCCAAGTTCATCTTTTAATTTAGTTTTAAGAGCTTCTACTGTTTGATTATATAGTCCCATTTTTATTAACATATCTAATTTTGAATTTGTTTCAAGTTGACAATAAATTATACCATCAATATCAGCAGGAGTTTTATAATTTCCAAATCTATCTCTTACTTTCCCCATTTCATTAACTAATTCATATATTTCGTCTACCCTGTCTTTCATTTTTCCTCCTAAAAATAAGGGGAGATTAACTCCCCATTTTTATATTAATATTTGAATATCAATCCAGCTCTAACAGAAGCAAGGAATGTTTCAAGTGCTGTTATTCCACCGCTTTGCATATCTCCACTTGAATGTGCATTATCTATATCAAGTATTGCTACTGACTCTCTTCTAAGCCAATGGTATCCTTCTTTAGATATTTGTAGATAAGCTCCGTTCATATCTTCTGCTTCTTTTATAGTGCTTATTCCTTTAGTTTCTATCATTATAAGTCCTCTTTGAGCCACATCAGGTTCAACAGCTTTTATAATAGGCATTTCAGCAGTTTTACATATAAAGAATAAGAATCCATCAGGAAGTCCTTCTATTGTTGCAAAATTTGTTCCTGCTATTTTATCCATAGGAACTCCATCTACTATAAATTTATCAACATTTTGGTCATAAGAAAGTACATTTTTAAGTTTCCATATACTTCTAGGGGAACCTATACCTTCTACTGTTCCACCTTGATTTGTAACAAAGTCTTTAAGTTTTTGAACTGTTTCAAATATATCATCAGAAGTTATAGTAGTTGACTTTTTACATCTAAGCATATTTACATTTTTAACTGTAACATGATTGTATAGTATATCTGAACAATCTTCTCCTCTTAGAACTCCAAATTGAGAAGTATATGTACCTCCAGTATTTGATACAGGAAGAGTTGTAGAACTTGAATCACCTGATATAAGAGTTTGTATTGCCATTGTAGGTAAATAAGTATTTACATATACATTTTTAGCTTTTTCTACTCTTTCTACATCTGAGGCAAGCAAATCTATGTTAAGATTTTTAGCTGTCATAACATCATCAAACTCGTGTTTAAATGCCATAACTTTGAATGTTTGTTTTTTTAGTTTAAAGTGTGCTCTATTCACATTAAATTCTGGAGCATCTGAAGTTATTCCACCTTCAGAAAATTGTATATTCCATCTTTCTACTGGAACTCTTTGTCCAGGAACACATGGCAACTCTTTTATAAATCTTTGAAAATATCTATTTGTCATATTCATTTTTTGAAGAACAGCAGAGTTTCCTTGTGCTATTACTTCAAGAAGGTTTACCGCTTGTCCTGCTACTTCTTTACTAAACAACTCACCTAGAGTTGTGCTTCCATTTGTTATATTAAATCCCATTTTATTCAATCACTCCTTCAATTAGTATGTTTTTCCAACAAGGTCTTTTTCAAGATTTACTTTTATTTCTACAGAACTATATATATATCCAGCTTCTTGTCCCCATTCACCAGCTCTTGGAGCAAGTGTAGTATAAGGTATATCAAGTTTAGAAAATTTAGAAGTTCCTGAAGTATCTCCTATATAAACAGGCTTACCTTTCATTGATTTAGCTGTTATTGTTCCTGCTGTATATGTATCTTTAAGATTATCTGCTGTAGTTATAGTTGTATCAGTTGTAAAAGATATTCCTGCTATTTGAGTTACAGTTGTTGTTTTAGCTGATTGAGTTACAACTATATAATCTCCAACTTTTAAAGTTGCTGTCAAATCTACTCCTGCAACTGTAAGAGTTGGAGTTCCTGTTGTTCCTGCTCCTGTTGTTGCAACTACTTCATCTACAGTTCTAAATTGAAGTCCTGATTGAATTGTAAATATTGCAAGTTTTTCTTCATCATGTATTGAACCTCCAAGAGAATGAGGAAGAGCCTTAGCAACTGCATTATCTTCGTACTCTGAACCTGCTGGAACTGGGTCAGCTTTTACTATTACTCCAACTGCTGGTATTTTATTTGCTTGGTCGGCTTTTATTAGTTTTCCACCTAGTCCATAAGCAAATGGAGTACCAACTTCTAATCCACTTGTATAAGTTTCAGATATATACCCCGCTGGAGCACAAGGTATACCTAGAGTTAATCCTCTAAATTTTGTTATTAGATTTTTCATTTTCTTTAATCACTCCCGTTTTTTTATATGTGAGAATTCTCACAAAGTTTATTTTTAATAAGCACCTGCTTTTATTTTTTCAAGTGCTTCCTTTTCGGCTTCTTTAATTCTTTTTTTAACTATATCTAATGGAGTTTCTGGCTCAACATTTTCAGATGATTTTCCTTTTACCATATTAAGAACAGAGCCATTAGCGTTATTTTCTGCCTTCCATCTTGCTTCTTCTGTTTTGATGTCTGTAATTGTTAGTAAAAATTCTAATTGTCCTATATCTTTACAAACTTCTATTTTTTGTTTTAAGAAAGGATATTTACTTATTTCTATTAGTTTCTTATTTTCAAACTCTTTCTTTTTATTTTCCTCTCTCATTTTTTCAAGCTCTTTTTCTACTGCTTGTTGTTTTTCTAAAAGTTCATTTTGCATATCAATAGTTTGCTTTTTAAGTTTTTCTTCTTCTAATTGCTTAACTTGTTCAGCAGTCATAGTTTTTCTTCTTTCCTCATCTAATGTTTTTTCAAGAGCCTCTTTTTCTTCTTTTGATTTTTTTATTATAATTTCCATTTGCTCTTTTTGAAGTTCTATTTGTTTTTTCAATGCTTCTAACATTGAGCTATCATCTTTTTTATCTTCTGTATTTTGTTCTTTACTCTCCTCTTTGTTTTCTTCTTCACTAAATAGCTGAAGATTAAGTTTTGGTAACATTTTTTCCATTTTTATTTCTTCCTCCGCTTTTAAAATTGTTATCTAATTTATCACTGTTTATTACATTATTACCATTATTAACAACTGATTGAACTTGTTTACTAATGGTAATATCGTTTGTACCATTAATAATTTCTTCGTTTATTTCTTTTTCTTTTTTTGCTATCTCTTTCTCAGACAATCCATCTCTTCTCCATAAATCTCTTATAGTTTTTCTTCCCATATTCAACTCTTGCATATCTTGTAACAGTTGGTCAAATACTGAATTTTCTATAATTGGATTAGGTATTTCAAATTCAAAATTATCATAAGTTTTATATCCAACAGATTTTTGAACCATTTCAAAATACTTTTTCATTCCTGCATTTTTATGATATATTAATTTACTTAAAAATTTCTCTAATGGTAATCTAAGCTGTTGAGTATTCCTGCTTGAATCTGACGAACCAATAGCCTTTTCCATATCAGGTCTTATTAAAAATGCTTTTCTATATAAATCTATTTCAGTATCAAGTTTTTCTTCCAATAAAGTATCAAGTTTATTTTGAATTTCTACTCTTATAAATTTAGCTTGATTATTTTCACTAGAGCTTTTTAAGTTTATAAATCCACCAGGACTTCTTGAACTTCCAACTCCTAATGCTCCATCTATTATTACATTTAATCCCATAGCGTTCATTCTGTTTATATATCTATAGTCACTAACTATGGCATCCAATCTTAATGATGGGTCAATATATTTTGAAGCTATTATGTCAGAAAAAGCATTATCAGTTTGTTTTATACTTGGAATATGTATAATATAAAATTCATCATAAAATATATCTTTATGAGGAATAACTAATGGACTTATTACTTCTTCACCATTATCATCTAATATAACTTCTCCGTTTGTATTTTTTAATTTGTTATATGGGTCTAATATAGTTGTTTTTCCTCTTTCAAATATCCATGTAACTTCTCTTTCAGAATCTCTATCTACCTTAGCAGTTATTCCATAATAATCAACAGATTCATCTACTATTCTATCTTTATATATATATGCTTTTACTCTTCCATAATTATCTCTTGCAATATCTATCATTTTTTTAGAGTCTAACTTTCTAAGTCTAGGAATCGCATCTCCACTAACAAAATATATTTCTAAAAAACAGTCAGCTTTAAAGATTTGTGTATCGGTTATATCTGTATCTAAATCTTCCCAATGAATAGCTTCTAAAGATTCTTTTATTAGTTTTATTTTTTTATCTGATTTAGTTGTATATTTTAAAGATTTTAGTCTTGGTGACAAATTCACTATTTCAGAAATAACTCTGTCCATATAATTGTTAGATTCGTAAAGCTTCATTCTTTCTGAATCGGACAAAAACTTAATCTTCTCTTTTTCCACATATCTTTCTTCTTGATGTTTAAATCCTTTTCCATATCTTAAATCCTCTATAACTTGCAAAGATTTTATTCTGTCTGCATTTATATTAGACAAATATGTAGAGTATGTAAGTATTGAAATTTCTTATCACCTGCCTTATTTTATTTCCCACCATGATGTAGGGAAATAAGTATCATTTTCTTTTTTTTGTTCATACCAATTAGCTTTTTGAAGTTTAGGAATGAAGGAGTGTTGACCTAATCTTATTTCTTTTCTTTCCATTTGTGACATAAGTATATTTGGGACAGATGTTACCCCTATAATTAAAGCCGACATTGTATCATCATGGTTATTTTCACCTTTTGGGTTTTCATAAGTATAATAGTTTTTACCTGTTTTTTTAAACTTTAATAATGCTAACATTTCTTTTAGCATTAATCCCCACCCTAAATCATATCTTGCTAACTCTTCTTTTGGGAAAACCATTCTTTGAGAATACATACAACCCTCTAAATACTTATACATTTCTATTTTTTTAGTATTAGAAAAGTCGCAAGGAACTACCTGAGATTTTATACCTTCAGCTTTTAAATAAGAGCTTAATCCTTCTACTATTTGTTTTTGCATACCAGTTCCATCCATAGATATGAAGTCTGCCTTACAATTTATTGCTAAGTTTTTAGTTTTAGTATATAATTTTGCTTGGTCTAAATGTTCATCTTTTTCATATGTATATGGAACTATATTTTTAACTTCATGGTAAAATAACCCGTTATCTAAAGGGGTAGTTTCTATTACAACTGCAATAGTTCTATCGCCTGAACCACCTAACCCTAAATCTATTCCAATGCTTATAAACTTATCTTTTTTGTAATCCATTATTTCTTCTAAATCACTTTTCATTAAATTATTATTTCTTAATATATCTAAGTTTATAAATTTACCTTCTAACATTCCATCAGTGTCAAGAGAATAGTTTACTTTAAAAGCTGTACTATTTTCTCCCATCATTCTTTTATAATTTTCTGCTTCATTTTTATATTTAATACTTTTTTCTTCGTCTGTATACTTTATCATTTTTATATGTTCTTTATAATCATATTTAAACAATCTTGTTTTTTCATCATGCTGTAAAAGATAAGTTAAACTTAAACTATCTATTGTATTTATAGAAGTAGTTAAAAGTGTACCACTATAAGCAGATAAAAATGAGTGCATGGATAAAAAATAATTTTCATATAATGTAAAGCTGGATTCATCAATCCAAGTAACCATCGAACTAACTTAACAATACCCTACTTTTCAGTATATTTTAAAGGGAATCGACTATACCATTATCTCTGAATAGAGATACACATTGGTAGTCTGTGAGAGCTTTCCATATCAATTTATGACTTAGGACTATCTCTGCTGATTGACCAATACTTTGAATTTTTAGATATTTATAAAGTTTCCAATATAAATTACTATCAAAGTCTCTAAGGTTATCCCAGCATATTCTGTGTTTGCTATACATATCACTATGTAAAGGGGCAAGTTTTTGGTTTACCCATCTTTTTTTGTATCAGTCGAAAAGGCATATATATCTGAATATATAATTTGCTTTCCTGTTTCTAATTCCATACCTATTTCCATTTTTGATTCTGTATCAGATAGATTAATCTCTTTTCCTTCTTTTCCATATATTAATTTTCTTGAAGGATATAATAAATTAAAAAATTCTATACACTTATAAATATTTAATCTAACTTGAGTGTACAATTTTCGCACACTTAATTCTGAATAGCTCCCAATTATTGATGTCCATTTTGGAGCATCATAAAAAATGTTACCAAAACAAGTTAAAAAGGCAATTATATGAGACATTATCCAAGTTTTCATTTATACCGTATCTTTCGATATATTTTAACGGATTGGACTTTATCATTATCTAATTTAGATACTCATTGTAAGTCTCTACGAGCTTTCCATATCAATTTATGACTTAGGACTATCTCTCGGGATTAAACAATCTTTAATCTTGTTACCATACCTTAATAATTAATTAAGCCACATTTTTATTTCTATAATGCTTGGTAATTAAAGCTCTAAGTTACTTCCCCGATATTCTGAGTTCAACTATATATCACTATATAGAGGGGCAAATTCTACCAACTTGTCTACATGCCATTATATTCCACATATCACCTTTAAATTCCATAACACTTATTATTACTTGTATAGACAAATACCACTGATACAAATACAAATTACCTTGCATAACTTTACTTGAATTTTTACTTGGTATTTTAAAAGAGTGTTTAACATATAATAACCAATTACCTAATATAGTATCTGATTTTATTATTTTACCTTTATATCCATTTTCTGTTTTTTTACAATCATAATATAAAGGATAATATCCACCTTCTTCTAAAATAAACAACATTTTATAAGGTTCAATATAAATATATTTTTCTTTTTTCATTCTTATATTCCTTTAATTCTTTTTATCTCTAAATATTTTTCATAATTATATAATAAATATCAATTTATACCATCTTCATCTGTTATAATTGATATATTATCCAAACTAAAATTTACAAAATCTTCAGTTTTTCTGTCAATTTCGTTTTTCATTTGTTGTATTTCTAAATTTATAGTAGGAACCTCTTTCTTTTCTTCTACTATGTTTCCTAACATTCCATTTATTCCTTTTGCAACATCATTTATCTTAGTTATAATTCCCAAAACTTCCATTGTATCACCGTTTTGACTCATAACTCTATCCCTTAATTCTTCTAATACATCTAAATTTTTAGTATAAATAGAATCAATTCTATTTTTTAACCCTTCACTATTTATTTTTAATGTTTCATAAAAAGAAGTTTCTTCTTTAGCATAATATTCTTGCAAAGAAGATGGAAGATTTTTCATATTATCTATTGTATAATTCACTAATTCTTTATCAATTCCATCTATTGCATTATTGTCTATATAATTCATAATAGCATTTTTAGAATACTGCTTTGCTCTTAACATTAGTATTAGTTTCTGCTTACTTTCTTTATCTTTTATGTCAGAGAACATTTCCTTAGAACTTTTAATCTTCTTAATTTCATTTTCTAATTCCTTTATTTTCTTTTCATAATTTTCAGTTAATTCTATTATTTCTGAATTTAATTTAATTATTTCTTCGTTTTTCATTGATATATTTTTTACGGCATTAGCCAAACTTTGTTGAAGGTCAGCATTTGATAATTTCCCTATTTTTTTATCAATCATTTAGATGCCACCTCAATATCCTCATCAGTAATTCCACAAGCGTAACAAAATTCTTTAAATCCTCGAACACCTAAACTTCTTGCTGTTACAACTAATCCAAACTTCTTAGCCACTTTATCCCACTTCATTAGTTCCCTTTCTGAAACATCCTCTGTTTGATGTAACAATCTATGAAGTTGTTTTGTTTTTTTAGCTTTATGTTGCTCAAAGTCCTCAAAAGTTATATGAGATGGTATTCTTCCTGTTTTAATATGGTATTCATATAAAACTCTTTCAGTTAATCCTATTCTTTTTAAATGATAAGATATTGTTCCCATTGTCATATTTTTAGAAGGTTTAAATCCTGTAGTTTTTATAAAATCTTCGTCTACAACTAAATCTCTTATAGACATTCTATTTCCATTCTCATCTATTAATTTATTAAGTATATAATCTTTTAATTTTTCATTTGAAAGTTTACATACCGTTGGTCTAGCCATCATTTTCACCTACTTGTTATATAATTCACATTTTATACTAAAAAATAACCCATCACATAGCAAAAGGAGGAACTACGTGATGGGGAAAGACATTTCCATAGGAGGTATTGGAGTTATGTCAAAAATATGCAAAAATACTAATTATATAATGTATTTTATTTTATATTAACATACTTTTCTTTATTCTTATACTCATCTTTTACTTTTAAAGTAACATATAATACTCCATTTTCAACTTTTGCTTCGATATTATCTTTGTCAATTATTTTTCTAATAACAAAAGTATTTTTAATACTAAACTCAAGTCCGTATTCATTTTTGTTATAACCTTTGATATACAGGTAGTCTGTACCGTTTGAACTTTTCACTGATATTTTAATATCATCTTTTGAAAGTCCAATGCAATTATAAGCTAAGATATTTTCATTTTCATCTTTTCCCCGTAAAAGTCTTGCAGGTTTTAAATCGTTATGATAAGAAAAATCTTCCTTAATAAAAGAACTCAATAAAGCATCCACATCTGAAAATCCTACCATCTTAAAAAATTCATTCATAAAAATCACCCCTAAAAAAATTATTAAGTACATTAATTTTCGTACTCACTATTAGTATATCACAAATTATTAATTATGTAAACCAACACTTGCTTTTTTTTGTAATATATGTTATAATTAATTATATAAAAATAAAACGGAGGTAATACGATGTCAAAGAAAGAAAAACTAAAAGAACTAATAGAAAATAATGATATAGAAGGTTTAATAATACATATAAAACCATTTATATCTAAAATGATTTACAGATACACAAAGAGAAAAAATGAGGATTTAGAGCAAGAATGTTTTATAAAACTATTATCAATATTAAACAAAAACAAAGATGTTGATAATTTATTAAACAAACTAATATCATTTATAAGAGTTTATAATCGTAGAACTCTTACATTTGACGGTCTAACTGTAAGACAAAAAGATAGACTAATTAAACTTTTCCACATGGAAAACTTAACTGAGGAAGAGATAAAAGAAAAAGAAAATATAGAAAAACAAATAATAACAACAGATACACATGAGCCTAAATATGCTCATAGTTATACTATATTTGATGAAGCTAAAGATATATTAAATTCAGATGAATATGATTTAATATATAAAATTTATAAATGTAATTACACTTACGATGATTTAGGTAAGGAGTTAGGTATAAGTAAGGTAGCTGTTAAAAAGAGGTTAAGAAAAATATTAGAAAAATTGAAAATTGAGATGGGATGAAGAATAGGAGAGTTAAACTCTCCTTTTTTTATTGTAATATAGTATATATACTTACAATAAGCACACTTTAAACCATTGATTTTGTTAAGAGTGTA
>Ga0255340_1003048_pt1 | contig 18311 bp, 16 predicted proteins | sample wastewater_treat_7_FD_192417 | JGI IMG/M metagenome (GOLD analysis project Ga0255340, IMG submission 192417) | Wastewater microbial communities from Lulu Island WWTP, Vancouver, Canada - plant10 | ecosystem: Engineered > WWTP > Wastewater > Unclassified | place: Canada: Vancouver, British... | reverse complement strand
GCAGGCACATAATAGCGAATACAGCCATAATGGTAAATAGAACGACATGTTTTCTTTTCCTTTTCATATCTTACCCCCTCTTTTTTAGAATCATTATTTTCGTTTTTCTTTTTTCCTCTCCATAAACCTATTTTTATATTGTTTAGCTTCCTCTGACTCCCAGTATAGTCTTACCGCAGTCTGTGACATGGCTTCTGAACCAAAAATATGGTCTGTATCCGCATTAAAGGCAGCTTTCAAAAACTTTATAGCTGTTGGCCCAAGCTCTATTATCTCCTTGCACCACCTTTCCACTTCCATATCCAGCTCATTAAGGGGCACAACCTTATTGACAAGGTCCATCTCTAATGCCTCCTGAGCAGTATATGTCCTGCATAAGAACCATATCTCCCTTGCCTTCTTTTCACCCACTACCCTTGCGAGATAGGAAGCACCAAAACCGGCATCGAAACTTCCTACTCTTGGGCCTGCCTGGCCGAACCTTGCTGTATCTGCGGCTATAGAAAGGTCACAAATAACATGGAGTATATGACCACCACCTATTGCCCACCCATTAACTGCAGCGATAACAGGTTTCGTTATTGCCCTCAACAGGTGATGAACTTTTGAATGCCAGTAGTCCATCTGTCTGTCATAGCCGCCTGATTTAGCTTCCTCTAAATCGCCCCCTGTACAAAATGCTTTGTCACCAGCCCCTCTCAAAACAACAACACGAACACTCTCATCAAGCTCTGCCTTTTCCAAGGCATTACACATCTCCTTCAAAGTATTTGTTGTAAAGGCATTATACTTTTCCGGTCTGTTGATGATAATCCATGCCACATTTTCACGAATCTCATAAATTATGTTCTCATATTGCAATTTAATTCCTCCTATTGACTATTTAATCTCTTCTAAGTCCAAATCTTTTATAGCCTTTTCTCTGAGTTTAAACTTCTGAACCTTCCCTTGTGGATTCAAAGGAAATTCATCTACAAACAATACATAGCGAGGTACCTTTATATCTGCGATGTTACCCTTGCAAAAATTTACTATTTCTTCTGGTGTTGCAGTTTCACCTTTTTTTAGTTTAATAAATGCTGCGCCAACCTCACCTAACCTCTTGTCTGGAACTCCAGCGACCGCTACGCCGGCAACCTTTGGATATTTCAAGATGTAGTTTTCTATTTCAGGAGGGGAGACGTTGAACCCTCCCACTGTAAACATCTCTTTTACCCTTCCAGTTAGATATACATAACCGTCTTCATCCATTTTTCCTAGGTCTCCGCTATGGAGCCATCCGTTCCTTATAGTCTCTGCTGTAAGTTCTGGTTTTTTATAGTAACCCTTCATGTGCTGAGAGCCTGGAAATACCTCTTTTGTGCATATTTCCCCTTCTACCCCGGTCGGTAGTGCTTCTTCTGTCGTTGGATCAAGGATTGCTAATTCACAATGTGGCATCGGCAAACCTACTGATTTCTCAACATGTTCAGGTGTGTCCCCATAAGGCACCCAGGTACTCAAACCAGACGCCTCTGATAAACCATAAATATTCATAAGATAAATTCCCAGATTTTCTTTTACTGACTGTATTAACCTTTGGGGGACAGAAGCGCCAGAGGCTGTTAGTCTCTTCAATGAACTTAAATCATAATTTCTAAAATTTGGATGATTTACAATATCAAGCAGCATGGTAGGGACAAAAATACAGTAAGTAGCCTTTTCTTCTTGTATGATTTTCATTGTTCTCTCTGGATCAAATCTGTTTGGACCTACTATCGATGTCGCACCAACCAATAGCGGAATAGTCTGATTGTCTAAACCAATATTCCCAAAAAATGGCATCAGATTGAGAAATTTACTATTTTCAGTTAAATCACATAATTCCGCATATATTGCACAATGAGAGACACTAATACTATTTGGTGTAACCACACCTTTTGGAAATCCAGTTGTTCCAGACGTATAGACAATATGGATTGTATCCCTTGTTTCATCCGGGAAACGGGCTGTCCTTATTTCTTCATCTGTTACAACCTTACCCATCTCTATAAGCTGGCCAAAAGGACGGATAGCAGGATATTCTTTCTTATCGCCCAATAGGATAACCTCTCTTAAAACAGGAAAATCTTTAGAACCTATCTTCTCTTTTTCGTTTCTCTCCTTTAGCTCAGGTATGAGCTCCAATAGGATACCGAATGCATTAATGGTGCCAAGGAACTTTTCTTCCATCAGGAGTACCTCTGTATCACTTTGGGCCAAGACATACTTCATCTCTTCAGCTCTATATCGCGTGTGAAACGGTACCATTATTGCACCAATCTTATATATTGCCATCCGGGCAAATACCCACTCCGGTCTATTGGTCATCCAAATCCCAACATGGGTTCCCTTTCTTACGCCTACCGCATATAGACCTTTAGCCAGCTCATCGACCCTTCTCTTGTATTCTCCATAAGTAAACCTCTGCCCTGTTTCCCAGAACACAAGGGCTTCTTTCCCCGGTAATTTGGAGGCCGTTTCTTCAAAAATATCTATCCATGTCTTTTTCTGGGCCAATTCCTTCCATTTATCGCTTACTTGTAGCTTCTTTTTAGCCACCTTCGTTCCCCCTTTCATAATATATTAATATTAGCTTAGCCCCCTACCTTCTTAGGAGGTAGGGGGCTAATGTGTGGTTTATCCTTTTTTAAATATTTCCCTCGAAATTACATAGTTGTGAATGATTGGCGTCCCAGGTGGCGTTGATTCAACCTCTAACTGTCTTCCACAACCTGGACAGTAAAACTCTCTAAATACACACCAATCTGGGTCAGGAGCCATCCTATCTTTTGATTCTGGGCCAGGAAAAATCTCTAAGGGATTCCGCTCGTAAACCAGACAATAATGTTTAAAGTTATTGTTGCTATCACCGAATATAAAACCACATTCCTTACAATACGTTACTATCTGGCCGTTTTTCATTTCCCCCACATTGACATATAAGGTCAACTCTCCAAGCTCCTTTTCAATCTTTTCATCCTTTCCAATAGGTGTCCAATCCTTCTTGCTTTCTTTCTCTTCCTTCTCGAGGTCCTCTTTATAGGCAGGGCAAAAATTCTCTGTCTCCTCAATAAAATCGAGGGCTACCTTAGGAAGGTTCTTATTCTTTCTCCTCTCTACAAGCTGCGTCAAAAATTTTCCACCTGGAATACCTTTATTTAGTCTTTCTTTTATCTTTTTTTCTCTTAGAAGCTTTGTCTTTTCATAGTCAATTTCGAGCGTATTGGGATTAATTGAAACATAATAAATATTTTGGGCTATATCATAAGTTGCGTAGCCATTTATAATATCTTCTACAATTAATCCCGGATCTCGCTCTATCGGGTCTCCCAATCCAGCCCCTCCTACACTCGAATGCATAAGAATGTCTCCCTCGACTGAGGGTTGTGCAGGAATTGAAGGTCGACCAGGGATATATTCACCATTTAACATTTCTCTTACTTCATGAACATCATAAGGTAGAGGTTCACCATTTTTTGCCCTTTTATAGAAATCAGTATTAACCATTCTATCTGTATAAACACAAGCAGATGGGTATCCTCCAAATAACCCTTGATTCAACTGTATCTTCCCACCTGTACCAATTGCATAAGTAGCAATATTATTTGTTTTATGTACTACATCTATTACGGTTACACCACTTCCTCCTCGCCATTTTCCAAAACCACCAGAATTCGCCCTGTGTTTAACTACCCAGTGCAAAAGTGGCAAAAATGTTTCCTCACCTTCTGAATCTGCGGTGAAACTCCAAGGATTAAAATATTGAACCGATGAATCTATTCCATCTCTTCCATACCTTCCTCCCATACCTGATGCGGGCCATGCATTTGACAAATTTTGCCCACAAGGTCTGCCATATTGGTCTATACCACCCCAAATTTCATTACACACAGCATTATGAGAGGCTACAGTTTCTCCTTTCTGGCCAGAGGCATAGAACGCCCGGCTTAAACATTCCGTAAGGGCATTAGTAAATACCTGTGCTATACCTACAGTAGCATAACCGACACTCTGATTGGCATCGGCATTAATCCTTGAATGTGGTATCACATCGATATTTACAAGGTCCGATATCGCAGAATTCCACCTTGTGTCGTAAAGAAGTTGAACCAATAAAATATAAAATGCACTCGCCTCAACAGCAGGGTAATACGCATTATTAAAGCTCGGCGTCTGTGGCGAAACAATTTGTCCTCTAATATAAAGTTTCCCACTCTCTGTAACTTCAACATCCAACTGAATAATTGCTAATTTATCACCTTTTACTCCAACCGTATCATTATACACTCTTGTAATATACCTTCCAGGCTTAAGTGCTTTTATCTTCTTCCTTGCTTCTTCTCTTGCGTCAGCAATCAGCTGTGCACAAGCCTTCCTGAAAAAATCTACACCAACAGAATCAACGAGCTCTATAATTCTTCTACGTGTTACTTCATTGGCAGCCAATCTCGCCTTTATATCAACTTCCATAAGATGAGGGGTTCTCACAGCTCGGAGAATCATATTCAACACATCTCGTTGCATATATCCCTTTTCAATTAACTTCACAGCAGGAAGATGAATACCATCGTGCCATGCCTCAGTAGCACTCGGGCACATTCCTCCAGGTTCTATCCCACCCGTTTCACCAGTGTGCGAAATTGATGCAGTAAACGCTATTAGCTCACCCTTGTAAAATATTGGTGCTATAAGGGATGTATCTGGACAATGCATACCACCAATGTAAGCATCATTATTTATGAATTGGTCACCATCGTATATGCCGATGCCTTCTGCATCATATCTCTGCTGCTGCATATATTTAAGAACCCTTGTTACATTCATAATATGCATCAATATTCCACAAGCTATTGCGACTGCCTCACCAGTTGGTAAATATACCGCCTGCATGACTTCTCCTGCTTCTCTTGCAATGGTAGAAGCAGCAAGATATCTTAAGGTTTCCTTGCCTTCTTCAACAGCCTGCTTCATCTTGTTGTAAAATATTTCATACTGTATAGGATCTATTTTTTCACTTACCATTTTATTCTCCTTCCTATTTGGTTTCTTTATTCTTCCCATTAATTTTATTTAGCCTGAACGTGTATATTGATATACTCATCAACCCATCCTGTCTTATTAGGGGGTAAAACAAAAGTTGTATTTTGGGATTCAACAATAAGGGGACCGTGTAATTTGTTTCCATTTTGTAATAAATCCCATTCATATACGGGGGTCATCACAAAACCTTTATTCCAATATACCTCTCTCTCCATTTTCTTTGCTTGTGCAGGATTTTCCTCAGTAAACTCTTTTTTCATAACTCTTGGCTTTGGTGTCTCTCCTATAGACTCCACTGCAATTGTAATAATTTCTATTCCTCCAGCAGGTACCATCGCTCCTGATGTATATGTCTTTGAATATTCATCCTCAAATGCAGTAAGCAATTTTGTAAAATCATCAATAGTATTTATCCTTGAGATAGGTATTTCAGTCCTTAATTCCCACAACTGTCCGCCGTATCGCGCCAGCATCTCATACCTTAACGAATATTGGTTTTGCTGAAACCCTTCCATTTTCATGTCGGTACGTGCCTTATCTTCTAAAGATTCCATCATATCATTGAACCTATTTACAGCCCATACTGGTAACATATTCATCTTCATTTCGGTGGTTTTAAATTTTTGTGTCACTAAGTCATAGGGAAGATTTGGGATGATTATGAACGGTGAACCTTCATACCTATGCTTAATGTCTGATGTTGCTGCACCAAATGCAGAAAAAACTGCTGCAGTTCTAGGAATTATCAATTCTTTAAACCCCATTCCTTCACTATACCCTACGCAATGGGTAGGTCCTCCTCCTCCAAATGCAAAAAGAACAGTCTGAGAAGGGTCCAAACCACGTGTTGTTATAGTTCTCCTTAATGTGCTGCCCATAATAGCATCAATGATTTTAATTATCCCATCTGCTGCTTGATAAACACTTATACCTAAAGGTTTTGCGATCTTTTCTTCTATACTTTTTATTGCTTTATTTTTGTCTAACTTTATAGTTCCTCCCAGAAAGTTATCAGGGTCTATCCTGTTAAGCACTACATCTGCGTCTGTAACAGTTGGCTCAGTACCCCCCTTTCCATAACAAACTGGTCCTGGATCAGCTTCAGCACTTTTCGGTCCCACCCTAAGGGCCTTAGCAACGTCGTCCACATATGCTATTGTGCCGCCTCCAGCACCTATAGTTATAATCTCCATCATCGGGTTAGAAATTTGAAAACGTCCAACTAAAGGCTCTCTTAAATACTCAGCGCCGCGCTTGCTCGATATCGTAATATCAAAACTGGTTCCACCAACATCTGAGCCCATTGCATTTTCAAAACCATATACTTTCTTCCAGAATTCAACCCCTGCAAGACCACCGACTGGACCAGAGTGCAATGTATTGGCAGGTTTTACTACTTCGGCACGAGATACACCGCCAGATGCCTGCAAAACCAATAACGGGTATTTATATCCTTTTTCCTTTAAGCTATTATCTATTTTTTTAAGTAATTCCCTTAGCGCCCTACCTATATATAGATCAATCTGTGTAGTTCTAAATCTTGGCTCCTCTCTAACTATAGGGTTTACTTCATGGGAAAGCGCAACTTCTATCTTTGGATACATCTCATATATAATCTCTCTTATCCTTATTTCATGTTGCGGATTTAGAAAAGACCACAATAAACCCACAGCGATACCTTCAACCTTTTCTTTCTCTACAAGCTCTTTAACAACAGCTCTAACCTCGTTTTCGTCTAAAGGACACACTATTTCACCAAAACAATCCACCCTTTCTTTTACCCCTCTTGTTTTTGTTCTTCTAATAAGGGGGGAGGGCTTATCTGCATTGATTATATGCATCCCTTCTATCTGATCTAAACCAGCAGCTCGAAAACGCATAATGTATGTTCTATCCTCTTGCCCTTTGGTCGTAATGAACCCTAAGTTAGGTGCACCTATACCTGACACAATAACGTTTGTACCTTGCGTAGTCCCATAGCCAATTACACGCGTATTTTTTAAAATATCTTCCAATTTTTCTCCGGTATCTCGTAAAGCGGCAGCAATACTCTCGAAAAAACATTTCTCTAGATCCTGTCTGGTTGTTGAAGCCTTACCCACTAAAATATCCCCATCTTCAGTGATAAATACACTATCTGTAAATGTTCCTCCCGTATCAGTGTAAATAAAATTCTGTAAAGTGTTTTTTTCTTTTAAAGTAGCCATTGTTTTATTAACCTCCCTTTTTATTTTATTGGCAGTATTGTCTTGCCATACATAATGGAACCATATGTCTTAATATCGAAAAATGTCACATGAAGGCCACCTCCTATTTTATGGGCAATATTGCCTTTTGATTGACGGTGTTAATGATGATAGCTGTTGGGAGATAAGTGAAATATAATCCAATATAGAGAAACAACCAGCCGGCTACTTTAAACATTTGCGGTGGTAAATACCCGGCAGTAACCGCACCAACCATTCCAGGTGCAAAGAAAATAATTATGAAAGTAAATCCTAGTGACTTCAAAATCTTAAAAGCCGGGATCGACAACAGTAAGAATACCACCCCAACATACATGAGGTACCAACCTAATAACCGCATATCCAGTATAAACCCAGCGTATTTTGCCAAAACTGGTAGCATCATGCCAGCGCCTGGTGCTAAACCGAATAATACACCGAAACCACCAGTTAAAAGTGCGTTCCAAACATCACCTCGACGCAAATTTACAACCGTTAGTATTAACCAGCATATTCCCGATACAAAGAAGAAGCCTCCAAGAAGCGGTCCTGCATCTGGTGAGACAAGTCCAAAATTTAATGGAAATAAGCCACCAAGCACAACTGCGCCAACCAGATATAACCCAATCACAGATGGGTCAGCCCATTTTGGATTTAATTCTTCATTACTGCTCATATCACCCCTCCTTTTTTGTTTAGATTCCGATCAAAATATTAAATCCCGTAACTTTCCCATTTACTCCTCACCATGTTCATTGTGTCTTTGTCGGGATACGCTACAACGGCGAATTTCTCTCCCCAATATTCCTCAGATCGAGGCCGATCTATCGGTTTTGTGGCATCGATAAGAAGCCTTATACCTTTATTACCGCCAGCGCTGAGTCTGTCTTTTGGATGGACAATTGGATCAAGTGCGCTTATCCAACCAGGGAATTGGATAATATCATTAGAAGGATCAACTCTGTAACCAAGCGCCCAAAAAACTTCTGCGAGATTATATATGTCTATATCTTCGTCGCAAACTATTATATTTTTACACGTCATATTAGACAAATGGGAACTCCAGACGTTAGCCGCTACTTGATGAACTTGCCCATAGTAGCTGTTATCTATTTGAACAATAAGATTCGAGGAAGCGCTTGGTTCATTATTCGCGCCCTTAACTCCAGGCATTCTTTCATCAAGGATATCCCAAACGGCTGCGCTATGATTTACAGCAGAGATTATAGCATCTTCCGTGATAGGCTTACCTGTAACTGTACCTTGAAAGATAGGATCATTTCTAAAGGTAATGCAATGCACCCTAAAGGGGGGTCTTGGATTTGCAGGTCCATAATACCCTGTAAACTCTCCAAAAGGTCCGCAGGTAATAAATTGTGAACGATCAGTTATGATCTCTCCTTCTAATATAATTTCAGCGGTTGCAGGCACGTAAAGATCCACAGTCTCGCACTTTACAAGCTCAACAGGCTTCTGTCTGATGGCGCCCATTATGTCGTACTCGTCTATGCCTGTTGCTACAGGAGCACAAGATACTGCGGGTAAAACTGGATCCCATCCGATCACAACAGCGGCCGGCATATTCTTTCCTTTAGGCCGATATTTTCTCCAATGAAACCAGATATGTTGTCCTTGAGCTACAGACATCGTAGTTATGTTTTTATTATGGATCATTTGACGATAGGTTCCTAAGTTTATCCAGCCTGTTTCAGGGTCCTTTGTGACCACCCCATGAAATGTGCCTATATATCTACCTCCGTCTAATTTTTCCCAGTGAGGGACAGGGAATTGAAACAGATCAACATCATCCCCTTTTAATATGTTTTCTTTACATGGGCCATTATCCACAACAACGGGTTTTATAGGTCTTTTAGCTCTTTCTCTCCATACCTGGATTAGATCTTTGTATGGTGTATCCTTTGGTAGTCCCATTGCCATAGCAACCCTTGAAAAGGTAGATAAGGAACAGGTAAAAAGTTTTTTACATAAAGTATTTTTATGATCCTTTATATTCTCGAATAGTAGAGCTGGGCCACCTCTATCCATATTTTCACGGGCTATAGCGCCTATTTCCAGATTCCAATCAACCTCCGTCTTGATCCTTGCCAGCTCACCTTCTTTTTCCAACTTCGCTATCCATTCTCGCAAATCATTATAAGCCATTAGTCTTTTCCTCCCTGTTTTTTGTTTTTTAAAATGTTTCTCGCTATTATTACCTTCTGGATATTTGATGTACCTTCTGTTATAGGAAATGCCATCGCATCTCTTACATATCTATGAATAGGATACTCAAGAGAAAATCCATAGGCGCTAAAAACCTTCATAGCCGTTAACGCTGCCTCTACCCCTGCCTCACAGGCAAAATATTTCGCTGTCGCTACCTCAGTTATGTCATTTATACCCCGATCTTTATTTGCTGCTGCTTGATAAATAAGGAGTTTTGCCGCCTCATGTTTTATATACATTTCAGCTAACTGGTTTTGGATCATCTGAAATTCCCCTATGGGTTTACCAAACTGCACTCTCTCTCTTGCATAGTCTAGGCTTTTCTCGAGGCATGCCCCGCCAACCCCTAATGCCCTTGCTCCTGCAAATAATCGGGTGTTGCTTAAGGTGTACATCAAAATTTCGTAGCCATTCCCTAAACCACCAAGAAGATTTTCCTTCGGCACTTTCACATTTTCTAAGATCACCTCCCCTGCATCAGAACATCTAAGCCCCATTTTATCTATCTTTCTCGTTGTAATACCCTCAGAATTTTTCATATCCACTATAAAACAAGAAATACCCTTATGCCTTTTCTCTTTGTCTGTATATACCCAGATAAGGGCTACATCCCCAATAGTAGCATTGGTGATCCAGGTCTTTACGGTATTTATGGTGAAATGGTCACCATCATCTATTGCAATTCCTCTCATTGCTACAATATCTGATCCTGCGTCAGGTTCTGTGGCAGCAAATAGAGCTATAAATTTTCCTGAGATTATTTTAGAAATGTACCTCTCTTTTTGTTCTTTTGTGCCATATTTCAAAATAGTAAGCGGGGGGCCTGCGAGCTGGCACATAAAATACCCTGCGTAGGATGCATTAACCTTGGCAATCTCCTCAGCTAAATTAACAGCAGACAGATAACCCGTATTGCTACCGCCATACTCATCAGGGATAAGACAACCAAAGAACCCCATCGCACCCATTTCTTCTATTACCTCAAGCCTTGTAATGCCTTTCTCATAATCCTCTTCTGTAATAGGAAGTAACTTTTTTTCAGCAAACTTCCTTGCCATATTTTTCATAGCCACAACTTCTTCTGGTAATTCATAATGCATATCGATAATCCTTTCTGTTTGTTAATCTTTTGTTAAAATTTATATGATGCACTTAATTAATACTTCAATCATAAGTTATATGTAAATAGTATATAATTACTTTTTATTTAGTATTTTTATACCAGGAATGAGACTTGCCAAACTTCTTCCTCATTGTCAAGCTGCTATATGACCTGTTTTTTTATATTATTAGACAAAAATAGATATTTTTGTATGAACACTTTTGTAATAAAATATCCATTACAGGGAGGACAACGAGAACTCTGAACGAGACAATCAAGAAACCAAAAAGGATGTTCACGCCATGGCGTGATGGATGAGAATAGAAAAAATACACAGGGTATCAGGTAAAAAAGGCAGCAAGGCTTAAGGATTCGGGGGTATAGTTTGATAATGCCTGCCTCCATTATGGCCTTTCAGTGGGGGAAGGCAAGTCCTTTTAAAAGAATATATGAGAATTAAAGGAGTTTTTGGCAAAGGGGTTAAGAAGTTTTGGTAAAACGTATCAATGGAAAGAGGAGTAAGCAAATGGAAAGCATAAATAATATATCCCAAGCAATCCTGGGTGAAGACAAAACGATCTTCTCTGGCAAAATAGGCAAGGGTGGATGCTATAAAGGTTACTATTTTACAGAAAGATATTCCTATTAATCAGATACAAAAGATTGAAGTCATTATAAAAAGAAGCGGCATGCTCATATTTTGTGCTATGATGCCTTTAGTGGACACCAAGATTGATGTATAATAAAAGAATGGAGGTGCCACAATGGAGAAGATTCCCAACGCAGTATATACAAAAGAGCTTAAGGAAAGAGGCAGTAAAGATGATAACAGAGGGTGGATTAAAGGCATCAGAGGTTGCACGTTTATTATCGATCCCTAAGTCAACAATAACCTATTGGATAAGGGCAGAGAAAAAGGGCAGACTTTCTGATGTAGGAGGCTCAAAGAAACCTTAAGTGAATCAGAGATAGAGCTATTAAATCTCAAACGTGAACTTGCCCAGGTAAAGATGGAGCGTGATTTCTTAAAAAAAGCGAGTGCGTACTTTGCAAAAGAGTCGCATCCAGGTACGCGTTCATGAAAAGTCAGTATACCATTCCCTTTATGTGCCGTATGCTTAATGTATCACCAAGCGGCTACTATGCATGGCTTAATCGTAAGCCCTCAAGACATGCCATAGAAGAGGTAAGGCTTGAGATTGAGATAAGGGCAGCCCACATAAGAACCCGTGGTACCTTTGGACCTGAAAGATTGCAGAAACACCTTTTATCCTATGGTGTTAAAGCTGGTATCTCTCGTATAAGAAGGTTGAGAAAGACCCTCAGTATAAGATGAGGTTCAAGGCCACAACAGATTCAAAACACAGTCTCCCTGTAGCAGACAACCTTCTCAGACAGAACTTTGAGGTCTCATCCCCTAATAAGGTATGGGTAAGTGATATTAGCTATATCCCCACAGATGAGGGGTGGCTTTATCTTGCTGCCCACAAAGACCTCTTTAATGGAGAGGTTGTAGGGTATGCCACAGGGTCAAGGATCACAAAGGAGATGGTGATGCAATCCCTTTTGATGGCAATCAAAAGAAGGCATCCTGAAGGGGGTCTTATCCATCATTCTGATAGGGGGAGCCAATACTGCTCTCACGAATATATGAAGATGCTCAACCGATTCAGTATGATACCCTCTATGAGCAGGAAGGGTAACTGCTATGATAATGCCCCTATTGAGAGCCTCTGGGGAACATTAAAGAATGAACTTATCTATCAGAAGAGATATGCTACAAGGGAAGAGGCAATAAGGGAGATTACTGAATACATAGAGATATTCTATAATAGAGAGCGTATACAGGAGAAGCTGGGGTATCTATCCCCAGCTAACTATATGAGACAATTTTATGAGATGAGGAAGGTAGCATGAGAGAGTATGTTCGTGTCCATTATTTGCAACAGGGGTCATCTCGTGGCTACTTATCTTTTTAAATTCATTAAATATTCAACAAGATAATAGATTTTAGTTGAAGGGTTGTCTGTTCCGCTTGTTTTATGGAATACTTCAATTTGTTTGGCACGTTGAACTGCATCATCAATTTTATTATCATCTATATAAGACAAAAAATTCTGTAAACCCTTTTTATATCCTGGTATGTATTTTTGAAGATCTGATATAACAAGCTCGCAGTTAGACTGATTTAATGGCGCTTCATATTGGCGGGTTGTATAATCAAAATGCAGAAGGAGCCAAAACTCAAAACAGGGTACAGAAAAAATAGCATGTATTTTTGTCCTTCCTTTAAGCGGGTTGGATTGTATTTTATCAATAGCTCCTTGAAATGTAGTATGTTTGTCTTTATCAAAAACGCAAAAAACCTTGTCAAAATCTTTCTCTTTTTTATATTCATCAATGGCATATTCTACGAGGCTTTTTGGATCAAGCCCACCCCTTTTGTCGGCAATTACTATATTAGCACTGTTGAGACGAAAACGATCTCTCAGCCATCTAAAGTAATTTGGCTCTGTTTTTTCTCCTTCACAAACAATTAAAATCCTTTCATAAGGATCACGACGAGCTATCTCCCGACGATGCTCCTCAGCCCTTTTGGCCTTTCTCTTATGAAAAAGATCATCGGAGCCCATCAAGAATACCTCAGGTCTCCAATAAAGGGAAGGGCGCCATAACGGCCCTGCAGATATCTTTTTTCGATTGCCTCTTTCTTGCGTGCACGGAAATCACTTAGCGGATACATGGTTGTAGCATTTTTCTGATTTTTTTCCATAAACCAGACCTGATCACGTCGGAAAAGTTCTACATCAAGCAACGATGTATTGTGGGTAATAAAAATCAGCTGGGCATTATGAGGATTAGTTTTACTGTCATGAAATGTTTCAATGAGATACCGAACAAGCAATGGGTGAAGGCTTGTATCCAGTTCGTCGATAAAAAGAACACGGCCTTTCTCCATTACATCAAGCCAGGGACCTGCAAAGGCAAAAAGTTTTTTTGTGCCATCTGATTCGTCCTCAAAGCCAAAAAAGACTGGTTCATTTTTGTCATCAAGATGTTGGAAACGGATAAGAGGCACCCCTTTTTCATGTAAATCTTTTACCATTCTTTCTTTCAACTCCTGGGGAATGTTTGGTGGTAAGACCTCTGGACTAATAGGGATAGGGATCTTCTTTAATTCAATATTAATTCCGGAAATACTTAAATCTGCAGCATTCATAAATTCCATAATCTTAGCTTTTCCTTCTTCAGAAGCACACTTGTTAATAGAAAAATTAAGGTTGATATTGTGGGGAGGCAAAATGACTGCTAACCTATTCCGGAACCATTCAAATACTGGTTTGAGCTGCTCGTTGTTTAGCTGGATTGCTGTTGATAGAAAGAGGGCATTCTTTCTCGTTGAGTCCTGCCAGAGTTGTTTTCGACCTACGAACTTGCTTCCGAAATACCAACTGTCCTTTTGCGTTTTCTCATCGTAGAGACGTTGAAACCACCGCTGCTGTTTACCTTCTGGATAAGCAAGAAGCCACTCCTCTGTTACTCGCTCCGAATTAAGGGCAAAACCATATTGATATCTCACGCCATCCTGAATAAAGAAAACTTCAAATTCACTCGGTTTCACACGTGAATCGGAGGAAAGCACAAAAGGCATGACATTGATACGCCATCCCTCCTGGTGTTTATGAGATTGAAGGACGAAACTCTGCATAAAATGGATTGCCCTGATCAGGTTGCTTTTACCTGCTGCATTTGGACCATAAATAACAGCTGTACGCAAAAGTTTAGCCAGACCCCCCACACCAGAATCGAAACAGTTTTTTTCTTCCAGATCGTCGTAATACTTACTTTTAAACATGCTGAGGGTCTGTGTTTCTTTAATTGAGCGATAATTTGTAACTTTGAATTCAATAATCATAGTTTAATTTCCTTTAAATATTATTTTAACACTAATTATTGCATAAAATATGTAAATGTCAAGTAAAAAATATTATTAATCCAGGTTTTCCATCAGGATGAGCGTCTGTGTCGGGCTATTCCCCGCAAACACGCTCATTACACTCCAGCAGCTCCATTCACTCGCATTCGGCTTTAAAAACTTTTGCTTGATTGCAAAAGACCAAGCTGTAAAATCCACCCTACCTCGAATACCTAATCCGAAAAAGGTCGAACGCCGAATCCGATTTATATCGAACATTTTTTAATAGAACCTCGGATCAGGTGTTCAAGATAAAAAGGATTAAATCCTTCCATTGCTGTCTTTATGATAACATGCCCTCAAAAACAACAATATGGGTGGTATGGATGAAAAGAAAAGGAAGGAGAATATCAACGGTAAAGACCAAGGAGATTGCAAGGCTGTATCTAAAATTTAATCCGTAACTCCGCCATGAATACGGAATAGGTTATATAAAAAGCTAAAATATTTCTTGAGATTATGATTAGAGATGGTATGGAAACTTATTATGTAAATACGTAATATGTTTATTAGGATATCAAACTGGGCATTAAAGCATAAGAAGAAGTGAACTGAGTTTAGATTGATAGAGGTAACGAGCAAATAGAATATATAAGCCACCAACACTCTAAAACTCATAGATAAAATTCGAAATATCTATTACGTAAAAACGGCGGAGTTACGGTTTAATCTCAGTATCCGTTTAATTGCCAGGGCATTAAACATATCCCCATCCACAGTATCTATATATGTGGATAAGCTGAAGGCAATAGGTGTTTCATACAATGAGATATCTGAACTGGATGATGATGCCCTTTTAAAACTTATATGCCCCAAAGAAGAAAAGACGCCATCAATATCTCTACCTGACTTCCCATATCTCATGAAAGAGCTGAAGAAGAAGGGTGTTACCCTTCAGTTATTATATGAAGAGTATATAAGGGACAATCCTTCTGGGTATAAAAGGAGTCAGTTTTATAAGCTATACCGCAACTGGATAAAGACCATGGACCCTGTTATGAGGATAACCCATAAGGCAGGGGAAAGGATGTTTGTTGATTTCTCAGGTGACAAACCACACTATCAGGACCCCTTCACAGGCAAGCAGATAGAGGTTGAGTTGTTTATATCAGCGCTCGGTGCAAGCTCATACATCTTTGCATATGCCCTGCCTGACCAGACCGTAGAGAGTTTTGTGAAGGGTAATATCATGGCATTTGAACACCTATGGAGGATGCCCTAACTCTCTTATCATCGATAACCTCAAGGCAGGTGTTAACCATCCATGCTACTATGACCCTGATATAAACAGGACCTTTTCAGCTATGGCTACCCATTACAATATAGCAGTCATACCCACAAGGGCAAGAAGGCCAAGGGATAAGGCAAAGGTGGAGAATGCAGTCCTCCAGGTGGAGAGAAGAATACTCGCAGTATTGAGGAACAGGACATTTTTCAGCATCCATGAACTAAACGCAGGGATAAAGAGGAAGCTGATAAACTCAACCTGAAACCCCTATCGGGTGTAGATAAATCCCGATACGACCTCTTCGTGGAGATAGAAAAGCCAGCGCTTCAACCCCTTCCTCAAGAGAGGTTTGAGATAGCCTCATGGAAGAAGGCAAAGATCCATAATAGATTATCATGTTCAGGTGAATAAAAGCTATTACAGCTGTCCTTATACCCTTATAGGAGAATATGTAGATATAAGAGTATACGGGTAACATAGTAGAGATATACCTCAAAGGTAAATGGGGTAGCCTCCCATATAAGGTCTTATAGACCAAGCGCCTATATAACAGATAACCTCCATATGCCTGACAGACACAGAAAGTACCTTTTGTCGAGGGCCATGGTATATACCCAGTTTAAGCCCTTAAGGGCCAAGGTAATTCCCCACTTTGCCGAAAGAAGTAGATAAAAATTACCGATCCTGTCATTCCTGAATAAGACAAATTTCAGGGAATGGAGGGATCATGGCAAGGAGGAATATACCGATGAACGAAGTAGTGGAAGTATTGTATCAATGGCATAAGGGAAGAAAAATATCACAGATCGGCCAATCACTGGGCATGGACAGAAAAACGGTGCGGAAGCATATAAGGAGCTTTAAGTCTTTAAGGGATTAGCCAGAATGGACCATTCCCCGATGAACAGGAGCTTGTTGCCAGGCTGAAGGACGTATTGCATTCACCTGCATACGAACATCCTGTCCTTGATCTGGTTACTAAGTACAGATCAGACATCGAAGCATGGTTAAAAGATCCCAATATGACCGGCAAGCAGATATGGCGGCTTCTTAAAGAAAACTTTAATATTAATGTCGGCTACACCACCATAAAGCGGTATCTCAGAAAAGAATTTTCCTTCGGCAGACCAAAGGTTACAGTAAGGATAGAAACGCCCCCGGAGCTAAAAGCCCAGGTTGATTTCGGCTATGCAGGTTTTATATACGATCCCGACAAACAGAAGATGAGAAAAGCATGGGCATTTATCATGAGCCTGTCATGCAGCCGTCATAAGTATGTCCGCTTTGTCTTCCACCAGGACGTCGATACATGGCTTGACTGCCATGAGAGGGCTTTTGAATCATACTGGACAATTTAAAATCAGGGGTTATAAAGCCTGACATCTACGACCCAGCCATAAACAGGGCCTATGCCGACATGGAACATCATTACGGATTTGTTGCCAATCCTGCCAGGATAAGAACCCCTTAAGCATAAGGGAAAGGTGGAAAGGACTGTCCCCATAGTTCGCAAGCATCTATTGGCGGGAAGAACCTTCCTGGATATTACCGATGCCAGTAAGCCGTGCCCTTATCTGGTGCAAAGACAATATCGGTATGGAGATTCATGGGACAACAAAGAAAAGACCTTATGAAGCCTTTCTTGCAGAAGAGAAGTCACATCTCATGCCTTTGCCTGATATTCCCTTCGAGCATCCGCTATGGAAGGAATGTACCGTCCATATAGTATTTGATTCTCTCCCTACAAGGTACATAGGCAAAAAGGTGTGGGTCAAGGGGATCAAAAGACCGTTGAGATATTATTAGACCATGAACGTATAAAAATACATCCCCGGGCACAATCTTTCGGGCAATGGATAACAGACACTTTCGACTATCCGCTGGAGAAGCTCGCTTTTTTAATGAGCACCCCTACCTGGTGCAGGAAATTATCGAAAGTTTTTGTTTATGGAAAGAAATGAGCGTATATCCAGCTTTTAAGCGATACATATTCTTATTTCTTTCCATAACACCCCCGAATAGATTATGCCAAATAATCTCAGGAGGTGCTTTATGGAAACGAAGGTTCCCATCGAAGAGCTGGTTGCTAAGGTGCTAGTGTTGCATTCCCTAAGTAGTATGGTGTATACTATCCCCTACAGGAGGGGTATATGCCAAAAGGAAAAAGGATTACTATTAAACTTACTGAAGAGGAAAAGAAGACTTTAACTATGTGGGCAAAAGCAGGAAAGACAGAAAAGAGATATGCACAGAGGGCACAGGTCATTCTATATTCCGCAGAAGGATATCCTTTGCATGAGATTGCCACAAAAAGCGGTCTATCCAGACAGAACTGCACCCGCTGGCGCATGCGGTTTCTTAAAGATCGCACAGATGGGCTCAAAGACCTTCCCCGGAAAGGAAGGCCCTGTATAATACCACCAGAAGTAAAGACAAAGGTCACAATGCTTGCATCTACAAAACCCCCTGACGGGAGCAATCAGTGGACAAGGT
>Ga0255340_1003045_pt1 | contig 18336 bp, 14 predicted proteins | sample wastewater_treat_7_FD_192417 | JGI IMG/M metagenome (GOLD analysis project Ga0255340, IMG submission 192417) | Wastewater microbial communities from Lulu Island WWTP, Vancouver, Canada - plant10 | ecosystem: Engineered > WWTP > Wastewater > Unclassified | place: Canada: Vancouver, British... | reverse complement strand
TATTCTCAGATACGTGTCGGAGATGGCACTTGGGCCGCCCTTCCCGGAACTCAAATATATTCTCTTGATGCAAGTATCTCGGTACTTCCCATTGTTCTTACGGAGGCTATGCTGACAAATTTAACAACGAAGAACGGACTTGTAATTAGCGGTGCATATTTCACCGTCACCAAAATAGACTTGGTTACTGAAATTAGTCAGGAGGTAATCGTTTGGGAGGGGAGTCGTGAAACCGGCGATTATGCAAACAACCTTGAGCTTGGCGGTGAGGATGATTGGGTGAATGCCGGTATGAAAGAAGGCGCCACCGTATATATTTATTTTACGGCAGCAGATTGGACCGTCTGGAGTTTGCAAACCTTTAACGGCCATTGGGGGGCTCTGCCTTGTGCTCCCGATGGCACCAATCAATTTAATAAAACCACAAACCCCGAAGCCGAAGCAAAGGGATATGTTACCTTTAAGGCTACAGGTGACTTTTACACAGCCATGACTACCCATAGTAACTGGGGCTATGCTTTAATAGTTCAGGGGAAAAACCTGACTGTTACCAAATTAAGTTTCCTTAACCCATAGGGTGCGATTTTTGCCGGAAAGGGTCTGAACGCCCTTTCCGGTACAATGATTAAAAAAGGGAAATACCTGCTGATGCTTGCAACAGCTTCGCTTACCATCCTTGCTTGCAAACAAGATGATGGCGGAGAGTCCGGTGAACCTGTAGAGGCGCCTAAATTGCTATATTTCAGTCCTACTGAGGCCTATGTTGTCAGCGGCGGCTCGTTTACCCTGCAACTTTGCTTCGACCAGAATGTAAAGGTGGTAAGCGGAGCATCGGATAATATAAGAATTGAACCTGCTGCCACAATAAGCAAAGTTTGGGCTTATGATGAGTTGGTATCAATATCGATAGAGGCTCTTGAGAGCGGTACATCTTACACCCTTACCATTCCTCATGGCACAATATACGGTTGGAGAGATAATCAAGAGATAGTTCCAGAGATAAGCTATGGTTTCAGTACTAAAAAAGGCCAGACCGAGGAAGATTATGAGCGCAATCCTGCGAAATCTTTAACTAATCCTCAGGCAAGTCCTGAAGCCAAGGCGCTGTATGCCGCCTTGCTGAACATCTACGGCTCAAAAACCTTAAGTGGTGCTGTAGGAGGAGATGCTTGGGATATGGGCTTCTCGGATTATGTGGCCTCGCAGGCGAATTGCGGAAAATATCCTGCAGTGGTTGGCTTCGATTATCTTTTCATGCATTACCAGCCTCATATCTGGGGTGCAGGCCATCCGCCCGATTATTCCGACATTTCCCTTATCGAAAACGCTTACAGGCAAGGCAATATAATTCACATATGCTGGCATTGGAATATGCCGAAAAGTGAGAGCGATTTTCCCGACCACCCCGAGAATTACCGCTTTTATGTCGCTGATTTCGAGGAGAATAATGTCTTCAGCATCAAAGATGCTCTTGCTGAAGGCACTTGGCAAAAGAGAGCGCTCGACTATTATATAGAGCGCTTGGCAGGCTATCTTTCAAAATTACAGAATGCCGGAATTCCTGTGCTGTTCCGTCCTCTTCATGAGGCGGCAGGGGACTATGGTTGGAAAAACCCTTGGTTCTGGTGGGGATTCGAGGGACCGGAGCAATATGTGAAGCTTTGGAAGTATTTGAGGGATGCTCTGCAAGAGACGTATCATCTGAACAATCTCATTTGGGTGTATACAATGCAGACGCTTTATAACGGAACACTTGCGCCGATTTCCGAGATGGAGCCTTGGTATCCGGGAGATGATTATGTGGATATTGTGGGTTGCGACCTTTATGAAAGTAAGAATACCACTTGTTCAGTGATTTTCAAGCGTGTGAACAATTCTGTAAAAGGCACAAAAATGGTGGCCCTGAGCGAATGCGGAAATCTGCTTGATTTCGAAAAGAGTTTCGAAGAAGATGCACCCTGGCTCTATTATATGACATGGTGTAGTAAGGATGGCGGCAATTGGACGCTTTACAGTAACTACAGTGACGGCAGTCCCAACTGGAGCAACACTCCGGAAGATTGGAAGAAAGCCCTGATCGGTCATCGAATTTTGAATCGCGGAGAGTTAATTTATTAGAAATTTAGAAATGAAAAAATATTTTATTTTGCTTTTATGTTTCCTTGCCTTTATTCCGATTGCATGCGGTTGCGGCGAGGAGAATGGAGTTGAGACGAAAAATACCGCCCCCGAACTGAAGAGCATAAGTCCTGAGGACGGGCATTCTTTTACCGGCAGCAAACTTAGCATTAAGTTCAGCTTCGACCAGAATGTAAAGACAAGTTCTTCTTCCATCTCCTTACTCAGCTTAAGCCCTGAGGCCTCTATAGACAAACTCTTTGCATACGGAGAGGATGTTACGGTAGAACTTTCCGCTTTATCCGAAGGGAGTTCCTACACCCTTACCATTCCTGCAGGAATAGTGAAGGGTTTCAAGAAGAATCAGGAAGGAGCCGCGCAAATAGTTTATACTTTTAAAACCGTAAAAGACCCCGATGTCATACCTCCTGATTTTGATTTCCTTGCCGAAGTCAAGCTCCCGGACAATGATGCCGTGGCTTTTGCACGTATGCTGGGAATGGGTTGGAATCTTGGCAACCAATTCGATGCCACGGGGGGAAACGGACTTGACAGCGAAACCAGCTGGGGTAATCCGAAAGCCACACAAGCCACTTTTGACAAGCTGAAAAGCTATGGTTTCAAGTCGGTGCGCATACCTGTGACCTGGCAGAAGCATATGGGCGAAGCTCCTGATTATAAGGTGGATGAGGCATGGATGGAGAGAGTTTATGAAGTAGTGGGCTATGCGCGCAAGGCGGGGCTTTTTGTCATTCTCAATATGCATCACGATGATTCCTCGAAAGGGGGATGGTTCAGTTTGCTGAAGGCGGTAGATAGCGAAGATTTCAAGAACGCCATGAAAGCCCAATATACTGCCCTTTGGAAGCAAATTGCAGAGCGCTTTAAGAATGAGGACGATTACCTTATTTTAGAGGCCTTCAATGAGCCCCACGCCGGAGATAATTGGGCAAGCGACGATGTCAGGTATCACAATCTTCTGAATGATATTCTCCAGCTCTTTGTGGATACAGTAAGGGAAAGCGGCGGCAATAATGCAACACGCTGGCTTGGGATTCCCTGTTATTCTTCCAATCCCAATTATGCCCTCAAATATTTAGTGCTTCCAAAGGACAGCGCAAACGGCAGGCTTGCAGTAAGCTTCCATTGTTATGACCCTTATCATTATTGCCTTGCGCCGCAGGACACCCCGTACGGACGCAGCAAATGGGGTCATACAAGCGGCTCTCAGACCGATGAGCGTGACTTTGTAATACTCTATTATAAACTCAAAACCAAGTTTATAGACAATAATATTCCGCTTTATGCAGGCGAAACCGGTTGCGTGAATAGAGGCAATGCCATAGAGCGGGCTTTCCAACAATATTATTTGGAATTCACCTGGAAAACCGCTAAAGAATATGGCATAGCTCCTTTCCTTTGGGACAATGGTATAGCCGGCTTCGGCAACGAAACCCATGGTTTCGTGCATCATGGTACAGGGGAATATATCAGCTATAAAGCTGCCGATGGCTCCACATTTTCGAGCGCCGAAACATTATCGCGCATGAACAAGGCCGTGAATATCTCCAATCCTACTTATACACTTGAATCCATTTATAATTCAGCGCCTTAGACTTATGAAAATTAAAAACTTAATCTTTTTAGCCATTGCTGCATCCATTGCTTGCAGCAGCCCCCGACAAAATGTCATGAAAACACTATCGGAGGCATCTCAGAAAGGAAAGTTCCTCTTCGCCCATCAGGACGGTCTTTCTTATGGAAAGTATTGGACAGTAAAAGATGTTTTAAACGATCCTATCGACCGTAGCGATGTTAAAGATGCCTGCGGGAGTTTTCCTGCCATTGCCGGCTTTGACCTTGGAGGAATAGAACTTAAAGACAGCGCCAATTTAGATTCTGTGTCTTTCGAATTCATGCGCCGTGCCGCTAAAAAGCATATTGAGCGCGGAGGGCTTGTAACAATCAGCTGGCATATGCGTAATCCCCTCACAGGAGGTACTACTTGGGATGTTTCGTCTAATAGAGTTGTGGAAAGCGTGTTGGAAGGGGGAGAAAATCACCAAAAATTTATGGAGTGGCTTGGCAGAGGGGTGGAGTTTCTGAAGAGCATGGGAGGCATACCCATTATTTTCCGCCCCTGGCATGAGAATACTGCGGATTGGTTCTGGTGGGGAAGTCCCTACTGCAACCCGGAGCAGTTCAGGGCTTTATGGGCTCTTACTTATGAGGCTTTTAAAGAGGTGGATAATCTGATTTGGGCTTTTTCTCCTACCGGCAAATGTGGTGAGGAAGAATATATGAAGTTTTATGCGGGCGATGATATGGTGGATATAGTGGGCTTCGACTCTTACCAATCCGGATTCAATCCTGATTCTGTTGAGAAATATATAGAATTAATGCAGTCGGCGCTCGAAATGGTGTCTAAGATAGCTGAGGAACGCGGAAAACTTTACTGCGTGGCTGAGACCGGCTTGGAGGGACTTCCCGACCCGCAGTGGTGGACAGGCACTCTTTTGAAAGCTCTTGAGGGTTATAATCCCTGTTATGTGTTGGTTTGGCGCAATGCATGGGAGAGGCCTGAGCATTATTATGCTCCTTTCAAGGATAGCCACGATTCCGAAGATTTCCGTTCGTTTATAGCTTCGGGACGAGTACAAATGCTTGATTAATAATTTTTTATATGAATTTAACAGCTGTTCCGCCCAAGCCGAGGCTGAGTGAAAAAATAGGATACGGTTTAGGAGACTTTGCTTCCAGTATGTTCTGGAAGATATTCTCCTATTATCTTCCCATATTCTATTCTGATGTTTTCGGACTCAAGGCTCAACATGCTGCGCTTCTGCTGCTTGTTACTAAACTCTATGATGCCATTACAGATCCCATTATGGGCATCATAGCAGACCGCACCAACAGCAAATGGGGGAAATACCGCCCGTATCTGCTTTGGATGGCGTTGCCGTTTGCAATAATCGGTTTGTTTTCATTCTATACTCCTCAGTGGGGCTATACGGCTAAACACATCTACGCTTATGTAATGTATATCCTTATGATGACCGTTTATACGGCCATTAATGTACCTTATGGTGCAATGCTTGGCGTGGTGAGCGCAGACCCCCGTGAAAAAAGCGTATTCTCCTCGTTCCGTATGTTCTTTGCCTATATCGGCTCTTTCCTGACAATGGGAATTTTCGCTATTTTCGAAAAGAGCATTTCGGGAAAGACCAATGCGGCTGGCGAGTTGATGAAGGGCGTGGGAGATGCTTCGCCGGCATCATGGATGTTTGTGGTGGCTATTGTGGCGGCAATCTGTTTTGTGTCATTTCTGGGATGTTTTGCGCTTACGCGCGAGAGGGTTCAGCAGGATGAAAAGGCTTCAGGCGGGGATTCGATAAAGTCTGATCTTAAGGCTCTGTTTGGAAACGGTCCTTGGTGGCTGCTGCTCGGAGGGGGAGTGGGCATATTGCTTTTCAACTCCATACGCGGCGGTTCTGCTGCATATTACTTCGCTAATATATTGGGTGTCAGTCCCATACTTAGCTGTGCGGTATATCTTATGATAGGAGAGATAGCGCAATTGCTGGGTGTGCTTTTAGCTGTTCCCGTGTCAGATAAAATAGGGAAGAAAGCTACTTTCATATCGGTGCTGCTTACCATTACTGTGCTTTCGGTGTTGATATGGTTCCTGCCTCAGAACAATTTCGGCTTTTGGATGCTGATAGTGCTCCAAGTGCTTATTTGCATTGCTGTGGGTATAAATTCCCCTATGCTTTGGAGCATGTTTGCCGATGTCGCCGATTACTCGGAGCTGAAACACGGCACAGCATCTACAGGTCTTATCTTCTCGTCATCTTCTATGGCGCAGAAGTTCGGCGGTGCGCTCGGGGCATTTTTGCTTATGCAGGTGCTTGCATGGGCAGGTTACGATGCCGCATTGGCATCACAGGCCGGAGGCACCCTGACGGCCATCAAGGCTCTTATGAGCATTGTACCGGCTGTCGGGTCGCTATTAGGCTTGGTGTGCCTTATATTCTATCCTCTTAGCACAGCCCGCATGAAAACTATACAATGTGAATTAGAAACAAAACGAAATAAATAGTCTATGAACAAATTTACTGTCTTGGGAGCGCCGCTCCCCAACATCCCATGGGAAGACCGCCCAAAGGGCAGCAATGAAGTTATGTGGAGATATTCAGGGAATCCCGTTATTCCCAGGGATATTCTGCCCGATTCCAACAGTATTTTTAATTCTGCAGTCGTGCCATTTGGAAAAGGTTTTGCAGGGGTATTCCGTTGTGATGATAAAAAACGCACCATGGGAATCCGTGCCGGTTTTTCAGATGACGGCATAAATTGGAGGATTGAACCCGAACTCATACGCTTTGCCACCACCCCTTCGCCCGAAGTTGGCACATGGGTATACGGATACGACCCGCGCGTAGTTTTTATAGATGGCAAATACTATGTTACCTGGTGCAATGGTTTCCATGGCCCCACCATCGGCGCAGCCTGGACCACCGACTTTAAGACTTTCCATCAGTTGGAGAACGCTTTTTTGCCGTACAATCGCAACGGAGTGCTGTTCCCGCGTAAAATCGGAGGCAACTTCGCCATGCTTTCGCGTCCGTCCGATACCGGTCATACCGCTTTCGGAGATATCTTCTACAGCGAATCTCCCGATTTTGTGTATTGGGGCAAACATCGTCACGTTATGGCTCCCGCAGCATTCGAAGTAAGCGGTTGGCAAAGCTTGAAGATAGGCGCCGGTCCTATCCCTATCGAAACATCGGAAGGCTGGCTGCTCATCTATCACGGAGTGCTGCTAAGCTGCAACGGCTATGTATATTCTTTCGGCGCAGCTCTGCTTGACCTTGAAGAGCCCTGGAAGGTGTTGGCGCGTTCAGGCGAATACCTCATTCATCCGCGCGAAATCTACGAGCTTGCAGGAGATGTTCCCAATGTAACATTTCCCTGTGCCGCCCTCGTCGATGCACCAACGGGCAGAATAGCCGTTTATTATGGTTGCGCCGACACCGTTACCTCCCTTGCTTTCTCTAAGGTTAAGGACATTGTGGATTTTGTAAAGAAAACCAATATACTGTAAGGTAAAAGACTGAATATCAGTTCGATGCTTTTATTTTCTCCCGTCTGCTGAAGCTTTAAAAATAGGCCGACGGGAGTTTTTTATGGCCTGCTAAAGAGGGCGTTCATACCGCAGCTGAAAATATTTTAAAAAAAATGCTTGCAAAGAGAATAATTATAGAAATTTTTGTAATACATTTGCAAAAAATTAACAGCTATATTTTTATGCCGCGTGAAGAAATATTCCTCTACTACCTGTGAGTTGATTGATTTAGTCAACTCCGGTGCAGAATTGAAAGACTTGCTTGTTAAGTCTATCGCCAAAGCCAGGTCAATAAATCCCGACAAAGACACTAATCCTGCACAGAGTCTGGAAGAGTTTTACGATTTCATAGAGTGGAGTCTTACCACTCTGCCGCGTTTCATCTTACGTTTACCCGAAGGTTCTTCGCTCTACGACCATATGGATCAGGGCGTAAATTATCTTTATTTCCTTGTAGACCAGCCTCTCGAAGAGCTTGAGGATAAAGGTTATTACTATCCCTCCCTCCAATACCACGAACCTTTCGCTTTCTGGATTAAAAATTACTGCAAGGCTTGGGGCGCATTCCTTTCAACTCCCGAATCATGGAAGAGCGAATATGCCGAAGATTTTTATTCCGACCCTGAATTCGGGGTCACAAAGGGCTGGTATGAGTCTTCAGAGAATTGGAAAAGCTATAACGACTTTTTCTCCCGCAAGCTTAGCGATGCTTCTCAAAGGCCTATTGCCTCCCCATCAGACAATTCCGTGCTGATTTCACCGGCCGATGGTTATCCACAGGGCAAGTGGGAGATAGATAAAGAGGGATTCATTAAAAGCAAGGTGCTTCTTAAAAGCCGCGAATTCGATAGCGTTCCCAATCTTCTCGGTCCGGACAGCAAATATCGCCAAGAGTTTAACGGCGGCAGCCTTACACATGTTTTTTTGGATGTAAACGATTATCACCGATACCATTTCCCTATTTCCGGTAAAATCTTGGAAATGAACAAGATAGAAGGCTCAGATGCCGGAGGCGGCGTCTATCGTTGGAATCCTAAAGCTAAGCGTTATTGGCTGGACAGCCGCAATCCCAATTGGGAGAGCATAGAAACCCGTGCCTGCGTAATAATAGAAAACGAGGAATTCGGCAAGGTAGCCTTGCTTCCCATAGGAATGTCTCAAATCTGCTCGGTAAATTTTACCGAAGGGCTTGAGGTGGGTATCGAAGTGCAAAAAGGGCAGGAGCTCGGTTATTTCCTGTTCGGAGGCTCCGATTTTGTAATCGTTTTTCAGAAGGGCGTTAAGTTCAAGCTGACGGCAAGCGCCACGAAGCACATCTTCTTCGGGGAAAAACTCGGAGAACTGAAAAAGTAACTTTTACAGCAAATACTCTTTTCCTGAATCAGCGAGGCGGACTATAAGTTCGCCGAAAAGCGTATTCGCCCATGCAAACCATGGGCGGGTGTAACGGCCGGAATCGTTGCAGTCGAAGCACTCGTGCATGAATCCTGTACCGGCATCGGTATCGCGCAGCTGCTTGAGGCAAGCAGCGATTTCGGCATCATCCTCGGAAGTAAACGCCTTCATTATAATACTCATCGGCCATATTACATTGGTCCAATTATGCGGACTTCCTATGCCTTCGCCTGCAAAGCCTTTGCAGAAATAGGGATTGCAGGAGCTCCAGACAAAGCGGCGGGTGTTCCGGTAGATGGGGTCGGAAGACATGGAAGGGATAAGATAGCCAAGAGAAAGCAGTGAGGGCACATTCGCATCGTCCATCAGGTAGCAGTTGCCGAAGCCGTCCACCTCATAGGCATAGATTTGCCCGAAAACGGGATGCTCCACTATGGCATATTGTTTCAGTGCAGAGGAAATTTCATCCGCCAAAGCGACGCATCGCTCGGCAAGTTCCGCTTCTTCATTAACGCTAAGCAGAATTTCTGCGGCCTTTTTCAGCACATCAGCTGCAAAAAAGTTGGAAGGCACAAGGAATTCGAATTGAGTGGCATCATCGGAAGGCCTGAAAGAAGAGCAAACAAGTCCCACGGGCTTTACGGGATGTCCGAAACCTTCGCGTGCCTTTGTGTCCAGCTGTCGGTCGGTTTTGCGTAGGAACCTGTACGGTCCGTCACCATTTTTACGCTGTTGCTCGGTGAAGGTCTGCAAAATCAATTCCATGGCATTAAGCCAGTCTTCGCCGAAAATAGAAGTATCATCAGTTGCCTTCCAATAAGCGTAGGCAAGACGTATGGGATAGCAGGGTGAATCCAATTCCCATTTGCGCTCGTGCACCCATGGCGAGATAGGGGAGCCCGTGTAGTCGTTTTCCCATTCGCTGCCGATAGGGCCGTCGTTGAAGGCATTGGCGTATGGGTCTTTGCAGATAAGGGAAAATTGGCAATTAATCGTTCCTGCAATGAGTTTGGCCAGCTCCGGATCCTGGGCACAGAGAGATACGTAGGGGAACACTTGAGCTCCCGAATCCCTGAGCCACATTGCATGAATGTCCCCGGTATATACGAAAGTGCGCGGAGTGCCGGTGCTGTCGCTGTAATGAACGGTGGTATCCAAAGTGTTTGGGAAACAGTTTTGGAACATCCATCTTAATTTGGGGTCGGAAATTTTTGCCGATACCTCTTTAATTTTGTTTTCCACTGCCGTGGAGATGAACCGGCGGTCTTTAACTTCCGGCCGGAGACTCTTCCTCTCTCCGGAAGATTGTGCGTAAACTGCAAAAGGCAGCAGAAAGGCCGCTGCAAGGCTTAAAAATCGCTTTGTCATCATAAGACAAAGTTATGAATTTTTACTTATATTTGTAGAATATGAAAGACTTTGTCTATTACACTCCCACAGAGGTCGTTTTCGGCCGTGACAGCGAAAAACAGATAATCCCTTTATTAAAAAAATATAACGCCGGCAAGGTGCTGATTCATTATGGAGGCGGCAGCGCAATAAAAAGCGGGCTGATTCCTGAAATAAGGAAGAAACTGGAAGATGCCTTCATTCCCTATGTGGAGCTTGGAGGAGTAGTGCCAAATCCTCATTTAAGCCTTGTGTATGAAGGAATAGATTTATGCAAGGCCTCGGGAGTGGATTTTATTCTAGCAGTAGGAGGCGGCAGCGTAATCGATTCGGCGAAAGCTATCGCCTATGGGCTTGAATATAATGGAGATGTGTGGGATTTTTTCGACGGCAAGGCAAAGCCGGCGGGTGCGGCTCCGGTAGGAGTGGTGCTGACTATTCCTGCCAGCGGCAGCGAAATGAGCGACAGTTGCGTAATCACAAATATCGAAAAGGGGCAAAAGAGGGGCTGCAACAGTGATTTCTGCCGTTGCAAATTTGCGGTTATGAATCCAGAACGCACTTTCTCCCTACCTGCATATCAAAGCGCTTGCGGTATAACTGACATAATGATGCACAGCATTGAGCGCTATTTCACCCCCGACAGTCCCATGTCCATTACCGATGCTCTTTGCTCAGCTCTTATAAAAGATGTCAGAATAACGGGTGAAAAACTGCTTGAAGACCCACAGAACTACGATTTAAGAGCTTCCATAATGTGGGCGGGCAGCCTTGCGCACAACGGCCTTACCGGCTGCGGCGTGCGCTCTGACTTCGCTACACACAGGTTAGGGCACGAACTCAGCAGCCTTTTTGATGCAGCGCACGGAGCCAGCCTTGCCACGCTTTGGTGCCATTGGGCAAAATATGTAATGAGCGAGAATCCTTCCCGCTTCTTGTCTTTTGCCAAAGATGTTATGGAAGTTGATACCGCTGAAGAGGGAATAGACGCCATGCGCTCCTTCTTTAAGCGCATAGGCATGCCTACGAGCATACCCGAATTGATAGGGCGCAAAGCCACGCAGGAGGAAATAGCCCTTATGGCAGAGCGTTGCTCAAGAGGCAGAACCATCAGTGTGGGAAGTTTCAAGCCTATCGAATACTCCGACATGTTGAAAATTTATCATCTATCAAACATATGAAAATCAAACGTTTAGCGCTAACTTTTCTGCTTGTTGCAGCCGCCTCCTGCGCATGGGGCCCGAAAGAACAGCAATTATCTGAAATCCAAACCCTCAAGAGTCCGGACGGCAATCTCACTCTTAGTTTCGGCCTTACCAAAGACGGCACTCCCACCTACAGTCTCGACTTCGGCGATAAACCGGTGGTGCTGCCCAGCAGCCTCGGCTACGAACTTCGCGGTAAAAGGGGTACCAGATACTTCTCCAATTGGGAAGAAAAAGATTACGAAGGCGAGGTGGATTTCCATAGCGGGTTTTCTTTGAAAAGTACTGCCACGGACTCTAAGGATGAAACTTGGGAGCCCGTTTGGGGAGAGGAAAGCAGAATACGCAATCATTATAACGAACTTGCAGTAGAGCTCTGCAAGCCGGGCGCCGAAGAGGATAAAGAATATACGATGGTGGTGCGTTTCCGTCTTTACAACGACGGTCTCGGCTTCCGTTACGAATTTCCCGAGCAGGGCATGAATCTTACTTATTTTGTCATTAAAGAAGAACTTACGCAATTCCGCGTTGCCGGTAATCATACTGCATGCTGGATTCCCGGCGACTATGATACCCAGGAATACAGCTACGCTGTCACCCGTCTTTCCGATATAAAGTCAAGTATGAGCCAAATAGTGGATTACAATGCCTCTCAACAGGTGTTTTCGCCCACGGGAGTGCAGACGGCCTTGCAGATGAAAAGCGATGACGGCCTTTACATCAATATCCATGAGGCGGCTGTGGTAGATTATCCCGCAATGAGTCTTAATTATGAGCCTAAAACCCGCACTTTCGTAAGCTGGCTTACGCCTGATGCCGAAGGCTGGAAGGGTCGCATGCAGGCTCCTTGCACCAGTCCTTGGCGTACCGTAATGGTAACAGATGATGCCCGTGAAATATTGGCATCCAGGCTCATCCTCAATCTTAATGAGCCCTGCGCTATTCCGGATGCCAAAGAATGGGTGCATCCGGTTAAATACATGGGCGTATGGTGGGAGATGATAACAGGTAAGAGTTCTTGGAGCTATACCGACGATTTTTCTTCCATTCAGCTTGGTAAAACCGATTATAGTACTGCCAAGCCTCACGGCAGGCATGGCGCAACCACTGCCAATGTAAAACGATATATCGATTTTGCATCTGCACACGGCTTTGATGCCCTGCTTGTAGAGGGTTGGAATGAAGGTTGGGAGGATTGGTTCGGCTGCCAGAAGTTTTACGTTTTCGACTTTGTCACGCCTTACCCCGATTTCGACCTGCCGGGACTTAACGCTTATGCCCACAGCAAGGGAATCAAGCTTGTCATGCACCACGAAAGCTCTTCTTCTGCAATCAATTACGAGCGCCATATGAAGGCGGCCTATGAACTCATGAACAAATACGGCTACGATACAGTAAAAAGCGGTTATGTGGGGGATATTCTGCCGGAAGGCGAACATCACTACAGCCAATTCATGATAAATCATTACCTCTATGCCATTACCGAAGCGGCCAAACACCGTATTATGGTGAACGCCCATGAGGCGGTGCGTCCCAGCGGCCTTTGCCGCACCTGGCCCAATATGATAGGCAACGAGTCGGCTCGCGGAACCGAATTCCGCAGCGGCATACTCCCGAATCATGTAACCATCCTGCCTTTCACAAGGCTTCAAGGAGGCCCCATGGACTATACTCCCGGTATTTTTGAAATGAATATGTGCAAACTAAATCCAAACGATTCGAGCAGAATATCTTCCACCATAGGAAAGCAGCTTGCGCTTTATGTTACCATGTATTCTCCGCTTCAGATGGCGGCTGACCTGCCGGAGCACTACGAGGCGCATATGGATGCTTTCCAATTTATAAAAGATGTGGCGGTGGATTGGCAGAGGAGCGAATATCTTTTGGCGGAACCCGGCGACTATCTTGTGATTGCCCGTCAGGCCAAGCCAGGAGCAAAGTGCAAGGCGAATCTTGTCCTTGACGGTCACGAATGGTTTGTGGGCGGCGTTACCGATGAAAATGCCCGTGACCTAAGCTTTGAGCTCAGCTTCCTTGAGCCCGGAAGGGTTTATACAGCAACCATTTACGAAGATGCTCCAGATGCCGATGGAATAGCGGAGTCTCCTTCTTTCAACCCCGGCTACAGCATCAGGACCCTTCAAGTCAGCTCTACCGACAGGCTCGAAATGCATCTTGCCAGAAGCGGCGGTTTTGCAATCTCCCTTAAATAAAACTTAAACCATTATAAAATCCAATCACATGTTTAATAAACTTCTTTCCACCCTCGGCCTTGCTGCTGTTTGCACTTTGGCTTTTGCCCGGGAGGTCCCTTTTCACAGGGATGTGAATGCCACCAAGGTAAACGCCTCCACATGGCGCACGGAGCTTATTTTCTATCCGACCGAGCAGGAAGCTCTTGCAAAGACATTCGAGCAAAGCCCCTTTTATGTGAGTTTGAATGGCATATGGGATTTTAAGTATGCCGATTCGGAAAAGACTCTCGATGCGGCGGAATGGACTACCATAAAAGTGCCTGGCAATTGGGAATTTCAAGGTTTCGGTATCCCTGTTTATGTAAATCATCCATATGAATTCAATACGGAGGACCCGCAACCCCCTCATATACCTGATGAAATCCCTGTAGGCCTTTACAAGAGGACTTTCTCCCTACCCGATGCTTGGAAGGGCAGAGCGGTTTATCTAAATGTTTGCGGTGCAAAATCCGGCGTTTATGTGTATTTGAACGGCTCTGAGATAGGTTATAACGAGGACAGCAAGAATTTGGCCCGCTATGATATAAGCAATCTCCTTAAAGAGGGCGAAAATGAGCTGATGCTTAAATGCTATCGCTGGAGCAGCGGCAGTTATCTCGAATGTCAGGATTTTTGGCGTGTAAGCGGAATCGAAAGGGATGTTTATCTCTCCACCGAGCAGATAAAGGACGATGTTGATTTCAAGATTGTTTCCACCCTGGATGAGAATCTTTCCAATGGCCTTTTCAGCTTGAAGGTATCTTCTTCTCTCACACCATATTACAAACTTCTCGACAAAGACGGCTCGGTGCTTGCCGAAGGCCTTGCAGATGTGGATAAGCTAAAAATTCCCAATGTCCGCCATTGGAGCGCCGAAAGCCCCGAACTCTATACTCTTCTTGTTAAGATAGGGGAGGAATACACCCGCTTCAATGTGGGCTTCCGCAGGCTTGAGATAAAGGGCAATGTGTTTTATTTTAACGGACAGCCGGTTAAGTTCAAGGGTGTGAATATCCATGAGCATCACGAGTTTACCGGTCATTATATAACGCGCGACTATATGTTGGCTAACTTAAAGCGCATGAGGGAGCTCGGCATAAATGCCATCCGCACCGCCCATTATCCGCAGCCGCGCTTTTTCTATGAGCTTTGCGACAGTTTAGGCTTTTATGTCTATAGCGAAGCCAATATCGAAAGCCATGGCATGGGCTACGGTGAGCGTTCTCTTGCCAAAGACCCCGCCTGGTATGCAAAGCATCACGACCGCGTTATGAATATGTATATGCGCACGGCCAATTATCCTTGCGTGAATATACTTTCGCTTGGCAATGAGGCAGGGGATGGCATAAACTTCGACAAGACTTATGATATACTCAAGGATTTTGAACGGGATGGCCAGAACAGGCCTGTGGTGTATGAAAGGGCCAAAGGCGGACGCAATACCGACTTTTTGAACCCCATGTACCCCGATGCCGCCTGGCTGCGTAATCAGGGGCTTCTGCCGTCTGAAAAACCGGTGGTGCTGTGCGAATATTCGCATGCCATGGGCAACAGCAACGGCTCTTTCGATTATATGTGGGATGAATTCTACAAGTTCACCAATCTGCAGGGAGGATTTGTTTGGGACTGGATGGATCAGGGGATAGCTGCAGTTGATGCCAAAGGTAAAAAGTTCTGGAAGTATGGCGGTGATTATGGCGATCCGGAAAAAGACCCCAAGGGCTGGTGGAAGGACCGTAATTTCTGCTGCAACGGTATGGTTAACCCGGACCTTTCTGTTCATCCCGGCTCCTGGGAGATAAAACATTTTTATCAAGAAGTTAGCGTTACCAAAGCAGAAGAGGGTTTCAGGGTGTTCAACCGCCATTATTTCATTCCCCTCAATCATGAACTTCAGTGGGAGATTACCGAGGATGGCAAGGTGATTAAGAATGGCTCTTCACATCTTGCCACTGCTCCTCAAAGTTCCGAAATCTTTGCCGTGGATTTTCCGGAGATGGAGCCGACAAAGAGCTATTACATTAATTTCAAGACTCTTACTTTAAGCGCAAATGAGCTTCTTCCTGAAGGATATCCTATTGCTACCGACCAAATTCTTCTCCAGAAAGGCGTTAAGCCCGAGGCTGCCCCTGTCGCCTATAAGGTTAAAGTTACCCATAAAGGCGAACGCATTGTGCTTAGGGGATGCAGGGGCAAGGTGGTGGTGAATATTTCTACCGGCTTTGTGGAGCAATACAGACTCGGATGCAGAAACGTTATTGACAAGAAATTCGGCCTGAGACCCAACTTTTGGCGTTCTCCCAACGATAATGAATGGGGGAATAAAGGTCCTGTCCGCCGTTATGCCGCTTGGAAGGATTCCCTTTCGGTGCTGAAAGTGGACACTTCCCGCGACGAATACGGCGCTGCGGTTATAGTGAGCTATGGCCTGCCGGAAGGCTGCAGCATGGATGTTTCCTATAAATTATTGGCCGGCGGTACCCTTAGGATAGATGCTTCCTTCAATAAGGGAGACAAGCATGTGGATATTCCCCGCATAGGCTTCCGCACGCGCATGAAAGCGAGATACGACCGCTTCAGCTATTTTGGAAGAGGACCTCACGAGAATTATTCCGACCGCTTCACTTCTTCTTGGGTGGGGATTTATGAATCCCGCGCAAGCGAGGAGCTTTATCCTTATGTGCGTCCGCAGGAAAGCGGTCATCATACCGGTGTGGAATGGTTTAAGATAGGTCCTGTGAGAATAAGCGCTCCTCAGGATTTCGAATTCAATGCCTTGCGTTGCAGCATAGAAGATTTGGATCCGCGGGAAGCTGATGGAAGCCGCATTTGGGGGCATGTGAACGAAGTTCCGTTGCGCCCCTATGTGGAGCTTTGCCTCGATGGCTTTATGACCGGAGTGGGAGGCTATAACTCCTGGGGCTCGAAACCTGAGCCGGACCGCAGCGTTTGGACAGACTTGGATTATTCCTTCAGTCTGATCTTTTCTCGAAAGTAAAAGTGGTTTTAATTGTGATAGGAAGTGTTAAAATAAAAAAATGAGCTGTGACCTTCTCAGGCAACAACTCATCTAACCACATAATTAATAACACTAAAACTAATAACCAATAGGTTGATGGATAAGAACTATCACTTACTCAACCCAATGCAAAGGTACAACATTTTTTTTAATATCCAAACTTTTTTAAGAAATTTTTGAAAATTTTTTAATTATTCTTTCATTTTGTATAATAATGGCATTTGATTTGATAGGTTTATAGGCATGAAAAAGTCCATTATAATTGCTTCTGCTACCGTTTTATTGCTTTTGAGCTGTAGCGCAAACCCAAAAGTGAATTCCAAGCATATTCGCGAGGCGGGTGACTCACTTATTGTAAATACTAAGGTTCTTGGAGCATCTATTGAAGGCTACAACGGGCCGGTTCCGCTCGAAGTGGTGGTAATAAAAGGCAAAATTTCGGATATCCGCGTGCTGGAAAATGAAGAGACTCCGCGCTATCTCGACCGCGCTATGTACGGCCTGAAAGACAAATGGGTAGGGAAGAGCATCTCCAAGGCCTATAAAATCGAAGTCGATGCCGTGTCCGGTGCCACCTATACCTCCGAAGCCATAATATCCAATATGAAACTCGCCCTTGAGGAGTTGCAAAAGAAGTGATATTGAACGGCAAAGCAGATGTAAATGCTTCCCGAATTAATGAAAAATGCCTCTGACATCAACGTCGGAGGCATTTTTTTGAGGTGCCTAGCGGAATCGAACCGCTGTCCCAGGTTTTGCAGACCTGTGCCTAACCGCTCGGCCAAAGCACCAAAAGGACTACAAAGATACATTATTTTTAAGAATTAGCAAATTTGTGTATTATCGAATTCTGTGTTAAATTTGTAAGTTAAATTCATATGTACGAAAAATTATAAATAAACTTAAATTATAGAGTTATGGCAGAAGAAAAGAAAGTCGGAATCACCATCGATCCGCAGGTGGCAGGTGGAGTTTACTCCAATCTGGCAATCATTTCCCATTCCCGCAGCGAATTCGTCATCGATTTCGCGGCTAACCTCCCCGGTCTTCCCGGTCCCAAGGTGGGCAGTAGGGTGGTAATGAGCCCGGAGCACTGCAAAAGGTTGTTCAATGCCTTAGCAGAGAATATAGGCAAGTATGAATCCCATTTCGGTAAGATAGAAATCGTTCCGGAGCAGCCTGCCGGCACTTTTAATCTTGCAGACTTCAATCCCGACGGACCGACATCATAATGACAGACTGGAAAAAAATCCGCGCTTTTACTTTCGACATAGACGGTGTGCTTACCGATGGAACCCTTCTTGCCGTTGGCGATGGAGAATATGTGCGCAGGTTCAATGTCAAAGACAATTTTGCAATAAGGGCGGCGCTCATGTACGGTTATAAGATTGGAGTCTTCACCGGAGGCTTTGGTGAGGGCATTACGGACCGTATGCGCACCGCTTCAGTGCCGGAAGAAGATGTATATATGCGCTGCCGTGGTAAAATCAAGGTATGGGAGGATTTCTGCGCCAAGCACGGCCTTAAGCCGGAAGAGGTGCTGTATATAGGCGATGATATCCCTGACCTTCAGATAATGAGGGTTGCCGGAATAGGGGCCGCCCCTGCCGATGCAGCGGTAGATGTCTTGGAAGAGGCTGATTATGTATGCGAGACCGCAGGAGGACAGGGTTGCATGAGAGAGCTCGTAGAAAAGGTGTTGCGCGCCTCCGGCAAATGGAATTTTCCGGATGAGGTGTTCGAGAAGATTTTTTAGATAAAAAGATGGACCTCAAGGGGAAAAGAGTGATACTTTCCAGCGCCTCTCCGCGCAGATGCGAATTGCTTGCAGGCCTGGATGTGAAGTTCGAA
>Ga0255340_1003042_pt1 | contig 18345 bp, 15 predicted proteins | sample wastewater_treat_7_FD_192417 | JGI IMG/M metagenome (GOLD analysis project Ga0255340, IMG submission 192417) | Wastewater microbial communities from Lulu Island WWTP, Vancouver, Canada - plant10 | ecosystem: Engineered > WWTP > Wastewater > Unclassified | place: Canada: Vancouver, British... | reverse complement strand
GGCGTCTTCCGAAACGCCCTTTTTGCCGCGAAATCTCCCCGGCGTCTCCGGGGTCCTTAATTGTGAGTCAACGTATCCCCTGCTTTTTTAGGCCCCGGTGTCTTTTTTCATTGAGACAACACGCCGGTGGCGTGGTGGGTTGCTCGGCCCGCGAACGAGGCTTCGCGGTTGACGTCCCCGATGGCGGGAGGCAGGGTGTTGGCATTATTGTCACATGCAACGGCGCCTTTTTTTGTTCCTGTTCCTGGGTGCGATCCTCCCGCTGGGCACGGCGAAATCCGCGACGAACGACGCCGGGGTCGTGGTGCCGCGGGAGGTCATTTCGCTGTTCAACGGCCGCGATCTCTCCGCGTTTTACTCGTGGCTGGTAGATTATCATCGCGAGGATCCGCTCCGGGTGTTTTCCGTGGTGGACTGTGTGGATGGCGCGCCGGCGATTCGCATCAGCGGACAGATTTTCGGCGGGCTGTACACCCGGCAGCAGTTCGCGCATTACAAGCTGGTGGCGGAATTCCGGTGGGGACTGGCCACTTGGGGCAGCCGCACCAACGCCGCCAAAGACAGCGGGGTGTTGCTGCATTGCACCGGGCGGGACGGCAACTATTTTTCCAAAACCTTCAATGGACCGTGGATGCGCGGCTACGAGTTTCAAATCATCCAAGGCGGCGTGGGGGATCTGCTCGTGCTCGGCGGTTATGAACCGGACGGTTCCGTAATCCAGTGCGCGGCGACGGTGACGACGATCAAAGACCGCGATGGCGAGACGGTGTGGGCGTCGAACGGGAAGGCGGAGGAATTCCAGAGCGGTCGCATCAATTGGTGGGGGCGCGATGTGGGCTGGGACGACCGGCTGGGCTTTCGCGGGCGGCAGGATGTGGAGAGTCCCGACGGAGAATGGACGCGCATTGAGGCCATTTGCGCCGACGATACGCTGGACTATTACGTGAACGGCCAGCGCGTCAATTACGCCTCCCGGCTGAGTCATAAAGCGGGCCGGTTGATTTTCCAATCCGAGGGCGCGGAAATTTTCTTTCGGAAGATCGAACTGCATCCGTTGCCGGCGGCGAAATAGCCTCAGCCTCCCGGTTGCGCCGGGTGCGGGGGCTGTTCTGGCGGGACGTGTTTACCGGTTTGAGGTGACGGAGGGGAAGTGCTGGCGACGCGGCAAGGTTGCGTCTGTGGCTTTGACGTCTCCAGCGCCCGGGGTTGCCGGGGCAGGGCAGGGCGAAAGTGCTTGCCCCGACTCCGGGCTCCGGCAAAGTGAATGCCGGATCGCCCGCGATCGGATGGTGGACGTGCCGCGGATCATTCCCGCCTGACGGGTTGGGCCCATAGCTCAGTGGTCAGAGCAGGCGACTCATAATCGCTTGGTCGCAGGTTCAAATCCTGCTGGGCCCACCATACTAACGGCGATTTGAATAATTTGCTTGGACGTTTTTGAGGTTCTAAACGCCTTTTCGAGGGGCTGACCTTTTTGTGAGCTTCGATGGCATGATTTCCGTGTTCATTGACCCCGCGAACCGTCACCGGCGCCAGCCAGGGAGGAACTGCAATACCATCTGCTGGAATCCCTAACGGAGCGGGGCCGCCGCTTTGGCGGTTGCCAGGCTGTTCGGTTTTGCGCCAGAATTTCGGCATGCGCATTTGCTGCTTCGCTCTCGTTCTCGGATTGTTCGGCACCGCTTTGGCGCAGTCCCACTCCAACGCGATTTCCGCCGCTGACGTGCGGGGGGCGGAGGCGTTAATCGGTCTGGATTTTTCGGACGCCAAAATCGAACTGCTGCGTCCCGGACTGGGCAAACAGCGCGAACATTACGAGGTGATGCGGCAGTGGCCGCTTTCCAACGGCGTGCCGCCGGCGTTGCAGTTCAATCCGCTGCCCGTCGGTTACCGGCTCGAAACGCAGCGCAAAAAATTCCGGGCGACTCCCTTGCCTCGGATCAAGTTGCCGGATAACCCGGATGCCCTCGCGTTCTATTCCATCAGTGAACTGGCGGCGCTGCTCAAATCGCGCCAGATCACGTCGGTCCAACTCACCGAGTTCTACCTGGAACGGTTGAAGCGGATCGGCCCGCAACTCGAATGTGTGGTGACGTTGACGGAAGACCTGGCGCTGGCGCAGGCGCGGCGCGCCGACCGGGAAATTGCCGCCGGCCACTGGCGCGGGCCGCTGCACGGGATTCCCTACGGCGCCAAGGACCTGTTCGCCACCAAAGGGATCGCGACCACCTGGGGCGCCGCGCCGTACACGAATCAGGTTTTTGATTTTGATGCGACGGTGATCCAGCGCCTGGAGGCTGCGGGCGCGGTATTGGTGGCCAAAACCACGCTGGGCGAACTGGCGATGGGTGAAACGTGGTTTGGCGGGATGACGCGCAATCCGTGGAATCGTCAGCAAGGTTCGAGCGGCAGTTCCGCCGGTTCGGCGGCGGGCACGGCGGCCGGTCTTTTCGCTTTTGGCCTGGGCACCGAAACCTACGGTTCGATTCTCTCGCCGGCCACCCGGTGCGGCGTCACCGGCTTGCGGCCGACTTATGGCCGCGTGAGCCGCGCCGGCGCGATGACTTTGAGCTGGAGCATGGACAAAATCGGGCCGCTTTGCCGCACGGCCGAGGATTGCGCGCTGGTGTTCCAAGCCATCCAAGGCCCGGATGGGGAAGATCCAACCGTCCTGGATGTGCCGTTCAACTACGACGCCCGGTTGGACGTGACAAAACTGCGCGTGGGTTATCTGCAAACGGTTTTTGAAACAAAGACCGGCGACGGCCGGAAAAACGATGAAGCCACGCTGGCCACGTTGCGCCAACTGGGCGTGCGCTTGCAGCCGGTGACCTTCCCGGAATATCCATTGAGCAATATCTCGTTCCTGCTTTCGACGGAGGCGGCCGCCGCCTTTGATGAGTTGACGTTGAGCGGTCAGGACGACTGGCTCAAACAACAAACGGCCGGCGACTGGCCCAACACGTTTCGCCAGCGGCGCTTTGTTCCGGCGGTCGAATATCTCCGCGCGCAGCGCATCCGCTGGTTGTTGATACAAGACATGGCCAAAGCATTCGCGCCGTTCGATGTCATCCTGGCCCCCTCGGGCGCGGGTATGACCGTGTTGTTGGGCAACCTGACCGGGCATCCCTGCGTGGTCGTGCCGAACGGTTTTTCCGCGGCGGGCGCGCCGACCAGTATTTATTTCCTGGGCAAACTGTATGGCGAAGCTGAATTGTTGGCGCTCGCGAAACGTTACCAGGACGCGACGGATCATCATCGCAAACATCCGACCCTGTGACGGTGCGGCTGGGCCACCGGCGGCTCAGCGGAGCGAGCGGTGTTCGCGCATGGGTTTATTGGGGTTGCAAGCGGAAGAACTGTTGCGGGAGCGAAGGCAGCGGCAAGGAAAGGGACCATTCGCCATCGGTCAGGGTGGGGGTGTTGGTGATGAGCTGCCAGCTGGCGGGCGTGGTTGGGTCCGGGGAACTGGCGAGTTGGCGCTGGTGGGCGTTCTGGCGCCATGAGAAATGGAGTTGATCCTTTTGCCGCCGCAGCCGTAACCGCCAGGGCGCGGTGTTGCGGAAGATCACGTTGTCGAACTGCGCATTGGCCTGGAAGGAACGCACCCCAATCTGGCCCCGCCGATGTGTGGTATCCGTGTGGATGATTTTGGGCGTGGTCATGTCGTCCACGTAAATTGCCAATTGCGGCCCGGTCAGAATGATTTTGAGATGATACCAGGTGTTGGTCGCAATCGGCATTGCGGCGGTGGCGATTTCTTTCCAGGAATAACTCATTTTTCCCAGGAACACCGCCCCGCCGGCGCGCAGTCCGACGTAATACCCGTAAAGATCGTCCGGGCCGAGGTCATCGGGATTGGTCGCGCGCATGAGCAATCCACCGTCGCCACTGGCGGTCTGCAGCCGCACATCGGCTTCTAGGATGCCGTCGGTCCAGAAGTTGTCCCCGACCAGGGCCTTGCCGTACGTGCCGAGGTTGTTGAGTTCATAATGACCGTTGTCAAAGGCGAAGTTGGCGCCATAGCGCGTCCAGTCCAGATCAGTGCTGTCGTCAAAATTTTCCGTGAATAAATCCGGCCAGATTTTGGGCGGAGCGAGCGCGCCGAAACGCAGTTTGACATTCGGCGCCACCACCATCACTGCGAGTTCGTTGGTTTGCGTGGCGTAGAGGGCGGGCCAGGAAAAATGGAAACCCAAATGCCAGGCGGGCGGGTCCAGCTTCTGCCAGGTCTCCCCGAAATCTTCACTGAAAGAAACTTGGTTTTCGCAGGAGGTGATGAAGACACGTCCGTCCGGCAGCGCCGTCACAAACGGGCCGCCGTGATGGCCGGGAATGCGGGTGCCCAATCCGCGCGGCCAGGTGACGCCGTCGGCGGAGCTTTTGGCGTACACATCCGCGTTGCCGAGACCGACGACTTCATAGACCAGCAGATATTGGCCGTTGACCATGCGCGTCATTTGCGACATGCCGGGGCGCAATCCGCCGCCGCCGGGCTGGGTGACAACGCGGATTTCCGGTCCCCAACTGGCGCCGTGGTCGGAGGAAACCCGCGCCGAGATGATCTGGCTGTAGCTGGGCCATCCGATCTGATGTTTCTCGTTGGAATACGTGACGATCAACCGGTCATCTGCCAAAACCCAAAAATCAGGCTCCCACAATCCGCGGGTCCCGGCGTTTTCACTGGCGTCAATGGTGCTGAGATACGTCCACTGCGCGCCGTGGTCCTGGCTGCGATAAACCGGTAGCCGATAGGAACTCCCGTGGATCAGTGACCGCATGGTGAGCAGCACGTCGCCATTGGGAAGCGCCACCAGTTCGCCATTGTCCAGAGTGCGCCCGTCTTCCCGGACATGGGTGAGCAGATGCCAGGTCCGGCACGCATCCCCACTGCGATAGATGCCGAGATACGAGTTGGTGCCGGGCGGAAAAAGCGTCGAAACACACAACCAGTGGCCGTTGGTGAGGGGAATCATGCGGCCCCAGCCGCCGCCAGTGACATTGACCGCCGCGCCCCAAGTGACGGGGCCGGACGGCCCCGCCTGTCCGACGGAAGCGGTGAGGCCCAGTCCCACGGCCAAGGCCAACATTCTTCCGCGACGACGCAGCGCCGGCGCAACCCGCTTGGCAACAGAAAAACCGCAACTTTCTTTCCCTAAAAACGATAACGACTTCGGCATCCCGGAGTTGAAGATAGCCGCGGGATCAAACGCTGATAAGCACATTGTTGGCGCGCGGGTTTATCTGTGGTGTAAGTGGAGGGACGATTGACTTTAATGCCCTGACGATGGAATGGCGGAACTCCGCTTTAACCGCGTCGGTTATGGCAATGCCGATTGAAGGCGGCTGGCGGTTGTGCCTGCGTTGCGACAAAACGGCGAACTGGTTTCTCCATTCACCGTCCCACCGCGGGTTTGGGCGTCGGTTTTCAGTCCGCCGCGCGCATTGGTGCCGCATCGCGCTCGGGGAGACAATTGGCGGATGCAAACCTTTACCTGAGCCGACGGTTCACCAGTTGGAAGAGTCATCATCATCTGCTGCGCGACCCCAGCGGGATACCTTGGCCCATTCGCGTTCGTATCCATTGCAGGTGACTTGATAGGCCGGACACATGGGACACCCATCGCCACGAAGAATCTCCACATTGGTCGTGGGCGGATAGCGTTGCATGAGTTCTTCCGCCGTGAATCGCACCTTCATCTCCCTGGCCGTAAGCCCCCGGCTGGCCAGTTCGGCAATGCCGGCGTCCCGCAGGCAAATCTCGCCCTCGACAAACAGCACCGAGTTTTCCGCGTCAATGTGATGTTGCATGGCGTCAATGTATTGCTCGGTCGCGGTGCGGAGTTGCACCTGCTCCGCAGGCGACAACGATCGCTTCTCAATCAACTGCTCGAGCTGGTTCAGGCGGACACGGAACTTCCGGTGATCATCTGTCATGACGCCAATCGGACCGCGATCGCCGGGGAGCTGGAGTTGATTGACGAGGGCGGCAAACAGCACTTCCTCTTCGCGGGCATGATGGAACTCATCGGCAATGACCCGGAAAAAGGTGACAAACCGCAGGAGGTCCTTCGGCTTTGCCTGGCCTTGGATGAGTTGATCCACTGCCGTCCGGAAGGAATCCAGCATCCGGTCAATCAAATCATGCTCCGCGCGCAAGTCTTGCAGTAATTTCATGGCGGCAACGTGACACGGGTACGGGCTGGAAGCAAACGCGGCTTCGATCGGCCTCGGCGTCAGGGCGCGACGCCCCCTCCAGTTCGATTCAAAACTGATCCGTGAGCCGGGCTGCAGACGGGCATCACGCGGGCAAGCGTGCGGGTGGCGCCGGCGAATCGGTATCAACGCCAAGGCGCCAAGGCGCAAAGGAAGCCACAAACCACACCGATTGCAGCGGAATATGACATCGCTGATTTGTCTTACAAATTATTCTTGCCTTACATTCGGGCGTACGGCAGATTCTTAGCGAACGAAAGAAATGTTATGGATTCTGCCTACGTCACTTCCAAGGGCCAGTTGGTTGTTCCCGCGCGCATCCGGCGGCGGTTCGGCATCAAGCCCGGCACCCGCATCAACTTCGTGGAGGAGGGCGACCGCATCATTTTTCAGCCGGTCACCAAGGCCTACATTGATTCCTTCTGCGGCATCTTCCAATTGAAGCCCGGCGAACCGTCCGTCGTGCAGGCCCATCTGGATGACCGCCGCAAAGAGCGCGCGCGGGAGAACGCCTCATGAAAACCACGGTTCTCGACGCCTCCACCCTGCTGGCGATGTTTTTTGGCGAGCCCGGCATGGAAACAATGCGGGCGCTTTTCCACAAGGCGGCGGACGCGGATCGCGCGGCGCTCATCAGTGCTGTCAACTGGGCGGAAGTGCTCTATCGGATGGAACGGAAGCAGGGGCGGGAGGGGCTGGCAACCGCGCGCCGCTTCGAACGCACCATGCCGCTGGAAGTGGTCCCGCTCGACTGCGAGCTGGCCGAGTCCGCCGCGCATTTGAAAAACCAATATGGCCTGGGTCTGGCCGACGCTTTTGCCGCCGCACTTGCCCGAAGCAAAAAGGCCACCCTCGTCACCGCCGACCCCGAATTCAAACCGTTGGGAAAAGAGATCAAAATCAACTGGCTGAAGTAGCTGCTCTCAGAATTCTTCGAAAGCCGAAGCTCGAATCCATCCTCGCCGCCACTTTTAGTTCGATTCAAAACTGCTCCGTGAGTCCGGCTGGCAAGGCGGGCATCCTGCGGGTAACGGGTGCTGGTGGCGCCGGCGGATCCGTATCAACGCAAAGACGCCAAGGCGCAAAGGAAACGGGGAACCACGCCAAGCACGAGAATGCTCCATCATTTCTGACCTTCAAGGCGGTGAGAGGGAAGCGTTCGTACCGTTTCGGCGGTTCAACTTTTCGTCTCTGCGTCTTGGCGCCTTTGCGTTGAAAACAAAAGGCGAACAGATCGCTCTGTCCGCCTTTCGAGTTTGCAGATTTGAATTTGCTCAGTAGCGGTAGTGTTCCGGCTTGTAAGGCCCATCAATGGGCACGCCGAGGTAGTCGGCTTGTTTCTTGGTGAGCTTGGTCAGCTTCACGCCGATGCGTTCGAGGTGCAGGCGGGCGACTTCTTCATCCAATTTCTTGGGCAGCCGGTAAACCCCGATTTTATTGGTGTGACGGTTGGCCCAGAGGTCCATCTGCGCGAGGCATTGGTTGGTGAAGCTGTTGCTCATCACAAAGCTCGGATGGCCGGTGGCGCAGCCGAGGTTCACGAGGCGGCCCTCGGCGAGCAGATAAATCGTGCGGCCGTTGGGCAGCCGGTACTGGTCATACTGTGGCTTGACGTTGATTTTCTTCACGCCTTTCCAGCGGTTCAAGCGGTCCACCTGAATCTCGTTGTCGAAGTGGCCGATGTTACACACGATGGCCTGATCCTTCATCTTGAGCATGTGGTCGGCGGTGATGACGTCGCAATTGCCGGTGGTCGTCACGTAAATATCGCCTGTGCCGAGGGTGTCTTCGAGCGTGGTGACTTCGAAGCCTTCCATCGCGGCTTGGAGCGCGTTGATGGGGTCAATCTCGGTGACGATGACGCGCGCGCCGAAGCCGCGTAACGAATGCGCGCTGCCCTTGCCGACATCGCCGTAGCCACAAACGACCGCGACCTTGCCGGCGATCATCACATCGGTGGCGCGTTTGATGCCGTCCGCGAGTGATTCGCGGCAGCCGTAAAGGTTGTCGAACTTGGATTTAGTGACGGAGTCGTTGACGTTGATGGCGGGCACGAGGAGTTTGCCCTGCTCAAGCATTTGATACAGCCGATGCACGCCGGTGGTCGTTTCTTCGGACACGCCTTTCCAGTCCTTCACGATTTCATGGAACCAACCGGGACGTTCCCGGCCCACGCGTTTGAGCAGTGCCTTGATGACGGCGACTTCGTGGTTGTCGCTGGGCGTGTTGACCCAATCGTCGCCGGCTTCCATTTGATACCCTTTGTGGAGAAGCAAGGTGGCGTCACCGCCGTCGTCCACGACGAGTTGCGGTCCTTTGTTGCCCGGATGCGTGAGGGCGTTCAGCGTGAACTGCCAGTATTCCTCGAGCGTTTCGCCTTTGTGCGCAAACACGGCAATGCCGGCCTGGGCCATGGCGGCGGCGGCGTGGTCTTGCGTGCTGAAGATGTTGCAACTGGCCCAGCGCACGGACGCGCCGAGTTCCTTGAGTGTCTCGATAAGGATTGCCGTCTCAATGGTCATGTGCAGCGAGCCGGTGACGCGGGCGCCCTTGAGCGGTTTCCGCGGGCCGTATTTCTGGCGGATGGCCATGAGGCCGGGCATTTCGTGCTCGGCGATGGCGATGGCTTTGCGCCCGAATTCGGCGAGGGAAAGATCCTTCACGGCGTAGTCGCGTTGGCGCGCGGCGTTGCCATTTGTCCGGGCCGGCGAACGGGTGATGGTCCGGCGGGAAGGGGGAAGTTTGATCGTTGCCATGTCGTTTGCGGATTCGTAATAAATGACCAATGGGCTTACAGCGCCCGTTTCAAGGCCTCAACCTTGTCGGTTTTTTCCCAAGTCAACGCCGGATCGTTCTTGCCGAAGTGGCCGTAGTTGGTCGTCCGGGCGTAAATCGGGCGGCGCAGGTTGAGTTGCGCGATGATGTCGGCCGGTTGGAAACTGAACACACGATTGACCGCGCGGAGGATTTTGGCCTCCGGCACCGTGGCGGTGCCAAACGTGTCCACGTGCACGCTGACGGGATTGGGATGGCCGATGGCGTAGGCGAACTGGATTTCACATTTCGCCGCGAATCCCGCCGCCACGAGGTTTTTGGCCACCCAACGGCCCATGTAGGCGGCGCTGCGATCCACCTTGGTCGGGTCCTTGCCCGAGAACGCGCCGCCACCGTGCCGGCCCGTGCCGCCGTAACTGTCCACGATGATCTTGCGCCCGGTCAATCCGCTGTCGCCCTGCGGGCCGCCGACGACAAAGCGTCCGGTGGGATTGACGAGATACTCCGTCTTGGGGGTCAGCAGTTTCTTGGGCAGCACTTTGCGGATGACGTGTTCAATGCAGAACTTTTCGATCTCGGCGTGCTCGGCGTCCGCGGTGTGTTGGGTGGAGATGACGACGTTGGCAATGGCCACGGGCTTGCCGTTTTCATAGACCACCGATACCTGGGATTTGGCGTCCGGCCGCAACCAAGCCGGCCCTTTGCCGCTCTTGCGGATCCGGGTGAGCTCCCGTCCCAGCCGGTGGGCGAACATGATCGGCGCCGGCATGAGTTCCGGGGTTTCGTTGCAGGCGTAACCGAACATCAAGCCCTGATCGCCAGCGCCCTGTTTCGCGGTCTTTTTGCCTTTGGCCTTGCGCGCATCCACGCCCTGGGCGATGTCCGGGGATTGCGTGGTCACCATCACATTGACGAACACCTTGTCGGCGTGGAACACGTCGTCGTCGTTCACGTAGCCGATGTCGCGGATGGCCTGCCGGGCAATTTTCACATAGTCCAATGAGGCGCGCGTCGTGATCTCGCCGCCGACGATGACCATGTTGCTTTTGGCGTAGCATTCGCAGGCGACGCGGCTGAACTTGTCCTGCGCCAGACAGGCGTCCAGCACGTAATCGGAAATGGTGTCGCAGACCTTGTCCGGGTGGCCTTCGCCAACGGATTCAGAGGAGAAGATGTATCGGTTGCTCATGGGCAGGCAGTTTAATGATTTTTCTTTGACAATGACATATTGACGTATCGCGATGGGAAGATATATGCTAAATCCGGTTCGTCAACGTAAATCGCGAAAAACCAGCGGCCATACCGATCATGACTTCCATTCTCAAATCCCTGCGCGCCCTGGCCGACGCCACGCGGCTGCGCATTCTCGCCCTGCTGGCCGCGGAGGAGCTGTCGGTGAACGAGCTGCAGGAAATCACGCGGCTCGGGCAATCACGGATTTCCACGCACCTGGGCTTGCTGGCGGAATGCGGTTTGGTGCAATCCCGGCGAGACGGCAAACGCACGTTTTACCGGTTGCGGGCGCGCCCCCGGGGGGTGGCGGCGGAAATCATGCCGCTGGTGGTGGCGGGCGCGAAGGAACTGCCCGAGTGCGCCGATGACGAGGTGAATTTGAAACGTCTCCTGGCCCGCCGGCGCGAACAGGCCCAGGTCTATTTCAACCAGGTCGCGGGCCGTTTCGACCGCGTTTACGGACCGGGCCGGTCGTGGCAGGCGTTCGGCCATTTGCTGTTGCGCATCCTGCCGCCGTTGACGGTGGCGGACCTGGGGTCGGGTGAGGGGTTGCTCAGCGAATTACTGGCGCGCCGCTGTAAAAAGGTCATTGCGGTGGATAACTCGGAAAAAATCGTGGCGTTCGGCGCCGCCAAGGCCAAAAAAAACGGGTTGAAGAATCTGGAGTTTCGTCTCGGAGATCTGGCGGCGCCGCCGATTCCGGCGGCGAGTGTGGACCTGGTCATTCTCAGCCAGGCGCTGCATCATGCGGAGCAACCGGATGCGGCGTTGCGGAGCGCGTATCGCATTCTCAAGCCGGGCGGGCGGGTGTGGATTCTGGACCTCCTGAAACACTCCTTCGCGCAGGCGCACGAGCTGTACGGCGACCGCTGGCTGGGCTTCGCGGAAAGCGATCTGCAACGCTGGCTGGAGCGCGCGGGTTTTCGGAAGATCGAAATCACCATCGTCGCCCGCGAAGACGAGCCGCCGCATTTTCAGACGCTGCTGGCCGGAGGAGAAAAGCGGCGTCCGGGCGCGGCTTAAGCGCGGGCGGTGTTTCAAGGAGCCGGCGCGCCGGCGGCCACGGCGAACAAATTCCGCATCGTGGCGAAGTAAATCGTGCCGTTGGCAGCCACCGGTGTGGCGCTGACCGGATCGCCCAAGGCCACCTGATGCAATAGTTTTTTCTCGCGATCCGCCGCGAACACCAGCGCCTGACCACGCCGGGTGGCGAAATAGACCTTGCCATCCGCCAGTAAGGGCGAAGCCCAGATTTCCCCGCCCGCGTCGTGGGTCCAGACCGCTTGACCCGTGGCGGCGTCCACGCAATGAATCCGCCGGCCGCAATCTCCGAGAAACACCAGACCGTATCCGAGAGCCGGCGTCGCCATGACGTGTTTTTCCAACGCGTAAGACCAGACCAGCGCCGTCTTCGTGACATCGCCGGTGCCGGTTGTTTGCAGGCATTTCAGCCAGGCTTGACGCTTTCCCCACCAGAGGTCGCCGCCGCCCGCCACATACAGCCGGCCATCGTGGAACACGGGCATCCCGTGCATGTTGCTGGGGCTGATGTCGCGGTTGCCGTTGAAGCGATGAACGGCTTCTTTGGGGGCGTCCGGATCAAAGTCGAATTGCCAAACCTTCCGGAGGGTCAGGACTTGGCCGGGCGGGGGCGCGGTGGTCACGGGGACGAAGCCATACACCACACCGTCGCCGCCGCAAAAAAACACCCGCGGCTCGCCGTCCACCTGGCCAAGTGCCGGGGAGGACCAGGTGGAATGAAAAATCCGCGGCCCGATGTGTTCACCGTCGCGCGCCACCAAGCGGCCCGAGGCCTTGTCCAACACGATCAAGCTCGGGGCGTCCGGCGAATGAATTTCCTTGTGGGTGTCATCTACGCCGTTGGCCGTGTTCACGTACAGGAAATCGCCGTGAATGAGCACGGAGGCGTGCGCGGAATCGTGCTGGCGGACCTGGAATTCCTGGATCATGTCAAAGCGCCAGAGGATATCGGCGCTATGCGGGCCCGGCGCCATCGGGGACGCCCCGGCGGGGACGCAGTGCGCCTCCTCCTCCTGAAACGGACCGTCATTGCCATTGGTCATGCCGCGCGCGTCCAGACACAGCACTTCGCCGCGATTGCTGACGAGATAAACCCGCTCACCCTCCACCGAGGGCGGCGAGCAAACGCCCGCGTGCGGCCAGTCCCAATAAATGCTGTTGGTGAGTTTGGGCACGACCAGTTGCCACAGAAATTCGCCGGTGGATTCGTCAAAGCACATCAACACCCCGCGATCCCCGGAATGCCGGGCGTCACGCGGGCGGTTGTTGTTGGTACCCAAGTAAACGCGTCCGCCGGCGACGACGGGGGTGGCATGGGTCTCGGTGCCTGGCGTCGTTCGCCACTTGATGTTTTGACCGGTCCGGGGATCGAACACTTCCGGCAATTCCCGCTCGTGGGAAATCATGTTGCGCGACCAAGCCAGGCCCCATTGGGGTTGATCCGCCGCGACGGCAGTGAACTCAATCGCGACCGCGATCAGCGCGGCGGTCAAACCGAGAACCGAGCGGGGCGGCGCCATCGGTTACTTCCGGGCCAGCACAGCTTGGACCCACGCTTGATTGTCCAAGTACCACCGAACCGTTTCGCGGATTCCGGTTTCGAAAGTGTGGGCGGGGGTCCAGCCGAGTTCCCGTTGAATTTTGCCGGCATCAATGGCGTAGCGCCGGTCGTGGCCGGGGCGGTCCGTGACAAAGGTGATCAACCGACGGGACTGCCCGCCCAGTTCGGGTTTGAATTCGTCAATCAGATCGCAGATCAACTCCACAATGCGGAGGTTGGCCCACTCATTGTGGCCGCCGATGTTGTAGGTTTCGCCGAGCTTGCCGCGGGTGAGCACCTGCCACAAGGCCTCGGCGTGGTCGCCCACGTAAAGCCAGTCGCGCACGTTCATACCATCGCCGTAAACCGGCACCGATTTGCGCGCCAGCACGCTCTGGATGACGACGGGGATCAGTTTTTCGGGAAACTGGTACGGCCCATAATTGTTTGAGCAATTGGTGATTACCGTCGGCAGACCGTAGGTGTGATGATAAGCGCGCACGAGCAGATCGGACGACGCCTTGCTGGCGGAGTAGGGCGAATTCGGCGCGTAGGGTGTGGTTTCGACAAAGTAACCGGTGTTGCCCAGCGAGCCATAGACTTCGTCCGTGCTGATGTGATGAAATTTTTTGCCGGCAAAATCCGCGCCCCAAGCCGCCCGGCACGCCTCCAACAGATTGAAGGTGCCGACGATGTTCGTGGAGATGAAATCGCCGGGGCCGGTGATGGAACGGTCCACATGCGATTCCGCGGCCAAATGCATGACGTGCGTGATGGCGTGTTGTTGGACCACTGCCAGCAGCGCGGCTTTGTCGCGGATGTCGAGCTTCTCGAAAACGTATTTCGGATGTCGCGCCACGCGCTCCAGATTCTCCAGATGACCGGCGTAGGTCAGGCAATCGAGGTTCACGAGCTTCCCGATTTCGGGCCGGTCAATGATGTGTTGGATGAGGTTGGCACCGATAAAACCGGCGCCGCCAGTGATGAGCAGGTTCATGGGCATGTTGAAATCAGTTTTTGATGATCGCGGAGTCAAGGTTGGTCAAGAGCCAGCCGGAGACTTGGCTCCCAGGCGGGCAGTTCGATGCCGAAAGTCCGCCGCAGTTTCTCAGAAGACATCACCGAATAGGCCGGTCGCCGAGCGGGGGTTGGGTAATCGGCCGTTGTGATGGCTTCGACGGTTTTGCATTTCCGCTCCGCGGCTGGCATCAGTTCGATGATGCGGGAGGCGAATTCGTGCCAGTGGGTTTCCCCGCCGGCCCGCAAATGATACACGCCGCTCCAATCCCGGCCCGCGCCCGCGGAGACGGTTTGCCGCACCGCCAGCGCCGTGGCTTCCGCGATCATCCGCGACCACGTCGGGCTGCCGAATTGATCCGCAACCACGCGCAAGGTTTCGCGTTCGCGGGCCAGCCGCATCATGGTGAGCATGAAGTTTTGTCCGCGCGCGCCATAAACCCAGCAGAGCCGAAAGATCAAATGCGCGCCGCCGACCTGCTGGATGGCTTCGTCGCCGGCGAGTTTGCTGCGGCCGTAGGCGCTCAAAGGGTTGGGCGCATCCGTCTCCACATAGGGCGTGCGTTTGGTGCCGTCATAGACGTAGTCCGTGGAATAATGAACCAGCAGCGCGCCGATTTGTTTGGCCGCCTCGGCCAGGATGCCGGGGGCGAGGCCGTTGATGAGCAGGGCGCGATCGGGTTCGCTCTCGGCTTTGTCCACGGCGGTGTAGGCGCCGGCGTTGACCAAGATTTGGGGTTGATGCTCCAACACGAGTTTGCGGAGCGCCGCGCCCTCGGCGAAATCTATCTCCGGATAGTCCAGCGCCCAGACCTGTCCCAGCGGCGCGAGGGTGCGCTGAAGCTCCCAGCCCACCTGGCCGTTTTTACCGAGCAACAATATCTTGGGGAGGTCCATGCGGGTTCAGGGGAAGAGTTTTTCCGCGGGGATGTCTTGTAATCGCCAACCGCGTTGGTCTTTCTCCGACAGCACCGGATCGGCGAGCGGCCATTGAATGCCGATGTCCGGGTCGTTCCATGCCAGGGTCACCTCATGCTTCGGTGCGTAAAATGCTGTGCATTTGTAAAAGAACAACGCCGTTTCGCTCAGGACCGCGAAGCCGTGCGCAAAACCCGGCGGGATGAAGAATTGCTGTTTGTTCTCCGCTGAAAGGGTGGCCCCCTGCCACTGGCCGAAGGTGGGTGAGCTCCGGCGCATGTCCACCGCCACATCAAACACCTCGCCCTGAAGAACCGAAACCAGCTTGGCCTGAGCCGAGGGATTTTGAAAGTGAAGCCCGCGCAACGTGCCGCGGCGGGAGAACGAGAGGTTGTCCTGCACAAACGGACCGGGGATGCCCGCGTCGCGGTAGCGCCGTTCGTTCCACGATTCCAGAAAGAATCCGCGCGTGTCGCCGAACACCCGGGGTTCAATGAGGCGCAAACCCGCGATTTCAAACTCGGTGACGTTCATACGGCACGCTTGGCCTCCGCGATGACTTCCCGTTCGAGATAGGCGCGGTATTCGCACTGCGGCATCCGGGAAGCGAGTTCCTCCAACTGTGGCAGTTGCAGGAATCCTTGGCGGAACGCGGCTTCTTCGGGGCAGCCGATTTTGATGCCCTGCCGTTTCTCAATCGTCTGCACATACGCCGAGGCCTCGTGCAGACTGCTGCTGGTGCCGGCATCCAGCCACGCGAACCCGCGCCCCAGCCGGTACACCCGTAAGCCGCCCCGCCGCAGATATTCGACGTTCACATCGGTGATCTCCAGTTCGCCGCGGGCAGACGGGTTCAAGTCCCGGGCGATCCCAACGACGTCGTTGTCGTAGATGTAAAGCCCCGGTACGGCGTAGTTGCTCTTGGGTTGCTTCGGTTTTTCCTCGATGGAAATGGCCTTGCCCTCGGCGTCGAATTCCACGACGCCGTAGCGTTCCGGATCGTGGACGTGATAGCCAAAGATCACTGCGCCGGTTTGGAAATCCGCAAACGCGCGCTGAAAACTGTCGCCGCCGTAAAACACGTTGTCGCCGAGGATGAGCGTAACGGCGTCCTGGCCGATGAAAGTGTCGGCGATGCGGAAGGCCTGGGCAATGCCCTCGGGCCGGGCTTGTTCGCGGTATTCGATGCTCAAGCCCCACTGGCTGCCGTCCCGGAGCAACTGCCAGAACCGCGGCAAATCCTGGGGCGTGGAGATGAGACAAAACTCCCGGATGCCGCCCTCGATCAACGTCGTGAGCGGATAATAGACCATGGGCTTGTCATAAACCGGTTGCAGTTGTTTGCTGGCGACCAGGGTGAGCGGAAACAGCCGCGAGCCCGCCCCGCCCGCGAGGATGATGCCTTTCATGACGGGAAGCTTATCCGGCAGCGGGCAAAGCGCAACCGGGAACCGCTTTTCGTTCTGGATTCCCAGTGGGGCTTGCATGAAACTGGGCCGCCAATGAAGCGAACGCACCATTGCAATGAACTCCGCCCCGCCCACGCGGGACAGCTCGTGACGTTGACCGGCTGGGTTCACTCCCGCCGGGATCTCGGCGGGGTGATTTTTATTGATATTCGCGACCGCGAAGGCCGCACCCAGACCGTGTATGATCCGTCTGATTTACCGGCGGAGGTATTCGATCGCGCCGCCGCGTTACGCAGCGAATGTGTCGTGGCCGTCACCGGCCTGGTGCGGTTGCGTCCGGCGGGAACGACCAATCCCAAGATTGCCACCGGCGAGATCGAAGTCGTCGCCCAGGCGCTTGAGGTGCTCAACACCGCCGACGTGTTGCCGTTCCCGGTGGACGATCCAGACGCGGCCGGCAAGGTGAACGAGGAACTGCGGTTGAAGTATCGCTACCTCGATTTGCGCCGGCCGGAAATGACGCACAACCTGCGGCTCCGTTCCAAAGTGGCCACCGCCACCCGGGTGTTCCTGGACGAACAAGGCTTCCTCGAAGTGGAAACACCGACGTTGTTCAAGTCCACACCCGAAGGCGCGCGGGAATTCGTCGTGCCGTGCCGGACGAATCCCGGTTTGTTTTACGCGCTGCCGCAGTCGCCGCAGCAGTTCAAACAGATCCTCATGGTGGCGGGCGTGGAAAAGTATTTCCAGCTTGCGCGGTGTTATCGCGACGAAGATTTGCGGGCGGACCGGCAACCGGAATTCACGCAGATTGACCTCGAGATGAGTTTCATTGAGCGCGAGGACATCTACACGCTGATCGAGGGCCTGTTGCAACGCATTTGGAAGACCGCGTTGAATGTGGACATCCCGACGCCGTTCAAGCGACTCTCGTTCCAGGAAGCCATGGACCGCTACGGCATGGACAAACCGGACACGCGCTTCGCCATGGAGTTGGCGGATTTCACCGAGGTCTTCCGGGCGAGCGCGTTCAAGGTGTTCAGCGGTGCCGTGGCCAACGGCGGCGTTGTGAAGGCGATCAATGTGAAGGGCTTCGCCGACGCCACCCAAGGCCAGATCGAGGCGATGACCGAAACCGCCCGAAGCTTTGGCGCGAAAGGGCTGGCCTTCATCAAAATTGAAGACGGGGAATGGAAATCGCCCATCGTCAAGTTTCTGACCGAAGCCGAGAAGGCCGCGCTCCAAACGCAACTGAACCTTGAGGAGGGGGACTTGGTTCTGTTCGCCGCCGATCAATGGCTTGTCGCCTGCGAAATCCTCGGTCGCATTCGTCTCTATGCCGCCGATATTCTCAAACAACGCGGTCAATTGAAGATTCCGGCGGACCGGTTTGATTTCCTGTGGGTGGTCGAGTTTCCGTTGCTCAGTTTCGACAAGGAAAACAACCGCTGGTATTCCAGCCATCATCCGTTCACCGCCCCGGTGGCGGAGGACATTCCCCTGCTCAAGACCGATCCGAAAAAGGTTCGCGGCCAGCATTACGACATCGTGGTGAACGGCGTCGAGTTGGGCGGCGGCTCGATTCGTATTCACCAGCCCGACGTACAAAAAACCGTATTCGAAGAGGTCCTGCAAATTCCGCCGGACTTGGTGAAAGCGCGGTTTGGTTACATGCTGGAAGCGTTTCGCTACGGTGCGCCGCCGCACGGGGGGATCGCGCTGGGTTTCGATCGGTTGATTGCGATCCTGTGCGGCACGCCGAGCATCCGCGACGTCATCGCCTTCCCGAAGACCGCCAAAGGCACCTGCCTGATGACGGAATCCCCGGGCAGTGTCGAGCCGAAACAACTGCGGGAACTTTACCTGGAATTAAAAGCGCCCAAACCCCAATAGCCCAAACGGCGCGCGGGAGCGTGGGCAGCGTGGGGAGCGGGTCAACAAGTCTTCGCGCCCGGGTCGGCGGGCGGGAGTTGCCGGCGGTTGAACGCCACGCAATCGGCGTACCGCACGCCCTGTCCGCCAAAGATGTCCAGCGCGGAGCCGATCGTCAGATCAATTTTGCCCCGACCAATCCGGGTGACGTCTTCCAAATCTTGCAGGGACGCGGCGCCGCCGGCGTAGGTCGTGGGCCGGGGCGTCCACGCGGCCAGTTTTTCCACCAGTTCCCGGTCAATCCCGCGGCACTGTCCTTCCACG